>Ga0307375_10000133_pt1 | contig 99366 bp, 79 predicted proteins | sample TR1MG_FD_202531 | JGI IMG/M metagenome (GOLD analysis project Ga0307375, IMG submission 202531) | Soil microbial communities from Risofladan, Vaasa, Finland - TR-1 | ecosystem: Environmental > Terrestrial > Soil > Coastal area > Acid sulfate soil | place: Finland: Risofladan, Vaasa | collected... | reverse complement strand
CCATCCATGACGGCCAACACGCTGTTGCTGGAATGCAGATCGATGGCTGCGTAAAGTGACATGGCTGCCTCCTGTCGCTGGGCGACGCTGAAACCGTGGTAGTTCCAACGTACCGCCAAGCGCGGGAAGCGGCGGCATGAGTTTTCAGATTCTTCAATATGCCTGCCGCAGCGCAGATAGCGTGACAGCTGGCGCGCGATGACGCGGGCGAGACGGAAGCGCATGGTGGCGATCGACCAGGGGAGGTGGCGCGGCATGGGCCCAAGCCCGCGCGGGCGGAAGCCTTCGGGTACGACCAACGGAAGTCCCCAAGGGACGGCAGGTGCTTTGAATTGAGCACGGTTTTTTTACTGCATCGCAGGCGCTCCAGGGTCAAAAAGCCATAGGCGGCGATGCACCGGCTGGCGTGGTGATGAAAGCCGCGCCAGTTGCGTCCTTCGTAGTGACCCAGCCCGAGTTCCTGTTTGAGTTCCAGATAGTCGCGCTCGATGCGCCAACGGCCTTTGATCGCCGCGACGAGGTCGTTGAAGGCGATGTCTTCGGGGAGCGTCGACAGCCAGTAGCGGGTCGGTTCAGCGTCGCCGCGGGGCCATTCAATGACCAGCCATTCGGGGGCGCGGACGCGGTCGTCGTGGGCGGTGACCACGCGCACGCGGTCAAAGCACCCGCAGCAATTTGTGGCAGGCGCCCATGGTGTGGTAATCGGTCTTGCCGGCAGGGCTCTTTTCGTCATCGAGCTTGCGGTTGTTTCGGCTCAGGATGCGGTACCAGGCGCCGTAGCGATGGTCGACGAAATGCTCCCAGGCGTAGGCCCACAGTTTTTCGTACCAGTCGTCGTACACAGCCAGCCCGGTGCGGGCGTGCAGCAGGGCGGCGGCGGTCAGGGATTCGGCCTGCACCCAGAAATATTTGTCGTCGTCGCACACGCTGCCGTCCGGCGCGAAGCCATAGCAGATGCCGCCGTATTTGTTGTCCCAGGCACGTGCCAGCGCGGTATCGAACAGATGCATGGCGGTGGGCAGCAGCCATTTTTCCGCGCGCCCCCGTTCGAGCAGCAGTGGCTCCAGGATCAGCAGCAGCTTGGCCCATTCGGTCTGGTGACCGGACTGGAATCCCCACGGGCGAAACAGGTGTTTGGGATCGTTGCGGTGATAATCCCAGTCGACATTCCAGTGGCTGTCGTAGTGCTCCCACACCAGGCCGTCGGCCTGGGCTGCCTGGCGGCGCGTCATGTGGTCGGCCAGGGCGAGTGCGCGATCGAGATAATGGGGCTCGTCACTGGCTTCGTACGCGGCCAGCATCGCCTCGCACATATGCATGTTGGCGTTCTGGCCGCGGTAGTCGCTGAACTGCCAGTTCGGGTCCGCCTCGTCGCGGTACAGGCCGGCGTCGGCGTCCCAGTAATGCAGTTCGAGCAGTTGCCAGGTTTCGTCCATCCACGCTGTGGCCTCGCCGATGCCGGCCTTGCGCGCGGTGGCGTAGGCCAGCAGCACGAAGGCGACGCCATAGGCGTGATTGGTGCGGTCTGCCGGTTGGCCATCGCGGATGGTCCAGGCGTAGCCGCCGCTGCTCGGATCACGATGCACTTCGCGCAGGTAGCGCAGGCCATGGCGCGCCGCCTCGACGTATTCCCGCTCAGGCGCACCCGGTTGGCCGAACTCGACCGCCGCCATCGCGTAGTTGAAGACGAACCGCGTGCTGCTGACCAGATGCCGGTGACGGCGATCGTAGATCGTGCCGTCGTCCTTGAAGTAGTGGAAGAAGCCTCCGGCCGGGTCGATCGCGCGCGGGTGATAGAACGCCATCGTTTGCGCGATGTGCTGGCGCAGGAAGCTGGTGCTGTGAAAGTCAGGAACGGGCGGCTTCATGTCTGCCGCCCCATGAAGGCCAGTACGTCGGCGCCGCTGGGCATCGCCGCAAACGAACCCTTGCGCGTCACCGTGAGCGCCCCGGCGGCAGCGGCGAAACGCAGCATCGCGTGCAGGCGCGGCAATTCGGTCACCAGCTGGTCGAGTCGCTCGGGGCCGGGTGGCAGCTCGGCCAGGCAGCACAGCAGGCCGCCGACGAAGGCGTCGCCCGCGGCGGTGGTGTCGACGACGTGGACCGCATAGCCGGGCAATTCGCCTTCGGCATCGGGATGGAACCAGCGCAGCGGCTTGCTGCCGTTGGTTACCACCAGCAGGCGCGTACGGCCGAGCCAGAAGCGGTCGAGCGCGGCCTGTTCGCCATCCACCGCCAGCCAGGCAAACTCCTCGGCGCTGAGCTTCACCACGTCAGCCAGGTGCAGCGCCGGCCACACCAGCGGCAGCGGATCGACCCCAGTCGGCCACAGCGCCGGACGCAGGTTCAGATCGAAGCTGACCAGCGCGCCGGCACCGTGCGCACGCTGCATGCCTTCACGCGTGGCGGCGCCGAGGGCGGGCTCGGTCATGCTGTTGGAGCAGACATGAAACAGCGCCAGGCCACGGAAGGTATCAGGCCGGAAGTGGCTGGCGCGAAACAGCAGGTCGGCCGACGGCCCGCGATAGAAACTGAAGCTGCGCTCCCCGCTGGCGTCCAGCGTGACGAAGGCCAGCGCGGTATTCGCCTCATCCGTGCGCACCACGTCATCGGTGCCCACGGTAGCCCGGTGCAGGCTGTCCAGCAGGAAGTCGCCGAACCGATCTTTCGCCAGCATGCCGGCGAAGCGCGCGGTGCCGCCCAGCCGCGCGGCAGCCACCGCGACATTCGCCGGCGCACCGCCGGCGAATGGGACGAAATGCTGGATAAAACCGTGGCCGTCACTGCCCTCGGCGTGGAAATCAATCAAGGCCTCGCCGAAACACAGGATGGGTCGCATGGTCATGCCTGCCGTTGAGCTGGAGAAGGGCGGCAGGCGCCTAGTCGATGCTGCGCACCCGGGAGCCGCTGACGCCATAGAACACGATATACAGATAGCACAGCAGCGGCAGGATGAATGCGTGCTGCAGCCCGATGTTATCGGCCAACACGCCCTGCACATATGGCACGATGGCGCCACCGACGATGGCCATGATCAGCAAGCTGGAGGCCTTGCTGGTCATCGGCCCCAGCCGCTCGATGCCGAGCGCGAAAATGGTCGGGAACATGATCGAGTTGAACAGGCCGATCGCGATGATGCTGACCATCGCCACATCGCCGTGGCTCAGCATGGTGGTCAGTACCAGCAGTGCGTTGACCCCGGCGAAGCTGGCCAGCAGCTTGCGCGGCGATATCTTTGCCATCAGCGCCGAGCCGATGAAGCGACCGATCATCGCGCCGCCCCAGTACCACGACACGTATCTGGATGCCTGCTGTTCGGTCAGATGGCCGATGTCCGGCATCGACAGATAGTTGATCATGAAGCTGCCGATCGAGACCTCGGCACCCACGTAGAAAAAGATGCCGAGCACGCCGAACAGCACGTGCGGGTGGCGCAATACGTCGGCAAAGCTGTGGCGTTCGTGGTCGCCCTTGTCGGTGGCCTCGGTCAGCGCCGGCAGGCGGAACAGCCAGACGAAGACTGCCAGCAGGAACAGTACCACCGCCAGGCCGATATACGGCCCTTGCACCGCCTGTGCCTGCTGGGTCTGGTAGGCGAGTTGCTCGACCGGTGCCAGCGCCGCGAGCTGGGCTGGGGTCTTTACCACGTTGGAAAGGATCAGCAATCCGCCGAACCACGGCGCCAGGAAGGTGCCGAACGAGTTCAACGCCTGCGCCAGGGTCAGGCGGCTGGAGCTGGTCTTCTCCGGGCCGAGCAAGGCGACATAGGGATTGGCCGCCACCTGCAACACGGTGATGCCGGTGGCCAGCACGAACAGCGCGCCGAGGAAGGCCGGGTACAGATGCAGGCCGGCCGCAGGCCAGAAGCCCAGCGCGCCGACACCGGCGATGGCCAGGCCCGCCACAATGCCCTTCTTGTAGCCCAGCGCCGCGACGAGTCGCCCGGCCGGCATCGCCATCAGGAAGTACGCGCCGAAAAAGGTGAACTGCACCAGCATCACCTGGGCATAGCCGAGCTGGAATGTGGATTTCAGATGCGGAATCAGGATGTCGTTGAGGCAGGTCAGGAAGCCCCACATGAAGAAGATCGTGGTGAGCACACCCAGCGCCAGCGGAAAGGTGGTGTAGCGGGCGTTCTCGGTGCCGCCATTCGGCACGGGCGCAGGTGTGGGTGCAGCAGCAAAAGCCATGGTGATTTCCCGGATCGGAGGAGCTTGCAGGGCCGGATGGCGGGAGGAGCCGTCATCCAGCAAACGGTGAAATGTAACCGTTTCCATGCGCGGGCCCATCGCGCGGTGCAACATGCCTGCCGGCAGTGCTACCGTCTCGGCTTGCCATGTCAGCAGGGGAGAGCGTCGATGCAACGATTCGGGTCTGCAGGGCTGTTGTTGCTGGCGCTGGCGATCAGTGCGCCGGCGCTGGCGGCCAGCGGTCATGCCGACGAGGTCGATCCGCGCATCGGAACCGGCGGCGACGGCCACACCTTTCCCGGTGCCACGGTGCCGTTCGGCATGATCCAGCTGTCGCCGGATACGGCGATGCCCGACTTCAAGCATGCGTACAAGTGGGCCGCCGGTTACCAGTACGGCGACCCCACCATCATGGGTTTTTCGCATACCCACTTCTCCGGTTCCGGGCACTCCGATCTGGGTGACGTGCTGGTGATGCCGATCAGTGGGGCGGTGCGACTCGATCCGGGTGATCCGAGCAAACCCGGCAGCGGCTACCGCTCGCGCTTTTCCCATGACAGCGAGGTGGTGCAGGCTGGCTACTACGCGGTGACGCTCAGCGACTACGGCGTGCGCGCCGAACTCACGGCGGGGCGGCGGGTGGGTTGGCATCGCTACACGTTCCCGGCGAACCAGCCTGCGCACGTGCTGCTCGATCTGCGCCCGAGCATCTATGACTATGCCGGCAAGGTGCTGTGGGCGAGCCTGCGCGTGCGGCCGGATGGCGCGGTGACCGGTTGCCGTGAGACCCGCGGCTGGGCACCGGGGCGCGTGCTCTGCTTCGCGATGCGGTTCTCGCAGCCGATGACGTCGCGCGAGCTGTACAACCGCGAAACCGACCTGGTCTACAAAGGATTCAGCGGCCCGGGCCATCGGCCGCAGGATACCGACGCGCAGAGCGGTCGCGCCCTGGTCGGGGTGTTCGACTTCGGCAAGCTCAAGCAGCCGCTGGAGGTGAAGGTGGCGATCTCCTCGGTGAGCGAGGCGAATGCGCTGGCCAATCTCGATCAGGAGAGCAAGGGCTGGGACTTCGATGCCCGCAGGGCACAGGCCACGGCGGCGTGGAACAAGGCGCTGGCGGTGATCGATGTCGATGCGCCGACAGCAGCGAAGACGATGTTCTACACCGCGCTGTATCACGCGATGCTGGCGCCGACGCTGAGCATGGATGTGAATGGTGAGTACCGCGGCCCGGATCATGCAGTGCATCAGGCCACGGGCTTCGATTTCTATTCCAGCTGGTCGCTGTGGGATGTCTATCGTGCGCAGCAACCGTTGATGGTGTTGCTCGATCCCCGGCGCAGTACGGACTTCATCCGCTCGCTGATCGGCGCCGGCCAGGCAAGCCCGTTCGGCATCCTGCCGGTGTGGGCGTACCAGGGCCTGGAGACCTGGTGCATGATCGGCTACCACGCGGTGCCAGTGATCGCCGACGCCTATATCAAGGGTGTACGCGGGTTCGACGCGGAGGCGGCATTGAAGCTGATGGTGGCCAGCGCGAGCTATGGCCCTTACGGAGACCTGGCCGACTACATGAAGCTCGGCTACGTGCCGATCGACAAGGAGCCGGAAGCTGCCTCGAAGACCCTGGAATATGCCTACGACGACTGGTCGCTGGCGCAGATGGCCAGGGCGATGGGCAAGACTGGCCTTGCCGCCACCTTCGACAAGCGTGCCGGCAACTGGCGCAACGCGTGGGATCCGAAAACCGGCTTCATGCGGGCGAGACTCAGCACGGGTGCCTTCCGCGAGCCGTTTGACCCGACTTTTGCCGGGTACGGCAGCGACTACACCGAAGGCAATGCCTGGCAGTACTCCTGGTATGTGCCGCAGGATGTGGCTGGATTGATCCGCGCGATGGGTGGCGACGCGAAGTTCATCGCCAGGCTCGATGAGGTCTTCGATGCCACGGTCGACCCGGCGCATTTCAAGAACGTCGAGGACATCACCGGCCTGATCGGCTGGTATGCGCACGGCAACGAGCCCAGCCACCACATCGCCTATCTCTACGACTATGCGGGCGCGCCGTGGAAGACCCAGCAACGCCTGAAGCAGATCATGGACAGCCAGTACGCGCCGCGCCCGGATGGCCTCAGTGGCAATGATGATCTGGGCCAGATGTCGGCCTGGTACATCTTCAGTGCGCTGGGCTTCTACCCGGTGACGCCGGCCAGCGACGTGTACGCGATCGGTCGGCCGTTCGTGGCGCGGGCGGCGATCCATCTGCCGAGCGGGAAGGTCTTCACAATCAGCGCATCACCGATGGACGATGCTCACCCCTATGTCGGGGCGGTGACGCTCAACGGAACGGCGCTGGCCAGGCCGTTCCTGCGACACGTCCAGATCCTCGCCGGTGGCGAGCTGCACTTCACCATGCAAGCCCGGCCGGGCCGGGCGCGGGGAGAGCATTAGTCACCGAGTCGACGCGTCATGGGCTGTCATGAAGCGGTGTTGAGGCAGCGCGATCTACCAGAGGCAGAACATATGCCAGGAAGCTTTGAATGCGTTTCATGACGGCTGCGGACTACAAGAAAACCAGGGGCATCCTGCGCTGGCGCACGGCCGGCCTGCTGCTGGCGATGCTGATCATCGTGGGCCTGCCATATCTGGTCACGCGTACCATCGCCGCCAATTCGGAGCGCGCCAATGCATGGGTGAACCACTCCAGCGTGATCAAGGCGATGACCTATCGAATCGCGTACATCGTGCATGACAGCGAGGCGGCCAGTTACCGGATCCTTGCCGGTGACCAGGACGACCTGACCCGTGCCCGATCACTGCGCGCCGCGAAGGCGGTGCCGGAGTTGTTGCGGCAACTGCGCCTGGTGACCCGCGACAACCCGGATCAGCAGACCCTGATCGGATCGCTCGAAAACAGCGTCAACGGGCGCCTGATCCTGATGAACCAGGCACTGTCGCGCGTGCAGCGGGACAATCTCGACGGCGCGCGCCAGTCGCTGCGCGATGCGGATGACCTGTTTCCCATCAACCCGCAGATCACCGGCATCGTGCAGAACGAGGACACGTTGTTGTCGGCGCGGCAGGTGGCGGCTCAGCAACAGGCATTCAACGGTCGCCTGGTGCTGACGGTGACCGCACTGGCGCAGCTGCTGCTGCTGGCGATCATCGTGGTGGCCTCCGAGCGGCAGATCGGCCAGCGCGAGCTGGCAGAAACCCGCGAGGATCGCGCGGTGCAGCGATCGCGACTGATTTTTCAGGCGGTGCGCGAGCCGATCGCGCTGTTTGATGCCAACTTGAACAGTCTGCTGGTGAACAACGCCTTCAGCGAGTTGTACGGCGGGGATCTGCAGGAGAAATCACGGGCGCTTGCGGAGATCGGCGACGGTGCCTGGAGCGACAGCTTGTTGTTGCAGCGGCTGAAGGATGTCCTGCTGCGTGATCGCGAATTATGGGATCACGACGCCGTGCAATGCACGATCGACGGGCTGGACCGGCATGTGGTGATCAACGCACGGCGCCTGCAGCAGCAGGACACCGACGAGGAGACCCTGCTGCTGACGGTCAGCGATGTCACCGTGCGAGCGCTGGCCGAGCAGCAGGTGAAGGAGTTGAATCGGCAACTTGAGGGCAAGGTGGCGCAGATCTCCGACATCAACCGTGAACTGGAGGCGTTCAGTTACTCGGTGTCGCATGATCTGCGTGCGCCGTTGCGCCACGTGGCTGGCTTCGTACGCAAGCTGGAACAGCACCTGGGCGATCGTATCGACGGCAAGTCCTCGCACTACATCGACATCATCGGCAGCTCGGCTCAGCGCATGGCCTTGCTGATCGACGACTTGTTGGTGTTCTCGCGACTCGGTCGCGGCCCCTTGCGGCTGCAGGCGGTGGACTTGCAGTCGGTGGTGGACGAGGCACGTGCACTGGCCGAGTCTGGTCTGGAAGGTCGACGCATCGTCTGGACGATCGCCGCGCTGCCGATGGTGATCGGCGACGCCAACATGCTGCGCACGGTGTGGCAGAACCTGCTGGGCAATGCGGTCAAGTACACCGGTCAGTGCGAGGTGGCACGCATCGATGTGAGCGTGGGCCAGGGGCCGCAGGGCGATTACGAATTCACCGTGGCCGACAACGGTGCCGGCTTCGACATGCAGTATGCAGACAAGTTGTATGGCGTGTTCCAGCGCCTGCATCGCGCTTCGGAGTTCCCTGGCAACGGCATCGGTCTGGCCAATGTGCGACGCATCGTGGCCCGTCATGGCGGTCGCGTCTGGGCCGACGCCGAGCTGGGCAAGGGCGCCCGTTTCCATTTTTCCTTGCCGGCCACGGATACCGCCGGCACACATAGCTGAGAGTCGAGCATGAACAAGAAAGAGCTGCGCACCATCCTGCTGGTCGAAGACAGCATCGCCGATGCGGAGATGGCGATGGACGCACTGGCCGATGCCCATCTGGCCAACCCGGTAGTGCATGTGGAAGATGGCGTGGAATGCCTGGATTATCTCTATTCGCGCGGCAGCTGGGCGTCGCGTGCCCCGGGCAACCCGGCCGTGGTGCTGCTGGACATCAAGATGCCGCGCATGAACGGACTCGATGTGCTGACCCGGATGCGCGAGGACGAACACATGCGGCGGGTGCCGGTGGTGATCCTGTCCTCATCGCGCGAGGAGGTCGATCTGGCGCGGAGCTGGGATCTGGGCGCCAACGCCTACGTGATCAAACCGGTCGACGTGGATCAGTTTTTTGATGCAGTGCGTACACTGGGGCAGTTCTGGGCCGTGCTCAATGAGGCGCCGGAACAGGCCTGATGTGACAGGTTTGGTGGTTTCCGTGGTGCATGAGGCGCCACGGCAGGCTGGGTTCACGACCAGGAAGTTTCGGGAAACAAGATGCCACATCGGCAACAACGACCATTGCCGACCATTCGCGTGCTGCAGGTTGAAGACAGCGAGCTCGATGCCGAGTTGATCCTGGCTGAACTGGATGCCGATGGCATCACCTGCGAGGTACGTCTGGTCGATGACGAGGCGCGCTATGTGGCCGCGCTGGATGCGTTCGACCCGCACATCGTGCTGTCGGACCTGAGCATGCCGGGCTTTTCCGGCCAGCGTGCACTGGAGCTGCTGCGCGCGCGCGACGAGGATCTGCCCTTCATTTTTGTTTCCGCCACGCTGGGTGAAGAGGCGGCGATCGAGGCGCTGCGCAAGGGCGCCACCGACTACATCCTGAAACAGAATCCAGCGCGGCTGGCCAGCGCGGTGCGCCGGGCGCTGATCGAGGCCGAGGCCAGTCGTGCCAATCGTCGTTCGGAAGCCGAATTGATCCGCGCCCAGCGTTTCGAGAGCCTGGCCATGCTGGCCGGGGGGCTAAGCCACGACTTGCGCAACTTGCTGCAACCGCTGCTGCTGGCCGGCGACAGCCTGCAGGATTATCAGGACGATCCGCGCCTGGCGCGGCTGGGCAAGCTGGTGCGCGATTGCGGCAAGCGCGGCCTGGAGATGGTGCACTCGATGCTCTCGTTCGCGCGTGGCGCGCGGCGTGCGGAGCAGGTGCGCGTGGGGGCACTGATCAGTGCCTTCGATCTGCTGATGCAGGGCAGCGTGCCGCGTTCGGTGGCGATGGAGCTGCGCATCGACGACCCGGAGTTGGCGTTCGAGGGCAATCACACCGAATTGCAGCAGTGCCTGCTCAACCTGTGCCTGAACGCGATCCAGGCCATGCCTGATGGCGGCAAGCTGTGCATCCAGACCTCGCAGGCACAGCTTGATGAGGAATTCTTCCTGCCGGACGAGCCGCCGCGGCAGGGCGGCTACCTGTGCATCAGCGTGATCGACGATGGTCCGGGTATCGATCAGGCGGTGCTGGAACGGCTGTTCGAGCCGTTCTTCACCACCAAGGAAACCGGCACCGGGCTGGGGCTGGTCTCATGCCAGCGCATCGTGACCAGTCATGGCGGGGTGATGCGGGTAGACAGTGAACCGGGTCGTGGCACCCGTTTCGACTTGTACATTCCTCTGGAAGAAGTGATTGCCGACAGCCTTGAGCTCGACAGCCTCGACGATCTGGAAGGGGCGGCCGAGCATGTGCTGGTGGTGGTGGAAGAGGCAGGCCAACTGTCGATGCTTGCCGACACCCTGAATGCCTACGGCTATCAGGCCCACGCCAGCCAGAGCGGTACGGCGGCCCTGCAGTGGATCGAGGCGGGTGGTCTGCCGAATCTGGTGGTGATGGATGCGGATATGAACCTGTTCACCGGTGTGCGCACCCTGGCCGCCTTGATTGATCAGGGTTATCGCGGCGCCGTCATTCTGCTGGCGCGTCGAGACGCGCCGCCCGACCTGCACAGCCTGCCACCGCTGCAACATCTGCACCTGATCGACAAGCCGGTCAGCACCCTGCTGCTGTTGCGCACGGTACGCAAGGCACTCGCGGCCGCGAGCGCCGCTGCTTGATCGGCTACTACCTCGACCTGGCTTTGCGCAGCTGTCGGCGCAGCAAGGCGCTGACCGCCCTGGTGATTGTGCTGATGGGCTGCGGCGTGGCCAGCTGCATGGTGACGTACGCGGTATTCCGCGCCACCTCGGCCGATCCGATACCGTGGAAGTCCGGCCAGCTGTTCGTGCCGCAGATCGACAACTTCGGGCCGGTGCATGACTGGAAAGGCGAGCCGCCGATCCTGCTGAGCTACACCGATGCCGAGGCGATTCTCCATACGGCGCAGGCGCGTCGGCAGGCGCTGGTCTATCCGGTCAAGGTGAACGTCGTACCCGAGGATGTGCAGCGACAACCCTTCATGCAGGAGGGCGACGCGGTCAGCAGCGACTTCTTTGCGATGTTCGATGTGCCGTTTCGTTTCGGCAGCGGCTGGTCGATGGCCGATGACGATCATCGTGCGGCGGTGGTGGTGATCAGCACTACGCTGAACCAGAAACTGTTCGGTGGCGGCAACAGCGTCGGTCGGCAAATTCACCTCGACAGGAACGATTACCGGGTGGTCGGCGTGCTGGACGACTGGAACCCGCAGCCGCGCTTCTTCGACGTGAGCAGCGCCTCGTTTCCGTTCAGTCATCCCCGGCAGTTCTATCTGCCTTTCAGTCGCGCGATCGACCTGCACAAAGCCACCAGCGGCGACTTCTACTGCAGTGCCGATACCAGCAACCCGGATCTGCCCAACTGGGACGCCGTGCTGCACAGCGAGTGTGCGTGGATCGGCGCATGGGTGGAACTGCCCACCCGGGCCGAGGCCGGGCAGTATCTCCGGTACCTGCGCAACTATGCGTCCGAGCAGCAGCGGATCGGGCGTTTCGACTGGCCGCCCAATGTGCGCCTGAGCAATGTCAGGCAGTGGCTGGGCCTGTACCTGAATCATGTGGTGCCGCAGGCGTCGAAGCTGTCCTTGATCGTCTCGTGCAGCTTCCTGCTGATCTGTCTGGTCAACGTGGTCGGCTTGATGCTGGCCCGCTTCATGCGTCGCGCGCCCGAGATCGGCGTGCGTCGCGCCTTGGGCGCATCGCGGACGGCCATCTACGGACAGTTCCTGACCGAGGCGGCGGCGATCGGTCTGGCCGGGGGCGCCCTCGGCCTGTTGTTGACCGCCTTGGGCATGGCGGGCGTTCGCCTGGTCTTCGAGCCGCAGATCGCGAGGCTGGCGCAACTGGATGGTTCGCTGGTGCTGCTCACCGTCGTGGTGGCGGTGGCCACGACCCTGCTCGCGGCGATCTATCCCACCTGGCGCGCGGCGCAGGTGCAGCCGGCGTGGCAACTGAAATCCAACGGATGAGCTCGCCCTTGATCCATCGATTCCGCCACGTCCTGCAGATCCGGCCAATCCTCGCGGCGCTGCGCCGCCACCGGATGGCGACCCTGCTGATCGTGCTGCAGATCGCGCTGACCCTGGCGGTGGTCAGCAATGCCTTGTTCATCGTCAAGACGCGGGTTGTCCATCTTTCGCGGCCGACCGGTACCGACGAGGCGCATCTGTTCGTGATCAGGAACGGCTGGCTGGGTCAGCCGGATGTGCCGCATGTGGATGCGCAGATGCGCGCCGACCTGACCACCTTGCGCAACCTGCCGGGGGTGCGGGATGCGTTTGCGAGTCAGGCTTATCCGTTTGGGGGCTGGGGCGGGCTGGTACGCATCAAGCTTCGGCCGGATCAGACCACGCGGCCGCAGTTCGCGATTTCCTATTTCGCCGACGAGCACGCGCTCGATACGTTCGGCATCCAGCTGCTGGCGGGCCGCAATTTCCGCGCCGACGAGGTCGGCAGCCTCGGGCCTTACGACAAGTCGATGCCGGCGGTGGTCATCATCACGCGTGACCTGGCCCAAAAGCTGTTCCCTGACGGCTCGGCGGTGGGCAGGACGATCTATCTGACCGACGAAGGCCCAAGCACGATCATCGGCATCGTGGATCGACTGGAGGGCGCCTACGTGGGCAGCACCACGCGCTCGATCGACGAGGACACCATCCTGCTGCCCTCGCGACTGGCCAGCCCGGATGGCACGAACTATCTGGTGCGTGTGCAACCGGGTCAGTTGGCGGCTGTGATGCATGCGGCACCGATGGCACTGGTCGCGCAGAACCGCCAGCGCCTGATCGACCCGGATCGTGACGTGATCTGGTTGAGCCAGGCGCGTGAGCAAGGCTACGCCACCGACCGTGGCGTGGCGATCATGATGGCCGCCGTATGCGTGCTGTTGCTGCTGGCTACCGCTGGCGGCGTGGTCGGGCTGAGCAGCTTCTGGGTCAGCCAGCGGCGCCGGCAGATCGGCGTGTGGCGTGCGCTTGGTGCCACCCGCGGCGACATCCTTGGCTACTTCCAGACCGAGAATTTCCTGATCGTCAGCGGCGGGGTGGTGCTGGGCAGTGTGCTGGGCGTGCTCGCCAATCTCGCACTGATGTGGCAATACGCATTGCCGCGCATGCCTTTGTGGTTGCTCGCGGTGGGCGCGGTGCTGCTGTGGTTGCTGGGGCAGCTGGCGGTGCTGGGCCCGGCGCGGCGCGCGGCTGCGGTGTCGCCGGTGGAGGCGACCCGCTCGGTGTGAGGCGAGTGCCGCCAGGCAGGGTGCAGGCGGGTCAGTCGATGCCGAGCTTCTTCAGCTTGTAGCGCAGGGCGCGGAAGGTGATGCCGAGTTTGCGGGCGGCGGCGGTCTTGTTGTAGCGGGACTCCTCCAGCGCCTTGACGATGGCGGTGCGCTCCAGGTTGCTGATGTAGTCGTCCAGCCCGCCATCGGCACCGGCCGGTGGTGGCGCCGCGCCGACCGCCGCGGAGTCCTGGTCAGCTGAATGTGGTGCATCTGACCCTGGGCGCATGGCACGCTGGGGCAGCATCAGGTCGAATGCGTCGATATTCGAGCCGTCGCACATCGCCATCGCGCGTTCCAGGATGTTTTCCAGCTCACGCACGTTGCCGGGGAATTCGTAGGCTTCCAGCGCGTCGCGCGCTGCCGGAGAAAGCTGGCCGATGCTTTCACCGCTCTTGCCGGCCAGCGATTTGAGGATGAACTCGGACAGCTGCGCCACATCGCCGCGGCGTTCGCGCAGGGGCGGCACGCGCAGTTCGATCACGTTGATGCGGTAGAACAGATCCTGGCGGAACTGGCCCTGCTCGACCAGCTGACCCAGGTTCTTGTGGGTGGCCGACAGGATGCGCACGTCGACCGGAATCTCGTCGCGGCCGCCGATCGGACGCACCGCTTTTTCCTGGATCGCGCGCAGCAGTTTCACCTGCATGTGCAGCGGCAGCTCGGCCACTTCGTCGAGGAACAAGGTGCCGCCCTGGGCGGTCTGGAACAGGCCTTCCTTGTCGGCGCCGGCACCGGTGAAACTGCCCTTGCGGTGACCGAAGAACTCGCTTTCCATCAGCTCGGAGGGGATCGCGCCGCAGTTGACCGGCACGAACGGGCCACTGGCACGCGGGCCCTGTTCGTGGATCAGCCGGGCGACCAGCTCCTTGCCCACGCCGGACTCGCCGGCAATGTAGACCGGTGCCTGGTTGCGCGCCAGCTTGGCAATCGTGGCGCGCACCTGTTGCATCGCTACCGAGTCGCCGATCAGGCGCGAACCGGAACCGTTGGCCTTGGCGGCGGCACCGCCGTCGCGCTTCTCTTCGGCCAGCCGCAAGGCGGTGCGTACGAGACCGCGCAGCATCTGGATATCGACCGGCTTTGAGACGAAGTCGAAGGCGCCGGCTTTGAGCGCATTCACGGCGGCATCGACGTTGCCGTACGCGGTGATCATCGCCACCGGCGTATCCGGGCAGGTTTCGGCGATCAGTTCGATGATCTCCTGGCCATTGCCGTCGGGCAGCCGCATGTCGGTGAAACACAGGTCGTAGTTGCGTTCGGCCAAGGCGCGGCGGGCCTCGGTCACGGTGCCGACCGCGTCGACCTGAAGATCCATGCGACCAAGTGTGATGGTCAGCAGTTCACGGATATCGCGTTCATCGTCTATGACCAGGACGGTCTGCAGGCTCATGGCACGTCGCGTGGCTGGTTGAGGTAACAAAGGATACCCGTCACAGCGTTGATGGGCAAAGGCCCCCATCGCGCCTGGCGGTGTTGCCTGATGGCGGTGCCGGCCTCAGCGCAGGCTGCGGGTCAGCACGGCGGCGCCGGCAGCATTGCGGCTGATGCGGATGTCGTAGTGCCGGCCACGAAAGCTGATGTTCTTCAGCAGGAGCGATTTCCAGGTTGGCGGCAGCACGGGAGGATAGGCCGCGATCAGTCCGTCCTGCTCGATGCGCAGGCCGGTGAAGCCATAGACAAAGCTCTGCACGAAGCCGGCCGAGCTGGCCAGCAGGTAGCCGGCGTTGTTGGCGACGGTTTCGGTGCGTACGTTGAATGGTGGCTTGAGGAAGCCCATCAGGTTGCGCTGGATCCACTTACCGGCCGCCTTGCCGTCACCCAGTTCCGACTCGCCCACGGCGAGCATCACCATCATCATCTCGTTCGGGTCGTCGCCGTGGGTTTTCAGCGCCTGCAACTGGAAGTCGAAGTCGTTGCGGCGCACAGCAGGTGACATGGGCAGATCCAGGTTCGGATACATCAGCCAGGCGAGCGACGAGCCCATCCAGGTGATCTTGTCGTGTGGCACCGAGGCGTCGAAGTCGAGGTGGCGCTGCTGCGCTTCGTCAAACGGGATGTACATCTTCGCCGCGATTTCGGCCCACTTCGGGTCGGCGTCCGCGCCAACGACCCGGGCGGCCTTGCCGGCGATCTCCAGCGCCTTGCGCGCGGCGGCGTTGGTGAACGAGTCATTCGGGACGTCGTCGTAGGCTTCGTCGGGCGAGGTGACGTGGAGGATTTCGTATCGGTGCTCGGCCGGGCTCCATGTGACCCGGCTTTTCCAGAATTCGGCGATGCCGCGGATCACCGGCCAGCCATGTGTCTTCAGCCAGGCCTTGTCGCCGGTGGCGAGGTAGTACTGCCACTGCGCGATCGCGATGTCGGCGTTGACATGGATCTCGCGGAACACGCCATAGGCAAAATGCGGCGTGTTGTCGACGCCGGTCTGCGGGTCCGCTTCCCATGGATACATGGTGCCCTTGGCGCCGTACTGTCTGGCCCGTTCGCGCGCCGGCTGCATGGTGCGGTCACGGAACATGACGATCGGTCTGGCGCGTTCGGGATGCAGCAGCAGCAGGGCGGGAAACACCCACGAGTCGCTGTCCCAGAACGCATGACCGGCATAGCCCGGCGTCAGCGCGCAGGCGCCCATCGGCCAGGCGGTGCCGACGGTGGTGTTGGACAGCAGGTAGTACAGATCCGAGTGCACCGCCAACTGCACCTGCGGGTCGCCGTCGACCACGATGTCGGATTTCCACAACGCGTGCCAGGCGGCGACATGACGGGCCAGCAGATCGTCGAAGCCGGTCTTGCGCGCCGCCTCGGCCAGCGCCACGTCCGCTTTCGCGTCGCCACCCCAGTCCTGGCGGGATGCGGCGATGTACTTGGTGAACGTATAGGTTTGGCCCTTGTGCACGCTCACGGTCAGGTTCAGCGACAGCTTGGTGGGACCTTTCTCCAGCGTCGCCTGGTCGATCTTCAGGTTCGCCGGCAGGCCGATCGCCGCCGTCTCGGCCATGTGCAGGCCCTGCTCGGCCTGGCCGTCCAGCCACAGCGTCAGCTGTTTCGCGTCGCCGTCGCTGGCCAGGATGCGGGTGTGGCCGGGGTACCAGACCGCGGCGCGGTCCGGCGTCGGCACCGGCTTGTTCTGCAGGTTCTGGCCGCTGGCGATCACCGCATCGATCATCTGGTTGCCAGTCATGGTGGCGATCGGGAAGCGCGGCTGGTGTCCGGACCACAGCCGGATCGGGAAGGTGAGTTGCACCTTGCCGTCGAACTGCGGGGTGATCGACAGCCGGGTGGCGGCCAGGTGCGGGTCGGCCTGGCTGACGAAGGTGGTTACCTGCACAGCGGTGGATTTGTTGGCGAAGTCGAAGCGGTAGCGCGTCGACAGCGTGCCGTCGTGCATGTTCAGCGTCTGCGCGTAGTCGACGAAAATCTTCGGATCCAGCCGGGTCGAGTTGAGCCAGCCGCCGCCCGGGTTGTAGTCGATCTCGCTCCAGCCGGGGATCGCCGCGGGGCGGGAGATGTCGCCTTTGGCATAGTCCATGAACGCGACCATGTAGCCCATGGTGGGCTCGGTGCCGCGCGGCGAGGTCATCGTCGAGAAGTAGCCATTGGCCAGATAGCTGGGGAAGTAGCTGTCAAAATTCCTGGCTGTTGCGGTCAGCAGGAAGCTGGGCCTGGTCTGCCCGAACGCGGGTGCCGTGACGATGCTGGCGATCAGCAAGAGACAGGCAGGCTTCACAAAACGGAATTTCATGGTGGCTCCATCATGGCCAGGTGCGCGCTTCGCCGTCGGGAAACGTGCCTATTTGGCAGCAAGTTTGATCTTGACCGGGACGACCGCCACGGAGCGATCGGTCTCGCGCTTGAACAGGAACAGCGCCACCAGCAACAGCGTCATCGGGATCAGCGAGAAATAGAAGGCGTGGATGCCGTCGAAGCGTGCGAACACAATCGCGGTGATGCGCGAACCCAGCGTGCCGCCAAGTGCAGAGAAGATCACGATCAGTCCGGTCATCGCCGCGTGCGAGGGTTTTGGCAGCGAGCTCAGCGCCACCGAATTGATCACCGGATAGATCGGCGCCATCAACAAGCCGATCAGCGGAATCAGATAGGCGGCGACCGGCGCATTGAACCAGCCGACATTCGCCCGGGCGACGATGTTCTCGGCCAGCGGCAGCGTTATTACCACCAGTACGCCCATGCCCACCACGCAGATATTCAGCAGCACGTGCCAGGGTACGCGGCGCAGCACCTGGCCGGCGAGCAGGCGGCCGATCGCGGTGGTGCCAGCCAGGATGCTGGCGACCTGGATGCTCATGGCGTTGGGCAGCTTGAGCACCTCGTTGTTGAACGTGGGCAGCCAGGTACCGAAGCTTTGCTCGATCAGTACGTACAGGAAGGCCGAGATCAGGAACACATAGACCAGCGGACGCAGGAACAGCTGCAACATTTTCAGCAGCGAGCCGCGCATCGAGTTGGTCTTGTCGCTGTGCGCCGCCGATTCGTCGAGTTTGGAGCAGGCCAGCAGCACGATGACCAGTGCGCACATCGCGGCCAGCAACCAGTAGACATTGAGCCAGGACGGATTGGCGGGTGCGGCATGGTCGATGAAGGCGCTGAAGATCCAGCCGCCGGCGAGTACGCCCACCATGAAAAGACCTTCGATGGTGTTGGTCAATCGGCCGTGCTCGGCCTTGTTGCTGGTCAGCAGGCCGATCGACGAGTACACCGCCACCTTGGTCAGCGCAAACGACACGCCAATGCAGGTGAACAACAATTCTGTAGTGTGGAAACTGGGGTAAAGCGGCATCAAGATGCAGGCTGAGCCGACAATCGCCAACGCAAGCATCATCGCGCGGCGGTAGCCCAGCAGGGGCAGGAACGAGGCGACCAGCAACGAGGTTGCCGCGATCGTCAGGTCCTTGAACAGTTCCAGCAGGCTGGCTTGCGGCTTGTCCACGCCAAAGGTGGAGATGGCCTGCAGGATCACCGTGCCGACGCTGTTGAGCAGGATCGCAAAGACCATGTAGATCAGCGCCAGTGCGACGATCATGCGTAATCGATTCATGGTGACCTGCTTGCGGGTGAACTTGGCTGGGGTGGGCGTCCTGCATCGCAGGGGGGCGATGCAGGACGTCAACCGATGAACTGGTCAGCATGGCCGCGGGGAGCGACTGCCATGCCGGTCAGGCGTGCGCGTTGCGTTGCGCTTGCACTTGCACTTGCCGCAGCGGACGTTGCCGCGCCCGCTGCGTTGGTTCCCCTGGGGCAGCGGGATTCAGTCCAGTTCTTGATCAGAACTTGTACTTCACCTGGAAGTTGACTTCACGGCCCTGGATCGACCGCGCCAGGATGACGCCGTTGGTGCTGGCAAAACCGAACAGGCGGGCGTTGCCCTCCGTGATGCCGATCTGGTTGGTGATGTTGGTGCCCTGCAGGCGCAGCTGCCAGCTCTGGCCGATATTGGCGGTGGCGCCGATGGCGAGGTCGTAGTAGTTGCCCAGCGGCTGCTGCTGGATCAGGTCACCGTAGCGGTTGCCCACGTACTCATAGGTGAACCAGAACTTCATGCCACCCCAATCGGTCGGCAGCTCGTAGGCCGGTGTCACCCGGGCCTGGAACTTCGGCTGGCGCTGCAACTGCATGCCATTGATGCTGGTGGTCTGGGTGCTGCCATTCTGGGCGACGTATTGCACGGGACTGCTGTTATGCGTGTAGTGGCCATTCATGAAGTCGCCGGTGAGGGCCAGCGAGAAGTGGTCGAACGGCTTGATCACGGTATGGAAATTCAGGCCCTTGGTGTCCGACCCGTAAACGAACGACTGCTGGCCGTTGGTGGTGGTGATCGTGTACGGCACGCCGTTGAACTGGCGCAGATAGGCGCTGATGTCCGCGTAGATCCAGTCGTTCTGGAACTTGAAGCCGACTTCCGTGTTGTGGATGGTCTGTACCGGTGTGCTGGGAAGTCCACGCAGGTCGTCGAAGCCGGGGAAGTGAATGCCGTGATTCAGCCGCAGGTAGGCGCTCATGTTGTCGTTGAACTGGTAATTGGCGCCAAACGTCCACGACGGTGCCGTCTTCGAGTACGGGATGTTGGTCCCGCCGGGGGTCAGGTACGACGCGTTGTTGTTGTACAAGGTATACGGGTTGTTATCGAGGTTGCCCGAGGTGTTGTTCTGGATGAAGCCGCTTGCCTGTTGGTGCTCCACGCGGACGCCGGCATCGAACAGCCACTGGTCGAGCTTCCAGGAATCGGTGGCAAAGAACGCCGTATTCACGGCATTCCATTTCTCATGCAAGGTGTAGAACGAGCTGCCGGAGAAGCCCTGCGGGTCGGTCAGCGCATAGGTGTTGGTGCCGTTGCTCAAGGACACTACAATCGGGTTTGGATTGTTTTTGGCTTGCAACAGCATGCTGTTGCCCAGGTACCACTGGTCCTCTGCCGAATACACCGCGGTGTAGTTGCCCACCGTCAGCGTGTTGCCGTCGAACAGTTGCGTGCTCAGATGCAGTTCGTTGGTGAACGCCTTGATGTCCTTGTGGACAGACCACAGGCCCTGGTCGTTGACGTTCTCGTTCATGTTGGCCGCGCCACCGTTGCGGTAGGTGACGGTGGCGGTCAGTCCGGCCGGCAGGTTATTCGCGGTTTCGGCATTGGCGATGTAGTTGGCCAGTGTGGTCGGGTTGGCACCCGTGCTGAAGAACGAGAGCGTGTTCATCTGGCCGCCGGTCAGATTGAACTTGTCCGACAGTGACCAGCCGGAATCGAAATCAAGATCAAGGTTGCCACCTACGACGTGGATATCCGCGCCGCGACCCTTCGCCAGGTCGACCGGCATGCTGCCGGGGGCGCACCCAGCGGTCGTGCACGGGGTGATGGCGAGCATGGAGTGGCGATCAGCATTGCTGCCGAAGGTGCCGGTCAGCGGACTGAAGCCCGGGTAGGCGGAGAACTGGCCCGACGACGGGTTGAGGATAGGCGTGTCGGTGACAAACTGATTGTTGTCCTTCAGTCGGCGCGCGTAGAACATCACGTCGCCGTTATCCAGGTCGTGACTCAGGGTTGCGGTCAGCTGTCCGCCATTGTCGGACGGGAACTGCGGGGCTCGCACGCCGTCCGATTTGCGCCAGAAGCCACCGACGCTGCCGTACCAGCCGTCGGCGACCTTGAAGCCGACGAAGCCATCGAGCCGCTCCATGCCTTCGGAACCGTAGCTCAGCCCGACGTCGCCGGAGGGCACCGCAGTGCCCTGCTTGAGCATGAAGTTGGCGGTTACGCCCGGCTGCCCGGTGCCGTACAGCACCTCGGGGCCACCCTGCACAACTTCCACGCGATCGATGGTGTCGTCCAGGCGGAACATGGAAGAGTTTTCCATGAACGACAGCGTCGACATCGGATACAGCGGTGAACCGTTCATCTCGAACGTGGCATAGGGCGCATCGCCACCACCCGGGAAGCCGGCAACCTCGATGTTGGCGCCAGTCTCGCCACCGGACGACTCGGGGTACACACCTGGCGACATCTTCAGAAGATCGGCCGAACTGACCGGGTTGGCTTCCCGGATCTGTTCCGCGTTGGCGCTGGTGATCGAATAGCTGGCATCAATCTTCTTCACGCCGCCATAGGTGGCGGTGCCGGTGACCACCACCTGCTGCAGAGACGTGGTATTGGCGTCCTTGGTCTGCTGCGACGAGGGCTTTGTGGTCGCAGTGGGTGCCGGTGATTGCCCGCTGTCCTGGGCCATCGCGGCGCCGGACATCAGGGTGGTTGCAATGGCCACTGACAGGGCCAATCGGGTTAGTTGCTTGCGGTTATTCATGTTCTGACTCCCCAACAATTTTATTTTCGATCGCGACCGGTCGAACGACCGGCCACGTCGGCTCGTCGTTCAACTCTTAAGAAACCTGCCCATGTCCAGGTCAGCGACACTTGGCAGCACCACATCTGCCTCGGCCAGCGCATGCGCGTGGCCGATCCCGATTGCCGCCATCCCCGCGGCATGAATGCCGGCGACGCCTGCGGCGGCATCCTCCACCCCAAGGCATTCGCTCGGTTGCACACCGAGACCGCACGCTGCGGCCAGAAAGATCTCGGGGTGAGGTTTTGCCTGACTGATCGTGCCGGCGTCGACGACGTAATCGAACAGGTCGGCAATCTGCATGCGCAGCAGCAGCAGTGAGGCATTGCGGCTGGCTGAAGCCAGCCCGACCTTGAGACCGGCGCGGCGAGCCGATTCGATCGCCGCGCGCGCGCCAGGCAGCAGGTCGGCGGGGCCGAAATGCTCGATCTGTTCACGGTAGAACGCATTCTTGCGTTCGGCCAGGGCGAGCTTTTCGCTGGCGGTGTAGCTGCGATCGGCGCCCTCGAGCACGATGTCCAGCGAGGCCAGCCGGTCGACGCCCTTGAGCCGTTCGCCGATCGCGTCGTCAAACGGAATGCCGATGTCCGCCGCCAGTTGCCGCCACGCCGCATGGTGCACGACGGCAGTGTCCGCGATGACGCCGTCCAGGTCGAAGATGACCGCCTTGAACGCATGCGGCAGCGACGGCCATGCAGCCGCTGCCGCCGTGCGTGGCAGGCGCAGTGACTGCCCGGCCCGCAGTTGCTGCGGCAGGCCATCGTGCAGGAAATTCAGTACGCTGCCCGCGGTGAGGCTGTACAGCACGCCGTCGGCGTCAACTTCCACGCGCAACTGGCTGTCGCGCCAGCGCAGTCCGAAACGGTAGCCTGGCCACGCCGGCGGCAGGCTCGGCGATAGTGCCGGCACGCCGTCGACCACGCGCAAGCCACCAAAGCCCCAAGTCAGTGCGAGCCAGCTGCCAGCCATGGCTGCCATGTGCAGGCCGTGGCTGGCGTTGCCATGCAGGTCGTCCAGGTCGACGCGCAGCGTTTCATGAAAATACCTGCTGGCCTTGTCCAGCTGGCCGACTTCGGCGGCGAGGATCGCGAAGGTCGAGGCTGACAGGGTCGAGTCGTGGACGGTGACCGACTCGTAGTATTCCAGGTTGCGCCGCTTGGCCTCGCGATCCACGTTGTCGCCGGCCAGGACCAGGGCCAGCAGGGCATCGGCCTGCTTGCACACCTGGTGCCGATAGATGGTCAGCGGGTGCATGCGCAGCAGCAGCGGCTGCTTGCCGTGTTCGGTGTCTTGTGGTGGCAGCCTCGGCTTGTCGAGGAAGCCATCGTCTTGCGGAAAAATGCCCAGCTGTGCATCCACCGGCAGGTACATCGCGTCGGCAGCGCGCTGCCACAGCGCGCACTCGTCGGCGTGCAGGCCGATACGCGCGCACAGCTCGGCAAACGCCTGCGGCGCCTGTGCCGCCATGCGCCGGGCCACCGATGCGGCATCGCGCAGATGCCGCTGGGCCATGCGGTTGGTGTAGTGGTTGTTGTCGACCAGGGCGGAGTATTCGTCCGGGCCGGTGACTTCGTGGATGCAGAAGGCACCGCCACGGCGCGCGTTGAAATGACCCACGTCGAGCCAGATCCGGGCGGTCTCAAACAGCATCTCCGCGCCCTGCGCCATGGCGAAGGCGTCGTCGCCACTCGCATCCACATACAGGCGGATCGCCCATGCGATCGCGGCATTGATGTGGTACTGCGCCGATCCGCTGGGGAAGTAGGCCGAGCATTCGTCGCCACTGATCGTGCGCCACGGAAACAGGGCGCCGCGAGCGTGGTTCATTTCCCGCGCGTGCAGGCGTGCCCGGTCGAGCGTGCGGTAACGGTACTCCAGCATGTGGCGGGCCAGCTCCGGCGCCACGCCGGCCATGGCCGGCAACATGAAGGCTTCGGCATCCCAGAAATAGTGGCCTTCGTAGCCCTCGCCGGTGAGCCCCTTGGCGGCAATGCTGCCACTGCTGTCGCGCGGGCTGGACTGGTAGACGTGAAACAGATTCACACGCAGCGCCAGCTCGGTCTCGGCATCGCCGGGAACGGCCAGGTCGGCGGCCGCCCAGAAGCGCTCGAGTTCCAGGGATTGTCGCTGCGCCAGCGCGGCGTACCCGGTCATCACGGCCTGTTGCAGGATGCGTTCGACCTGACTGGCCAGCATGTCGGGTACGGCTTGTTCCGCAGGGAGCGTCCAGGCGTAGGCGACGTATTTTTCAAGCACCAGCTGCTGGCCCGGCTGCAACCGGCCGGTGAAGGTTTGGGTGACCCCGCGCTGGCTGGTGGCGGCGGCGTGAAACGCCAGATCACCTTCGCGCAGCAGGTGGCGCTGTCCGCACAGCACCTGGATGTCGCTATGGCTGGTGTGCTGGCGAACCCAGGCCTGCTCCGCGTCGGCGCCAGCGCCGGCGTCACGCAGACCGCCATCCACCCGCGTGCCGATGCGTGGGTCTTCACCTTGGCCGACCGCGTGGCGGGCCGTATCGATGGCCGACTCCAGCGTGATCGGTCCGCTGTAATCGATCGAGCGCACGCAGTAACGAATGGCCAGCAACCCTGGCGTATTCAGCACCACCAGGCGTTCGGCGCGGATATCGAGCGTGGCGCCTTCGGCCGACCGCCAGCGCAGCCAGCGTCGCAGGCAGCCGTGACGCAGGTCGAGCGTGCGAGAGAAGTCTTGCCACTCGCCGTCATCCAGTTGCACGGCGGCGTCACCCAGGCTCAACCCGATGCGGGTGCCATCGGCGACGGGTACGCGGGTGTCGGTGCTCCTGGCGAAGCCGGGAAACCGCTCGTGGTATTCAATCGGTGTGCGTTCCCATACCCCGGACAGGAAGCTGCCCTGACTCGAACTGTGGCCTTCCTCGAGCCCGCCGCGGACGCCGAGGCTGCCGCTGGCCAGCGCGAACAGGCTTTCTTCCTGCGCCCGCGCCGCCTTGCCGTGATCACGCCGGATCAGACACCACGGATCGATGCCGGTGGTGGTGGTCGCGGCTGCCGTGTGGCGGCCGGCGGGCATGGGCTCTGGATCGGTCACGCGTTTCCCCGTTGTTTTTCGGTATAGGTGATCAGGTGCCGCCGGGGCGGCGGCTCTGGCCGGAACAGGGTTAGCATTGCAGCAAATGATATCGATATCAAGATACCGATATCATTTTCGTGAGAGCTTGCGGCGCGTGCGTCTCCGGTCATGTGGGATGGACGCTACGGCGCCGTTTGTCCCCGCCAGGCGCACATACCTTGGCCTGATGCAAGCTTTTGTGTCCGGTCACCGCTACTCTGCGGTGGTACGTAGGATTTCCAGTCAGCGTCATTCATCCGAGGTCGGTCTTGAACCGCAACAACAAGAAAAACGCCGGACCAGAGGGTCACCGTTCCATCCTCACGATGGCCGACCTGGCTGAACTGGCAGGGCTTTCCAAGATCACCGTGTCGCGGGCGTTGAGCGACAGCCCGCTGGTGAATGCCGAAACCCGCGAGCGAATCCAGTTGCTGGCCCGGGAGCATGGTTACAAGCTGAATTTGAATGCACGCAACCTGCGCCTTCGACGCAGTCATACCGTGGCCGTGATCGTGGAGATGAAACCCTCCCACGACCGCACCATGCTTGATCCCTACCCGTTGGGCTTGCTGGGCGGCATTTTGCAGGAGCTGACGGCGGCCGGTTACAGCGTGCTGCTCACTACCCGCCAGGGTGCCGCCGCCGCCGCGGTGCAGGCGGCTGATGGATTGATCCTGCTGGGCCAGGGCGTGCACCAGGATGCGGTGCGTCGTTTCGACAAGCTGAGCATGCCGATGGTGGTGTGGGGCGCTGATACCCAGGGCGATTCACATGTGGTGGTCGGCAGCGACAACCGGCTGGGCGGACAGGTGGTGGCGGAGCGCTTCCTGGCGCTGGGGCGCCAGCATCCGGTATTCATCGGCAATCCCAGTCATCCTGAAATCTTCGAGCGCCTGAACGGTTTTGTCGATGCGCTGGCCCAGCACGGCATCAAGCCCCTGCTGATGCGGCGTGACGAATTCACCGCGGATTCGGGCGTGGATGCGGTGAACTCACTGCATGCGCGAAAAGTCAGCTTCGACGCCATTTTCGCCTGCAGCGATCTGCTGGCGATGGGTGCCATTCGGGCCACGCTGGAATTGGGTCGTTCGGTGCCGGGGGATGTGTCCGTGGTGGGCTATGACGACATGCCGCTGGGTGCCAGCTTCATGCCGCCACTGACCTCGGTGCGGCAGGACTGGCAGGACGGCGGCATCCTGTTGGCGCGCAAGGTGCTCGCGCTGATTCGCGGCGAGCCGGCTTATTCGGAAACCCTGCCGGTCAGTCTGGTCGAGCGCGCCACCTAGCGGCGGCTCGGGTCAGCAGCAAGCGGCGTATAGAAGGATGATGCATCAGCCGAGCTCCTCCTCTTCGGCAGGGGCCCGGTTCATCTGGGCCGGGGTCAGAATCAACCGGAAGCAGCTGCCACCACCGGCCACGCGCACGTATTCGAGCGCGGCCTGATTGGCTTCACTCATCTGTCGGGCCAGGTACAGGCCCAGTCCGGTGCCGTATTCATGCGTGGTGTAAAACGGCTCGAAGATCTGTGCAGCCACCTTGGGTGCGATGCCGGGCCCGCGATCGATCACTTCCAGGATCGGCACGCCGTGCTCGCCTTGCCGCGCCACGACCATCACCCGCGCCGGTTCGCCCGGAAGTCGGCCGTAGCGCAGGGCGTTCTGCACCAGGTTCCACATCACCTGCTGCAACTGCTGGGGGTCGGCTACCGCCGCCACCGGCACGCTGCTGTTGGCGATCACCCGCAGCGAGTCGGCGCCGAGGTCGTTGCCCTGGGCGTATTCCTCGACGAAGTCCTTGGCCCAGTGCCCCAGGTCCAGCGTCTCCGGTCGCGAACGCTCGCGGCGGGAAAGTTGCAGGATGTTCTCGATGATTTCGTTGAGCCGGATGCAGTGGTTATTGATGATCTCGACCATGCGTTGGTCGGCGCCGTCCATGCTCTTGGACTCGGCCAGCAGTTGCGCCGAATAGCGGATCGCCGCCAGCGGGTTGCGGATTTCGTGCGCGATCGAGGCAGACAAGCGGCCGAGCGAGCTCAGCGTGAGTTCTTCCGCCCGGCGCGACAGCAGCGATGTGTCGTCGAGGAAGATCAGTACGTGGGAGTCGTCGTTCGGCGCCAGACGGCTAAAACGTGGCACCACCTCGGGTACGCCGTCGGCGAGTTGGGTGGCCGTTTCGTCGAGCTTGCCCGAGGTCATCCAGTGATACAGGCGACGCGACAACTCCGGAGCCAGCTTGCCCAGGTCACGCTGGTCGGCACCGGGGTTGCCCAGCAGCATCCAGGCCGATTCGTTGATCTGGTGGATGCGGTTGGCGTCGTCAACCAGCAATACGCCGGTTTTCATGCGGCGGATGATCAGCTCGTTGATCTGTGACAGGTTGGCCAGGTCGGTACTGCGCTGTTCGGCCAGCGCTTCAGTGGCTCGTAGCTGCTGCCCCAGCACGCTGCACAAGGCGGTGGTGGCAAAGTAGGCCAGGCCGAACAGGGCGGCTTCCAGCAGGTCGCGGTCGCCCGGGCCGTTCACGGACGCGCCAAAAAAAGTATGGCCGAGCATGCCCAGGGTGGCTAGTGCAGCAAAGAAGCTGGATAGCCGCAGTGGCAGGATCAGCGCACCGGCGCTCAAGTTCACCGCCAACATCATCGCGATGCCGATGCGCGCGTCGTGCATGGCGGAAATGGCCAGGATGGCGGCGGCTATGTCGATCACCAGAGTCACCGCCACGGCCGCCTTGACGTGCGCCATGCTGCGTCGGTTCAGCAGCAGTGCCACCAGGGCGATGAGCAGGTAGACGATAGCCAGACTGCGGGCAAAGCCGGGTCTGGCCAGTGAAGGCCAGCCCATGCCGCCGGGGCTGAAGGCCAGGCCGACATACACCAGCGACTGCACCAGCCGGAACACGTTGAGGAAGGACAGCTCATGGCGGATTGCTGCCGCGCCCGCCTGATGTTCGGTGAAACTGGGTGCGCTGGACACGTGGCGGCCACTCCATGACGGTTGCCGGCGAGTATATGACGGGCTGGCGGGCACAGTATGGAGTTGCAAACCGCATCAGACCGGCCTGCGCGGCCACGCCGGCACGCTCCCCTTTCCATTGCCGCCTGCTTCCGCGAAAATAGGCGGCCGTACTGCGCGGTTCAGCCGATTCATTGGTCTGCGCACTGCGCCCCGGCAGCACGTGACTCCGCCGTCCGACTCCCCCCCATGACCCACGCAGTTGTTTTTGCGTGCGGCCGCCACGTTTTTTCCGTTCGCTCGAGGTATCGAATGAATTTCCACGAATACCAGGCCAAAGAACTGTTCGCGCAGTACGGCATCGCCGTGCCGCCGGGCAAGGTCGCCAATTCCGCCGACGCCGCCGTCGATGCCGCCAAGGCACTGGGCGGTTCCCAATGGATGGTCAAGGCACAGATCCACGCCGGCGGCCGCGGCAAGTCGGGCGGCGTCAAGTTCTGCCGCAGCCTTGACGATGTGCGCGCTGCCGCCAAGGGCATGCTCGGCACGCATATGGAAACCTACCAGTCTGCCGGCCGTGCGCTGCCGGTGAACCTGGTGCTGGTGACCGACGCCACCAACATCGCCCGCGAGCTGTACCTGTCGATCCTGACCGACCGCGACAGCAAGTCGGTGTCGTTCATCGCCTCCAAGCACGGCGGCGTGGACATCGAGCAGGTGGCCAAGGACACGCCCGAAGACATCCACACCATCGTGGTCGACTTCGTCGAAGGCCTGCAGCCGTACCAGTGCCGTCAGCTCGGTTTTGCGATGGACCTGACCGCCAAGCAGGTCAACCAGCTGACCAGGATCATGCTGGGCCTGTACAAGCTGTTCAACGAGAAGGATCTGGCCCTGGTCGAGCTGAACCCGCTCGCGGTGCTGGAGGATGGCAACCTGGCCGCGCTCGATGGCAAGGTCAACTCCGACGACAACGCCGAGTTCCGTCACCCCGATCTGGCCGCGATGCGCGACCTGACCCAGGAAGACGCGGCCGAAGCGGCCGCCCTGCTGAACAACCTCAACTACGTGACGATGGACGGCACCATCGGCTGCATGGTCAACGGCGCCGGTCTGGCGATGGCCACCATGGACGTGATCAAGCTGGCAGGCGGCGAGCCGGCCAACTTCCTCGACGTCGGCGGCGGTGCGACCAAGGAGCGCGTCACCGAGGCGTTCAAGCTGATCCTGTCCTCGGACAAGGTGAACTGCATCCTGGTCAACATCTTCGGCGGCATCGTGCGTTGCGACCTGATCGCCGAAGGCATCATCGCCGCGGTCAAGGAAGTGGGCCTGACGATTCCCGTGGTGGTGCGCCTGCAGGGCACCAATGTCGAGAAGGGCCGCGAACTGCTGGCCAACTCCGGTCTGGCGATCACGCCGGCCGACGATCTCAACGACGCGGCGCAGAAAGCCGTGGCTGCGGCCAAGGGCTGAGGAGCAATCGAATCATGAGCGTTTTGGTCAACAAGAACACCAAGGTCCTGGTGCAGGGCTTCACCGGCCAGCAGGGCACTTTCCACGCCGAACAGGCAATCGACTACGGCACCAGGGTCGTCGGTGGCGTGACCCCAGGCAAGGGCGGTTCGCAGCACATCGGCCTGCCGGTGTTCAACTCGGTCGATGAAGCCGTGCTGGAAACCGGCGCCGACGCGTCGGTCATTTTCGTGCCGCCGCCGTTCGCCGCCGACTCGATCCTCGAAGCCATCGATGCCGGGATCAAGGTGATCGTGGCAATTACCGAGGGCATCCCGGTGCTGGACATGCTGCGCGTGAAGAACGTGCTGGCGCAGCATCCGGAAACCGTGCTGATCGGGCCGAACTGCCCCGGCATCATTACCCCGGGCCAGTGCAAGATCGGCATCATGCCGGGCCACATCCACATGCCGGGCAGGGTCGGCATCGTGTCGCGTTCGGGCACGCTGACCTATGAGGCGGTCTTCCAGACCACCAACGAGGGCCTGGGCCAGTCCACCTGCATCGGCATCGGTGGTGACCCGATCAATGGTCTGAGCTTCATCGACTGCCTGAAGTTGTTCCAGGACGATCCGCAGACCGAGGGCATCATCATGGTCGGTGAGATTGGTGGCAGCGCCGAGGAAGACGCGGCCGAGTTCATTGCCGAGTACGTCACCAAGCCGGTGGTCTCGTTCATCGCCGGTGCCTCGGCGCCAGCAGGCAAGCGCATGGGTCATGCCGGCGCGATCATCTCCGGTGGCAAGGGCACCGCGGCGGCGAAGTTCGCCGCGCTGGAGAAGGCGGGCGTCACCACGGTGAAGTCGCCAGCTGATCTGGGCAAGGCGCTTGCGAAGCTGATGAAGTAATCGGCCTGACGCAATCGGCCTGACGTAATCGGCGTGAAGCAAGACGGCGATGACACAAGTCGTCACCGCTGTGCTCTAAAATGCAAAGGCCGCGATTCGTCGCGGCCTTTGTCTTTTCAGGAGTGCATGCATGGCAAGGCTGCGTCTGGCGCTGGCCCAGTTCGACTTTGCGGTCGGTGCGGTGGCAGCGAACGCCGCTAAGGTGGCTGAGTTGACCGCCCAGGCCCGCGCCGGCGGCGCCGGTCTGGTGGCGTTTCCGGAGCTGACCCTGAGCGGTTATCCGCCGGAGGATCTGCTGCTGCGTCCGAGCTTTCTGGCGGCCTGCGATGAGCAGCTTCGTGGTCTGGCATCCGGCATGCACGGGATAGCGGCCCTGGTTGGTCATCCGCACAGCGAGGGCGAAGTCTTCAACGCGGCCAGCCTGCTGCGCGAGGGAGCGATCGAGCTCACTGCGCACAAACAGTCCTTGCCCAACTACGGCGTGTTTGACGACAAGCGCTATTTCCGCCCGGGGCACGAGAGCGCCACGGTCGTGGTCGATGGCGTGCGCGTCGGCCTGCTGATCTGCGAGGACGTCTGGCAGCCGGAGCCAGCGGCGCAGGCCGCTGCCGCTGGCGCCGAGCTGCTGTTGGTGATCAATGCCTCGCCGTGGGATGGCATGAAGCAGGCCGAGCGCGAAGCGGTACTGGTGGCGCGAGCACGCGAGACTGGCTGCGCTATCGCCTATCTCAACCTTGTCGGTGGCCAGGATGAGGTGGTCTATGACGGCGCGTCGCTGCTGGTCAATGGCAATGGCACCGTCGCTGCCCGCGCGCCGGCATTTGTCGATGCGCTGCTGTGGGCCGAGTTCGATCCCGCCTCCCGCCGTCTGTCCGCGCAGGACTGGCCGCTGGCCGCTGATTCCTCGATCGAGGCCACGCTCTACGCTGCCCTGGTGCGGGGTATCCGCGACTACATCGACAAGAATGGGTTTTCAGGTGTCTTGCTGGGCTTGTCTGGCGGAATCGATTCCGCCCTGACTCTGGCGCTGGCGGTCGACGCGCTGGGTGCCCAGCGGGTGACCGCGGTGATGATGCCTACTCGTTATACATCCCGGTTGTCTCTGGATGGCGCACGCGCGCAGGCACTGCAACTGGGGGTCGAGTATCACGTGATTCCGATCGAGGCGACCTACCAGTCGTTCGTCGACGCGCTGACGCCAGCGTTCGCCGGCAAGCCGGCTGATACCACCGAGGAAAATCTGCAGTCGCGCACCCGCGGCGTGATGTTGATGGCCTTGTCGAACAAGCATGGCAGACTGTTGTTGGCCACCGGCAACAAGAGCGAGATGGCGGTGGGTTACGCGACCCTGTACGGCGACATGTGCGGGGCCTATGCCCCCTTGAAGGATGTTTACAAGACCGTGGTGTATCGCCTGTCGCGCTGGCGCAACGCCCATGCGGTGCAACTGGGTCAGCCCGAGACTATCCCGCAGGCGGTGATCGAACGTCCGCCATCGGCCGAATTGCGTGACAACCAGACCGACCAGGATTCGTTGCCTGCCTATGAGGCGCTGGATGCCATCCTGGCCCGCTTCATCGAGGCCGAGCAGTCACAGGCGGAGATCGTCGCGGCGGGCTTCGATGCCGATACCGTGCGTCGGGTGGTGCGGCTGGTACTTGCCAACGAGTTCAAGCGACGGCAGTCCGCGCCCGGGCCTCGCGTGACCACCCGGGCTTTCGGGCGCGAGCGGCGTTATCCGATCACTTCCGGGTGGCGTTGATTGAGGCGCCAGGAGCCCGCTGGCGGATGATGACGTTGCCTTCGTGTACGCGATGGCACACCAAATCAGCAACATCGCCCGCGGCCCCCTGCAGGTTGTGGCGGCTCAGTGATGGCCCGAGAACGGGATCATCTTGCGCAGGGTCGACGGCGCACGCGGCCACTTGGGGTCAGTCAGGTACGGATGGTTCGGATAGTTCAGGGCCAGCACCTGGCGAGTCTGGGCGGCCAGCGTCTTGTGATCCAGTGCCAGATAGCAGCGGGACAGGATGGCCAGCGCATCGCCGGTCTGTGGTGCCTGCTGATAGTGCTCGACGACGTACTGGGCACGGTCGGCGGCACCGATATAGGCCTTGTTGTGCAGGTAGAACTCGGCCACGTTGATTTCGTACTGCGCCAGCACATTGCGCAGGTAAATCATGCGCTGGCGGGCGTCTGCCGTATAGGCGCTGTCGGGGAAGCGCCGCGACAACTCGGAGAAATCATCGAACGCCTGCAGGTTGTAGCCCTGATCACGGCGGGACTGCCCGCCGGTACGCTTGGAAATGCGCTCGATCACGCTGCCGGTGCGGTCGAAATTGATCAGACCGCGCAGGTAATAGGCATAATCAACGTTCTTGTTGGCCGGATAGGTCTTGATGAAGCGGTTAACAGTCGACAGCGCATCATCGGGCTGGTTGTCCTTGTACTGCGAATAGGCCAGATCGAGTTGGGCCTGTTCATTGTATTCGCCAGAGGGAAAGCGTGCGATCAGGCGCTGGTAGGCCCGCGAGGCGGCTGCATAGTCGGCGTTTTCCAGCGAGTTGTGCGCCTTGTTGTAGAGCGCATCCACCGGCATCGAGTCAAGCGTGTCTCGCTTGTGGCCAAACATCGAGCAGGCGCTCATCGTTACAGCCAGCGCGACTATGGCGATCACTTTCAAGGTGGGCAATTTGAACATCGACAACTTGGGCAAGCCCATTGATAGGCGCATAGGAATGAATTCAGATGTTTGAACGAAAAGGCATGATAGCCGAAACCGGCGGCCACCCGTGGAGGCTGGCATGACCACGATCCGGCACGAGGCGGAGGTTCCGCTGAGCGCGGCGGGACGCAGATTCGACCAATCCCTGGCCGAGATGTTCCCCGACTATTCACGCTCCCGGCTCAGCGGCTGGATCAAGTCCGGTGTGGTGACCCTCGACGGGCAGCAAGTGGCGTCGCGGCATTTGTTGAGGGGTGGCGAGCAGGTACGACTTGAGGTTGAGCTGGACGTCGAGGTCACCAGCGCGCCCCAGGCGATTGCGCTGGATATCGTGTACGAGGACGACCACCTGCTGGTATTGAACAAGCCGGCCGGGCTGGTCGTGCACCCCGGTGCCGGCAACGCCGCCGGCACCCTGCTCAACGGTCTGTTGCACCTCGACCCCCGACTTGCCGAGTTGCCTCGTGCGGGCATCGTGCACCGGTTGGACAAGGACACCTCGGGCCTGATGGTGGTGGCCCGGACCCTGCCGGCATGCACCGCGTTGATCGACCTGCTCTCGCGGCACGAAGTGGAGCGCCAGTACGAGGCGGTGGTCATGGGCACCATGGTCGCCGGTGGCACCGTGGATGAGCCCATCGGTCGCAGCATGGGCGACCGCCTGCGTCAGGCGGTGCGGGATGAGGAAGACGGCAAGCGCGCGGTCACCCATTACCGTCTGCGCGAGCGCTTTCGGGCGCACAGCCTGCTGCAATGTCAGCTGGAAACCGGCCGCACGCACCAGATTCGCGTACACATGGCGCATATCGGCCATCCGCTGATCGGTGATCCGCTTTACGGTGGTGGATTGAAGTTGCCCAAGGGCGCCAGCGAGGAGCTGACCATCACACTGCGAGGTTTTCGACGTCAGGCGCTGCATGCCGAAAAGCTGTCGTTCGTGCATCCGGTCAGCGGGGAGGCGTTGTCCTTCAGCGCGGAGCGGCCTTCCGATCAGCGGGAGTTGATTGAAGCCCTGCGAACCGACCTCGCCGTGCACGGTTCGGATCACTACTGATTTGACAGAGGCGGAAGCGCCGCGGGAGGTATGCGATGCTTGGTCTTCTTTGGCCTGACTTTCCCGCCATATGACCGATCCATGGATCTTTCCCGACTGGCCCGCGCCGCCGAAGGTACATGCGGCGATCACGACGCGTCAGGGGCCTGGCGTCTCGCCGCCGCCGTTCGAGCGATTCAATCTCGGTCGTCGCCAAGGTGATTCGATCGAAACGGTGGATATAAATCGCAGTGCACTGCGGCAGGCGTTGGACCTGCCTGCGGCGCCGCGCTGGTTGCGACAGGTGCACGGGGTCGATGTGGCCGAGTTGGGGCCGCTTCCCAGTCCCGATGAGCCCCAGGCCGATGCCGCGGTGTCGCATCTGCCCGGTACGGTGCTGGCGATTCTCACCGCCGACTGTTTGCCGGTCCTGTTCTGTAACCATGACGGCAGCGAAATTGGTGCCGCCCACGCTGGATGGCGCGGCCTCGCTGCAGGCGTGCTGGAGGCCACGGTGACCCAGCTCCACTCCTCGCCAGACAAGCTCATGGTGTGGCTGGGCCCTTGTATCGGCGCTGCTTCGTACGAAGTCGGCGAGGAAGTGCGAAGCACGTTCCTGCGGGCCGATCCGGGCGCGGCCGAGTGCTTTGTCCCGACGCGACCGGGTCATTGGCACTGCGATCTGGCGGCATTGGCCAGGCGGCAGCTGGTCGCGGCGGGCGTGAAGCGGATCTACGGAGGTGGCTTCGACACCCGCCGCGATGCACGACTCTACTCGTACCGGCGGGACGCCGAACGCAGTGGTCGCTTCGCCAGCCTGATCTGGCTCGATCCCTAGCAGCCTGCAGCACCTGGGTGGTCACCCGCCGCATGGCAACGCCCAAGGTGATGCCCGAAGCCCGCGGGCCAAACATGCATTGTCGAGCGATATCGGCGATCGATTCGCCAGTCCGGGCCGGCTGGATGACAACCGATCGCCGTAGTTTTCGCTCGCTGCCGGCACTGTCATTGACTTGAATCATGTGCCCGCGTCCGCATCTCGCGGAAAGTAGTCGGCACAAGTCGAGATGTTCACCTTTGGCGGAGAGCGATTCATGCGCATGGACAAACTCACCTCGCGTTTCCAGCAGGCCCTGGCTGACGCGCAGTCGTTGGCGGTTGGCCGCGATCACAACATGCTTGAGCCGGCGCACGTGATGGCGGCGTTGCTGAGCCAGCAAGGCGGTTCGACCGGGTCGCTGCTGACTCAGGCGCAGGTCAACGTGCCGGCGCTTCAGCAGCGTGTGAATGACATGCTTGAGCGCCTGCCCAAGGTCAGCGGGCAGGAGGGCAATATCAACGTCGGCAATGACCTGACCCGGTTGCTCAACGTCACCGACAAGCTGGCGCAGCAGCGTGGCGACCAGTTCATTGCCAGCGAGTTGTTCGTGCTGGCGGCGCTGGACGACAAGGGCGAGCTCGGCGTCGCGCTGAAGGCGGCCGGAGCAAGCAAGCCGAACCTGGAGGCGGCGATCGAGAAACTGCGCGGCGGCGAGACGGTGCAGAGCGAGAACGCCGAGGAGCAACGCCAGGCGCTGGAGAAATACTGCATCGATCTCACCGAGCGGGCCGAGAAGGGCAAGCTCGATCCGGTGATCGGTCGCGACGAGGAGATCCGCCGCACGATCCAGGTGTTGCAGCGGCGCACCAAGAACAACCCGGTGCTGATCGGTGAGCCCGGCGTAGGCAAGACCGCCATCGTCGAGGGTCTGGCCCAGCGCATCATCAAGGGTGAAGTGCCCGAGGGCTTGCGCGATCGACGCGTGCTGTCGCTGGACATGGGCGCGCTGATCGCCGGAGCCAAGTTCCGCGGTGAATTCGAGGAGCGGCTGAAGGCGGTGCTCAGCGACCTGTCCAAGCAGGAGGGTCGGGTGATCCTGTTCATCGACGAGCTGCACACCATGGTCGGCGCGGGCAAGGCCGACGGCGCGATGGATGCCGGCAACATGCTCAAGCCGGCGCTGGCGCGCGGTGAGTTGCACTGCATCGGTGCCACCACCCTGGACGAGTATCGCAAGTACATCGAGAAGGACGCCGCGCTGGAACGCCGCTTCCAGAAGATCTTCGTGGGTGAGCCGAGCGTCGAGGACACCATCGCGATCCTGCGCGGGCTGAAGGAACGCTACGCGGTGCACCATGGCGTCGAGATCACCGACCCGGCGATCGTCGCCGCGGCTACGCTGTCGCATCGCTACATCGCCGACCGCCAGTTGCCCGACAAGGCGATCGACCTGATGGACGAAGCGGCCTCGCGCATCCGCATGGAAATCGACTCCAAGCCAGAGGAGCTCGATCGCCTCGAGCGGCGGCTGATCCAGCTGAAGATCCAGCGCGAGATGCTGAAGAAGGAGAAGGACAGCGAGTCGAAGCAGCGCCTGGCCGATCTGGAAACCGATATCGACAAGCTCGAGCGTGAGTTCTCCGATCTGAATGAGATATGGAAGTCGGAGAAAGCCGCGCTGCAGGGCACTACCCGGGTCAAGGAGCAGATCGAGCAGGCGCGGCTGGATATGGAGTCGGCCCAGCGCCACCAGGATTACGCGAAGATGAGCGAGATCCAGTATGGCCGGTTGCCGGAGCTGGAAAAGCAGCTGGCGGCAGCGCAGGCGGCCGAGCAGCAGGATTTCAAGTTGCTGCAGGATCGCGTCACGGCCGAGGAAATCGCCGAAGTGGTGGCGCGCTGGACCGGCATCCCGGTGGCCAAGATGCTCGAGGGCGAGCGCGAGAAGCTGCTGCACATGGAGGATGACCTGCACCGACGCGTGGTCGGTCAGGACGAAGCGGTGCGCGCGGTGTCCGATGCGATCCGGCGTGCCCGCGCCGGCTTGTCCGACCCGAATCGGCCGAATGGCTCGTTCCTGTTCCTTGGCCCCACCGGCGTCGGCAAGACCGAGCTGTGCAAGGCGCTGGCTGAATTCATGTTCGACACCACCGACGCGATGGTGCGTATCGACATGAGCGAGTTCATGGAAAAGCATTCGGTGAGCCGACTCGTCGGCGCACCTCCGGGCTATGTCGGCTACGAGGAAGGGGGCTACTTGACCGAGGCGGTGCGCCGCCGGCCGTACAGCGTGATCCTGCTGGACGAGGTCGAGAAGGCGCATCCGGATGTGTTCAACATTCTGCTGCAGGTGCTTGATGACGGGCGTCTGACCGACGGCCAGGGGCGTACGGTGGATTTCCGCAATACCGTGATCGTGATGACCTCCAACCTCGGTTCCAACCTGATCCAGGACATGTCCGATGACGGCGGGGTCGGTGATACGGAGGAGCGCTACATGCAGATGAAGGCATCGGTGCTCGGCGTGGTGCAGGCGCACTTCCGCCCCGAGTTCATCAACCGGCTGGACGAACTGGTGGTGTTCCGTCCGCTGGACAAGACACAGATCCGGGCGATCGCGAAGATCCAGCTGGCCTATCTGGAGAAACGTCTGGCCGAGCGTCAGCTCAAGCTCACCATCAGCGACGAAGCGCTGGCATTGCTGGGCAATATCGGTTTCGACCCGGTCTACGGTGCGCGCCCGTTGAAGCGGGCGATTCAGCAGCAACTCGAGAACCCGCTGGCGCATCAACTGCTGGCCGGTGCGTTCAGTCCCGGTGACACGATCGCGGTTGAACTGGTGCAGGGCCAGTTGCACTTCCACAAGCGTTGAGCCGGTGCGTCACTCACACCGGGCGGGCGACTCAGGTCGACTCGGTCGGTGTTTCTGTTTCCGGCAGCATGTCAAAGGCGGCCGGTGTGGTGCGCAGCATCATGCGGAAGTTGGCCTCGCTCGACTGCGTGCGGTGGAAGTGCCAGTAACGGTATGCCGCATAGACGGCCAGCAAGGCCTGGGTCAGGGCGAACCAGCCGAACAGCGAGCCGGGGCCAAGGCTCACATCAGTGCGCCGGCAGCGATCGGCCCGATCGCCGAGCCGACGCCATAAATCAGCAGCACGCTGCTGCTGGCCGAAAGGAGTTCCTCCGCCGACAGGTGATCCACCAGGTGCGCCACCACGATCGGATAGACGGCGAAGGTGAGGCCGCCGTAGAGAAAAATCAGCGCGATCATCGTCCCGTGCCATGGGGTCATCAGCAGTTGCAGCAGTGCCAGTACCGTGGCGAGCGCGCAGACCGTCGCCAAGGCGAGGCGCCGATCATGCCGATCGGACCAGCGACCGATCGGCCACTGCAACGCGGCACCGCCGAGGATTGCCAGGCTCATGTAGGTGCCCACCTGGGTCAGGTCAAGACCCAGTCCGCGGGCGTACACCGGCAGCAAACCTCAGAAGGCACCCATCGCAAGGCCCGACAGCAGTGCACCGGCGCCGGCGGTGGGTGCCAGCGCAAACAGGCGCTTCAATTGAAGCCGTGGTACCGGTTTCAAGCCGGGCTGCGCCTGACGGGTGGCGACCACCGGCAAGGTTGCTGCGCACACCAGCAGCGCGACGACGACAAACAGCACGAACGGCTCGCCCTGAATGCGCAGCAGCTGTTGCGCCACCGCCAGCGAACCCAGGTTGACCATCATGTAAATCGCGAAAACGGTGCCGCGTCGACTGGCTTCGGTCTGCGCATTCAGCCAGCTCTCGATGATGGCGTACAGGCCTACCAGCGAAATCCCTGCGAGCAGGCGCAGCAGCAGCCAGAGCCACGGGTTGCTGCTGAGCGCGTGCAACAGCACCAGGTACGCTACGGCAGCGGCACAGAACGCGAACGCGCGGATGTGGCCGATCCGCTGGATCAGCGGAGGCAGGGTGAAGGTACCTACAAAATAGCCGACGTAATACGCCGAGGTCAGCGCGCCAAGCATGGTGGTCGAAAAACCCAGGGCGCTACCACGCAGCGGAATCAGCGTGGTCAGCAGTCCTACCCCCAGCAGCAGCAGCGCCGTCCCGGCCAGCAGCGAGGTGATCGGTCGCAAATTGCGCAGCATGTTCGATCCGGCTCGTGCGTTGGCCATCGGGGCTTCACAGGCTAACATTTTGAGTGTGTCGGCATCGCGCTAACACCCGCAAAAAAAAAGACCCCGGCCTCGCGGCCGGGGTCTCTTCATGGCGTGGTCAATCAAATCAGAAGTTGTAGGTCACCTTGCCGTACCAGTAACGACCATTCATGCCGAATGGCGACAGCGGGGAGTACTGCAAGCCGCTGCCGTAATCTTCGTTGGCCGTGTTCGGCAGGACCTTGTCCGGGTACTGGTTGGTGATGTTGTCGGCACCAACCGTGAAGGTCCATGCATTCCAGTTGTAGCTGGTCGACAGGTCAAGCAGCCACTTCGCACTGAACGTCTGGTCCTGACTGCCGTCCGGCAGATCACCCAGGCGGGTCACGGTGCCAAAGCGGGTCAGATTGCCGTGCAGGGTGAAGTTGTTCACGTTCCAGTCGCCGTAGATCACGTACTTGCTACGCGGCGTGCCGGACGTGAGCAGGCCCTGGCTGCCGCGGCCGAAGTTTGGACTGTTGACCGACAGCATCACGGTCTTGTTGAAGTTGCTGCTCAAGCCGAGGTTGAGCTTGCCCATGGTGTCCAGATCGAAGCGCTGGTTCAGGATCAGGTCGGCGCCGCGGGTGCGGCTGGTGCCACCATTGACGAAGAACTGTGCGCCGGTGACTTCGCCGTTGGCCACCGTCGGTGTGACCGAAAGCTGATCGCTGTACAGGATCTGCTTCCAGATCTTGATCTGGTACAAGTCCAGGGTGGCGCTGAAATCATTGGTGGGCTGCCACACGGCACCGACGCCGTAGTTGGCCGACTTTTCCGGGGACAGCGGCTTGGCGCCCAGCGCAATGGCGGTCGGGCTGGAGGTGCGGAAGGTGCCAATCTGCGCCAGTGCTCCGTTCTGGATCAGCGTGACCACCGACTCGTAGTTCTGCTGGGCCAGCGACGGTGCGCGGAAGCCGTTTGATGCCGTGCCGCGCAGGGCGAACGTATCGGTCAACTGATAGCGCAGCGACAACTTGCCCGAGCGGGTGGAACCGGCATCGCTGTAGTTTTCGTAGCGGGCGGCTACGCCGGCGGACAGCTTGTCTGTCAGGTCGGTTTCCAGATCGATGTAAGCCGCTTCGCTGTGCCGGCTGAAGTTGCCGGCCACCTGAGGGCTGAGGCCTGGATAAACCTGCGAGCCACCGGGGGCCACGCCGCCACTGACCGGATCGATCGTGTTCGGATTGAAATAGTAGGAGTTCGGATCGCCGGCGCCGATGCTGTATTGATCCTTGCGATATTCACCGCCGAACGCGACCGAGACCGGGTTGGGCAGGAAGCTGGGGGTGTACTCCTTGGACAGGTCGAGGTTGGCCACACTCTGCTTGGTGCCGAAGGTGCCCGCAAGGAACCGGGTGGGACTGGAACCGGTGCTGTAGAACTGGTTGATGTTCAGCGAGTTCTGGATGATGAACCTCATGCTGTTGTAGCCGAAGTCCCCCGAGGCATCCCAGTGCCAGCCGCCATCGGTCACGCCCTTGGCGCCAAATACGGCCGAGGCATCCTTCACATTGTTGACGATCTGCGGCAGGAAGCCGTTCGGGTAGATCGCGGTGGTGTTGCGGTAATTGCCACCGGCGCGGTAGTAGCCGTTCGAGGTGACATCGCGCTGACTCAGGTTCAGGTAGCCATACAGGTCCACATTCGGCGACAGCGTGTAGCCGAAATTGATCAGCGCCTGTTTGGTCACCACCGCCGGATCGCCGTAGCGCTCGTACGGAAAGCCCGCCGCGTTCTTGTTGCTTGGGTTGAGGTTGCTGGCACGATCGGTGTTCGCGGCGCGATTGGTGTTCATCACGTCCGAGTAATTCCACGACAGCCGCGCCCAACCTGGCGAGTTGCCGCTGCCGTCGGTACCGCCGAGCGGGATGCCGACCGAGCCGGACAGTCCGTTCTGGGCGCCGTCGCCCTTGTCCATGATGCCGCCGTTGACCGAGATGCTGTTGCTGCCGGCCTGGGCGCCGTGCTTGAGGATGATGTTGACCACACCCGCGATGGCATCGGAGCCGTACTGGGCGGCGGCGCCGTCGCGCAGCACTTCGATGTGATCGATCGCCGACATCGGGATCGAGTTCAGATCCACCGGTGCGGAGCCGCGGCCAACCGAGGGCAGGTAGTTGACCAGGCTGGTGGTGTGGTAACGCTTGCCGTCGACCAGCACCAGCACGTCATCAGGTGACAGGCCGCGCAGCGTGGCCGGGCGCACGGCATCGTTGCCGTCGTTGATCGCCGGGCGCGGGAAATCCAGCGAGGGCAGCAAGGTGCTCAGTGCGCTGGCGAGGTCGCTGGCGCCGCTGGCGGCCAGATCGGCCTTGGTCAGCACGTCGATCGGCGAGAGGGACTCGGCCACAGTGCGGTTGCTTGCACGTGTGCCAGTGACCACCACCTGCTGCAGTTCCTTGGGCTTTGTCTTGGTCGCTGCAGAGGTTCCCTGGGTGGCGTCATTTTGCGGTGCTGGTGCGCCGTCGTCGGCCCAGGCGGCGGACGTGGCGATGGCCAGGCTGATTCCCAGCAGGGGCAGAATCGCGGTAACCAGCGGGCGTCGGGTATAGCGGTTGGTCATGTTCTTCTCCCAAGGGGGTAAAGCCAGATACATCGGCAGGTGTTTTCTATATTTCCCGGCGCATAGCTTTCGTGGCGCTAGCACGAGAGTGTTAAACCTATGTGAACTCATGCGGCGCGTCAAACATTGCTGGGACCGAGCATTGCAATCGATTTTTTAGTTGCATATGAAACAAGATAAAACGTTGAAAACGTTAGCTAAATTACGCTTTATCTGCACGGCGACGAAATTTGTTGCGATGTAACAATAGGCGTCGAAATTCGCATTGACGGTCGGAACCGATAGCCAAGGCGGCGAAGTTCACTGCGGCAGGTCGGCGCGTGTGCCTGCGCGGTACGACACACGGCACCACGTGCATTGACCCCATCCCTGGCGGTTTCATGGCGCGATGATGAGGGGGCAGGCTGGGCGCGTCGGCCGGGTTCTACACCGTGCTGATCGTTCAGTTGCGTGTCCTCTCGGGAAACGGGTTGCCCGAAGACATGTAGCGGGAGGCGGGATTTTCGGGGCTGATCTTTGGAGGTCTGGCACAGAAACTCCGTACCGAAGGCGACGGTATGCGACAAGGGGCGCGGCGGAAGACCCACCCGGAATGAAGGGGTGTGGCGTTTGCTCATGGTGGACTTCTTGACGTCCATTCCGCGCGGCTGCGTCGCGGCAACCGCCGCAGGGCAGGTCAGTGCGTTGGAAACGAATCTTGAACAGGCTTCTAAACGTCCACAAGAAGATGCATTTCGAGTGATCGATTTCGCGCGACTGAGGCCGTGGCGGGTCAGGTGCTTCATGCGCGGGCAGGCTGCTTGCCGGGCTGGAATCGACGCCAGGCGCTTCGAGCTACGTTGAATTCAGCCGTGGCACCCTGATAATGGAGCGCTGCCAGCCGCGGGTTGGCGCGATTTTCCGGAGTTTTCATGCCTATTTACGAATTTGAATGCGGTGGTTGCGGCCATCGTTTCGACCGCCTGCAGAAGTTGTCCGATGCGGATCCGTTGATCTGCCCGGTTTGCACTGCACAGCAACTGCACCGCCGTGTGAGTGCGCCATCGTTCAGGCTGGCTGGCAGCGGTTGGTACGAAACCGACTTCAAGAAGGAAGGCGACAAGAAGCGCAATCTGGTCGAAGGTTCGAGTGGAAGTAATGCCAGCTCCGGCGAAAACGGTGCTGCCGCGTCATCGACTCCCGCACCCGCACCCGCCGCCGCGGCAGCGCCCGTTGCGCCGGTGTCGTCCAGCAAGCCTGCCGCTGCCGAGTGACTAATATTGGCCCGTTACCAGTTGTCTGGCTGGACGCTCCGGATGCCCAGGCGTCGCGCCAACGGCATGGAAGTGCACGTGTGCGCATCACCACCTTTCTGCTTGCCGATGATCACATCGGCATCCGGCGTGTGTCGCTGAAGGCATCTGCAGCCGCGCAAGCGTCGTCAGATTCGCTGCGAGTGCATCAACGCCAGGTTCGGTCGTTGCAATGTGCCATGGGGTGCTGTGCAACCGGTCGGGCAGAAATCAGGAGTCCAGCGGTGCATGCATTCATGACCCGAACTTGGGCACGGACCGACATCGGATAAGGCTCGCTCGCGGGTGGCTGCGTGGGCGTCCGGGGCAGTTCGCCGAACCACGCTCGCGCAGTCGCTCAGCCCGGGGCCATCGCAACACCTGCGGCAATAGCGATGACAGCGCTTGAGCAAGCGCCATTCATGTCTGACCCGCGTTGCTCTCAAGGCTGCAGCTTGGGCGGGGCCGTGCCGGCGCGTGGGCGGATCACGGCTGTCGCGGCCAGTACATGGTTGATCGCCGCTGGCTGCCTGGGTATGGCGAGCCGGGTGCCAACGCCATCCAACTCGTCGGCATCCCGCCCGTAGTCGCCGCGGTGGTAACATTCCGGGTCTTTTCCATCTGTTTCAGCCGCCTTGCGGCCCGGAGTTTTCAGTTCATGCGCACGCACTACTGCGGCCTCATCGATGAGTCCCTGATCGACCAGACTGTCACCTTGTGCGGTTGGGTCAACTCCCTCCGGTTGCAGGCCCACGTGGCTTTCGTCGACCTTCGCGATCATGAAGGGCTGGCCCAGGTGGTGATTGAGCGCGAAAACGCGACGGCTTTCGCTGTGGCCAACGAGATCGGCAACGAATATTGCCTGCGCGTCACCGGCATGCTGCGCAAGCGTCTGGCGGCGAACGACAAGCTGAAGACCGGTACGGTCGAGCTGGTGGCCGAGACCGTGGAAATTCTCAATGCCGCGAAGGATCTGCCGTTCGCGAGCCACGAGAATCCGAACGAGGACATGCGGATGACCTACCGCTACCTCGACCTGCGCCGGCCGGAGATGCAGGCGATGATGCGCAAGCGCATCAAGCTGGTGCAGACGCTGCGTCGTTACCTCGATGAGCGTGGATTCCAGGATGTGGAGACGCCGATCCTGACCAAGGCCACGCCGGAGGGCGCGCGTGATTACCTGGTGCCCAGCCGCGTGCATCCGGGCCAGTTCTACGCGCTGCCGCAGTCGCCGCAGCTGTTCAAGCAGATCCTGATGGTGGCCGGTTTCGACCGCTACTACCAGATTGCGCGCTGCTTCCGCGACGAGGACCTGCGCGCGGATCGCCAGCCCGAATTCACCCAGCTCGACCTCGAGTTCGCCTTCGTCGAGGAAAAGGACGTGCAGGATTTCGTGGAGGAGCTGATCCGCCACGTGTTCCGCGAAGTGCAGGGCGTCGAACTGGACGCCAGCTTTCCGCGCATGACCTGGGCCGAGGCGATGCGTCGGTTCGGGTCGGACAAACCGGATCTGCGCATCGCGCTGGAGCTGGTCGACGTCGCCGACGTGCTGAAGCATGTCGAGTTCAAGGTGTTTGCCGAGCCGGCGAACGCGGCGGACGGTCGCGTGGCCGTGTTGCGGGTGCCGGGCGCCAGCACGCTGTCGCGCAAGGAGATCGATGGCCTGGCCGAACATGCCGCGCGTTACGGCGCCAAGGGCCTGGCCTGGCTCAAGGTCGAGGATATCGACAAGGGTCGTGACGGCATCAATTCGCCGGTGGCGAAGTTCCTCGACGATGCGGCGCTTGCCGGCGTGCTCAAGGCAACCGGCGCCCAGACCGGCGATATGGTGTTTTTCGGCGCCGGCAGCTGGAAGATCGTCACCGACTTCATGGGTGCGCTGCGGCTGAAGGTCGCCAAGGATCGCGGCCTGGTCGAAGACAGCTGGAAGCCGCTGTGGGTGACTGACTTCCCGATGTTCGAGTACGACGCCGAGGAGCAGCGTTTCGTGGCCCTGCATCACCCGTTCACGGCACCCAAGGTGGACGATGCCGCGCAACTGCGCGCCGATCCGCACAACGCGGTGAGTCGCGGTTATGACATGGTGCTCAATGGCAACGAGATCGGTGGCGGTTCGATCCGTATCCATCGGCCGGACATGCAGAGCACCGTGTTCGACCTGCTCGGCATCGGCGCGGCCGAGGCGGAGATGAAGTTCGGCTTCCTGCTCAAGGCGCTGAAGTTCGGCGCGCCGCCGCACGGCGGGTTGGCGTTCGGCATCGACCGCATCGCCGCCTTGATGGCCGGTACCGAGTCCATTCGTGACGTGATCGCCTTCCCCAAGACCACCAGCGCGCAGTGCCTGATGACCGATGCACCCTCGGACGTCAGCGAGGCGCAGTTGAAGGAATTGCACGTGCGAGTGCGTGCGACGGAAGGCCCGGCAGGCTGAGAGCCTGACGGGATCGGTTGTTGTCATGGGCCGGCTTGAAGTAGGAGTCCACGACGTGGTTTTCGTTATTTCACCTAGGCGTCGGGTTGCTTGCCAAAAACCATGTCCGAACACGTGATTATGTTGCACGGCCTGTGGATGCGCGGTTTCGCGCTGGCCATGCTGCACCGTCGTCTGATGGAGGCGGGCTTTCGCGTACACCGATTCGATTACCTCAGCGTGGCAGCGACCCAGCAGCGGATTCTGGATCGGCTGCAGGGGCGGATGCGGGAGCTGGCCCCGGAAGGCGAGAAAGTGCATCTGGTCGGTCATAGCCTGGGCGGCCTGCTTGCCCTGCGTGCCTGCCTGTCCGCGGACGGCCTGCCGCCGGGACGCATCGTCTGCCTCGGCTCGCCGCTGAAGGGCAGTGCGGCAGCGCGCGCCTTCGCTGGTTGGGGGCGCGGCGGCGAAGTGCTGCTGGGGCATAATCGCGAGCTGCTTGAGCAGGGTTTCGAGCGTTGGAACGGTCCGCGCCAGGTCGGCATGATCGCCGGGAGTCGCCCGTTGGGCCTGGGTTCGGTACTGGGCCATATCGAGGGTGAGCACGACGGCACGGTGGCTGTGGAGGAGACTCGGTTGCCGGGGTTGACTGATCACTGCGTCATCGAGACCAACCACACCGGGCTGCTGTTTTCACAGGATGTGGCACGGAAAGTCACGCAGTTCCTGCGCGATGGCCAGTTTGGGCCCTGTGCGAGCGGTTCGGCTGGCTGAGCGCGGCGCCGATCCGGGCAAACCGGCACGATGGCTGAAATAAGGTAAAATTGCCGGCTATTCCAACCGATCCAAGTGCAGGCAATGTCATGGGTAGAGGCCCGTCCATCGAAGGTCGCAAGAATGCCGAAGACGCCAAGCGCGCCAAGGTGTTCACCAAGCTGATCCGCGAAATCACCGTCGCCACGCGCGCCGGCGTTGCTGATCCGGCGAGTAATCCGCGGCTGCGCGCGGCGATTGACAAGGCGTTGTCGGCCAACATGACCAGGGACACCATTGACCGCGCGGTAAAGCGTGGTTCGGGTGTCGATGGTGGTGCCGACATGCATGAGCTTCGCTACGAGGGCTACGGTCCGGCCGGCATCGCGCTGATCATCGAGAGCTTCACCGATAACCCGACCCGGACGGTGGCCGATGTTCGCTATACGCTGAACAAGCACGGCGGCAATCTCGGCACCAGTGGCTCGGTAGCCTTCCAGTTCAACCGCTGTGGCGAGTTGGTGTTCGCCACCGCTGGCGACCCGGTGGCAGAGGAAAAAGTGCTGGAGGCAGCCCTGGAGGCCGGTGCCGACGACGTCGTCAACGAACATGGCGAAAGCACTGTGCTGTGCGCGCCGGAAAGCTTCGAGGCGGTGCAGCAGGCGTTGATCGATGCCGGCCTCAGTGCCGTGCATGCTGGCGTCGTGATGCGCCCGAACAACCGGGTTGAGGTGCCCGAGGAGGCGCTTGAGCCTTTGCTCGACCTGCTCGAAAAGCTCGATGCCCTGGATGATGTGAGTGAGGTGTCGCATAACGCCCTGTTGCCGCTTGAGGCTGCCGAATAAGTCGGAGGCCGCACGCCCCTCCGCTTCGCACCTGTAATGACCCGCATCCTAGGCATTGACCCCGGCAGTCAGCGCACCGGTGTCGGCATCATCGATGTCGACGAGTCGGGCAAACTCACCCATGTTTTCCACGGCGCCCTGATGGTGGCGGGTGAGGCGACGTTCCCGCTACGTCTGAAACGCATCTTTGACGAGCTGTGTGACATCATCGCCGCGCACCAGCCAGCGGAGTGCGGGATCGAGCGCGTTTTCATGGCACGCAATCCCGACTCCGCGCTGAAACTGGGGCAGGCGAGGGGCGCCGCGATCTGCGCGGTGGTCAGTCAGGGGATCGCAGTGCACGAATACGCAGCAACCGAAGTGAAGCAGTCCGTGGTGGGCAGTGGGCGTGGCGACAAAGCCCAGGTGCAGCACATGATTGGCGTGCTGCTCGGCCTCAAGGGGCCGCTGCAGCAGGATGCTGCTGACGCACTGGCGATCGCCGTGACGCACGCCCATACCCGCGCCAGCCTCGCACGTGTCGGTATTCCACGAACGGCCTGGAGGCGTCGTCGATGATCGGACGACTGCGTGGCATCCTGATCTCCAAGCAGCCACCGTCGCTGCTGGTCGAAGTCGCTGGCGTGGGTTACGAGGTCGAAGCGCCGATGTCGACGATTTACGACCTGCCCGGCATCGGCAAGGAAGTGATCCTGCTCATCCATCATGCCGTCAAGGAGGACGGCGTGAATCTGTATGGCTTCCTGCACGAGACCGAACGCGTGTTGTTCCGCAACCTGCTGAAGGTCAGTGGTATCGGCGCGAAAATCTCCCTGGCGGTCTTGTCGGGGGTCTCCACTGATCACTTCGCACGCCTGGTGCAGGCCGGTGACGTGGTCGCGTTGACCAAGATCCCCGGTATCGGCAAGAAGACCGCCGAACGGATCGTGGTCGAGCTTCGCGATCGTCTCGATGGCGTGTCCGGCGTTCCCGGCTCCACCATGCGTTCGCCGGATGCGCCGCTGGATGCCTCGGGCGAAGCGACAGTGGCATTGCAGCAACTCGGCTACAAGCCGGTGGAGGTTACTCGACTGGTACAAAAAGTTGCCGCCGAGGGCGATAGCGCCGAAATGATCATCCGCAAGGCGCTGCGCGCTGCGTTGGGAAGCTAGGCCGTCAGGATCTCCATGAACGAACACGTGCACAACCAGGCGCCATCGCCTTCCAGTGGTGACTCCACCAACGTCCACGGTGCACGCTCAACCCTGATTCTTGGCGCCATTGGCGTAGTGTTCGGTGACATTGGTACCAGCCCGCTGTACACCATGCACGAGACATTCCTTCCCGAGCACGGCTTGCTTCCGTTGCCGAATACGGTGTTGGGCATTCTGTCGCTGATCACCTGGTCATTGATCATGGTGGTGGCCGTGAAATACGTCAGCCTGGTCATGCGTGCGGATAACAAGGGCGAAGGCGGCATCATGGCCTTGATGACGCTGGCCCAGCGCGCCAGCGGCAAATCGGTGCGCATGCGCCGGATGGTGATGCTGATGGCCTTGCTCGGCGCCGCCCTGTTCTTTGGCGATGGTGTCATTACGCCGTCCATCTCGGTGCTGTCGGCGGTCGAGGGTCTGAAGGTCGCTGCGCCGGGACTGCATCATTGGGTGGTGCCGATTACCGTCGTGGTGTTGTTGGGTCTGTTCTGGTTGCAGCGACATGGCACAGCCAGGGTCGGCGCGATCTTCGGTCCGGTGATGGTGCTGTGGTTTCTGGCGTTGGGCGTGATTGGTGCCTGGAACATCACGCAGGCGCCCGGCGTGCTGTATGCACTCAACCCCTGGCATGCCGTGCAGTTCTTCATGACCCATGGCAAGACATCGATCCTGGCGCTGGGCTCGGTGGTGCTGTGCGTGACCGGTGCCGAGGCGCTGTATACGGACATGGGCCATTTTGGCCGCTTCCCGATCCGCGCGGCGTGGTTCTACTTCGTGATGCCGGCGTTGCTGCTCAACTATTACGGGCAGGGCGGGCTGCTGCTGGTGCACCCCGAAACGATCGCCAACCCGTTCTATCACTCGGTGCCGGGCTGGGCCCTGTATCCGATGATCGGCCTGGCTACCCTGTCCACGGTGATTGCCTCGCAGGCGGTGATCTCGGGCGCCTTCACGGTGACGCGCCAGGCGATCCAGCTGGGGTTCCTGCCGCGCATGGAAGTGGTGCACACCTCGCGCGAGGCGATCGGGCAGATCTTCCTGCCATGGGTCAATCGCGCGCTGATGGTGACGGTGATCGCCACGGTGGTCGGCTTTGGGTCCTCGAATGCGCTGGCTGGCGCCTACGGCATCGCGGTGACCGGCACCATGGCTATCGATACCGTGCTGGTGATGATCGTGGCGCGGCGCATGTGGCACTGGAGCCGGGCGCTGGTGATCGTGCTGGGCCTGGCGCTGCTGTGCATCGACCTGAGCTTTTTCGGCGCCAACACGCTGAAGATATTCCAGGGTGGCTGGTTTCCGCTGGTGCTCGGGCTGCTGATGTTTGCCGTGATGACTACCTGGCGCCGTGGTCGCGAGCTGGTCGTGCGTGAGATCAAGCACAGTGGTCTGGCATTGATGCCGTTCATCGAAAACATGACCGAACATCCGCCGATCCGGGTGCCCGGCACGGCGGTGTTCCTCACCGCCGACATCAGCGCGGTGCCGCATGCACTGCTGCACAACCTCAAGCACAACAAGGTGCTGCACGAACGCAATGTGCTGTTGACCGTGGCGATCCTGGAGACCCCGGTGGCCGAAGCGGACGAGCGCATCCAGCTCACCCGGCTGACCCCGACTTCGGAAGACTTCTACGCCCTTGAGCTGCGCTTCGGCTTCGCCGAGGACCCGAACATCCCGTTGGCGCTGGCGCAATGTACACGAGCGGGTTTGCTGTTTGACATGATGGACACCACTTTTTTCCTGTCACGCGAAAGCATCGTGGCCAATGCACGACGGCCGGGCATGGCGCGCTGGCGCGACAAGCTGTTTGCCTTCATGTCGCGCAATGCGCTGCCGGCGACGGCGTTTTTCCAGATTCCCGGCAACCGGCTGATCGAGCTGGGTGCCCAGGTGGAAATCTAGACCTGATTCTTGCCGTGGCTCAGATCCCGGCAAGCCTGTTCATTCGGGATATCCCATGACTACCCACACCACTACAACCAACAAGCCAACGGGCCTCGCCGGACTCGCCATGGGTGCCATCGGCATCGTGTTCGGCGACATCGGCACCAGCCCGCTCTACACGATGAACGAAACGCTGGGCACGCACGGCATGACGCCCACTCCGGCCGCCGTGCTCGGCGTGCTGTCGCTGATCTTCTGGTCGCTGCTGATCGTGGTGTCGCTCAAGTACGTGACGTTCGTGATGCGCGCGGACAACAAGGGTGAGGGCGGCATCATGGCGCTGATGGCGCTGGCGCAGCGTTCGATCGGCACGGGTTCGCCGCGTTCGCGCTGGGTCATTGCGGTGCTGGGTATCTTCGGTGCAGCCTTGTTCTATGGCGATGGCGTGATCACGCCAGCTATTTCGGTGCTGGGTGCGGTCGAGGGCCTCAAGATTGCCGAGCCCGCGCTGGAGCAATACGTGGTGCTGATCTCGCTGATCATTCTGGTGGGACTGTTCTCATTGCAGCGTTATGGCACCCATATCGTCGGCAAGGCCTTCGCGCCGGTGATGACGGTCTGGTTTGTGGTGCTGGCGATACTCGGCATCCGACAGATCGTGTTGCACCCACAGGTGTTGGTTGCACTGAACCCCGTGTATGCGGTCAAGTTCTTCATCAGCCACGGCTATGGCTCCTTCATCGCGCTGGGTGGTGTGGTGCTGGCGCTGACCGGTGCCGAGGCGCTGTATGCCGACATGGGGCATTTCGGCAAGAAGCCGATCCGCCTGGCCTGGTTCTGCTTCGTGTTGCCAGCCTTGCTGCTCAACTATTTTGGCCAGGGCGCCCTGCTGCTGATGCACCCGGCGGCGATCAGCAACCCGTTTTATCGGATGGTGCCGCCCTCGCTGCTCTATCCCATGATCGTGCTCGCCGCCGCTTCGGCCGTGATCGCATCGCAGGCGGTGATCTCCGGCGCGTTCTCGATGACCCGCGAGGCCATGTCGCTGGGCTACTCCCCGCGCATGGCCGTGGTGCATACCTCGCGCGAGATGTCCGGTCAGGTATTCGTGCCTTGGGTCAACCGCCTGCTGATGGTGATGGTGTTTGGTGCGGTGCTGGGCTTCCGGAGTTCGGACCATCTCGGTGCCGCCTACGGCATCGCGGTGACCGGCACCATGACGGTCACCACCCTGCTGGCCCTGGTGGTGGCGCGCAAGCATTGGCACTGGAACTGGTTCTGGGTAGTTCTGGTGGGCGTGATCTTCCTGATCGTCGACTTGGCTTTTTTCGGTGCCAACGTATTGAAGATCGTGCACGGTGGCTGGTTCCCGCTGGTGCTGGGCGTGGTGTTGTTCATCATGATGACCACCTGGCGGCGCGGGCGTGAGCTGGTACTGCGCGGCATCAAGCACGACGGCCTGGCGCTGCAGCCATTCATCGAGAGCATCGCCAGGCATCCGCCGCTGCGTGTCCCCGGTACGGCGGTGTTCCTCACCGCCAACCTCAACGCGGTGCCGCATGCCTTGCTGCACAACCTCAAGCACAACAAGGTGCTGCACGAGCGAAACGTGCTGCTGACGGTGGAGATGCTGGAAACCCCGACGGCCGATTCGGAAGAGCGGATTCGCATCGTTGCGCTGGGCAGTGATTTCTTCTCGCTGGCCCTGCGCTTCGGTTTTGCGGAGGATCCGAATGTCCCCCTGGCACTGTCCCACTGCGCCCGCGAAGGCCTCGGCTTCGATCTGATGGACACCACCTTCTTCCTGTCGCGCGAGACCATCATTGCGGACAAGCGGCACCATGGCATGGCGCTGTGGCGCGACAAGCTGTTCGTGATCCTCTCGCGCAATGCGATGCCGGCTACGGCTTTCTTCCAGATCCCCGGCAACCGCCTGATCGAACTGGGAGCGCAGGTGGAGATCTGACGGCATGCTTGTAGGAGCGCACGCTGTGCGCGAAGGCTTCTGGTTTTGATGAGGCATTCAAGGCGAAAAGCCTTCGCGCACAGGGTGCTCCTACACGGGCGGTGCTTGCCTGCCATAATGCCCGCATGACCGAAGCCCGCATCATCACAGCCGCAGCCCAGCTCGACGACGACGCGCTGGAGGCGACCATCCGGCCGAAGCGGCTGGCCGAGTACCTCGGCCAGCAGGCGGTACGCGAGCAGTTGTCGATCTACATCGAGGCAGCCAGGAAACGCGGCGGCGCGCTGGACCATGTGCTGATCTTCGGGCCGCCGGGCCTGGGCAAGACCACGCTCAGCCATGTCATTGCCAACGAGCTGGGCGTCAACATGCGCTCCACCTCGGGACCGGTGCTGGAGCGCGCCGGTGACCTGGCGGCGCTGCTGACCAATCTCGAGGCGAACGACGTGCTCTTCGTCGACGAGATCCATCGGCTCTCGCCGGTGGTCGAGGAGGTCCTGTATCCGGCGATGGAGGATTTCCAGATCGACATCATGATCGGCGAGGGCCCGGCCGCGCGCTCGATCAAGCTGGACCTGCCGCCGTTCACCCTGATCGGCGCGACCACGCGCGCCGGCATGCTCACCGCGCCACTGCGGGATCGCTTCGGCATCGTGCAGCGTCTGGAGTTCTATTCGGCCGACGAGCTGGCCGCGATCGTGCGTCGCGCCTCACGCATCCTGGGCATCGTCTGTGCGCCGGAGGGTGCGCAGGAAATCGCCCGCCGCTCGCGTGGTACGCCGCGTATCGCCAACCGGCTGCTGCGCCGGGTGCGCGACTATGCCGAGGTGCGCGCCGGTGGCGAGATCACGCTGCCGGTGGCGCAGGCCGCGCTGGACATGCTGAAGATCGATCCGCAGGGTTTCGACGAGCTGGATCGGCGCCTGCTCAGCCTGATTGTCGAAAATTTCGATGGTGGCCCGGTCGGCGTGGAATCGCTGGCTGCCGCGCTCAGCGAGGATCGTGGCACGCTGGAAGACGTGGTCGAGCCCTACCTCATCCAGCAGGGTTACCTGGTGCGCACCGCCCGCGGACGCATGGTCAGTGCCAAGGGTTGGCGCTACCTGGGGCTGGTGCCGCCGGCACGCCAGGCGCAGGTGGCCGACTTGTTCAACAGCGAGCCTGACGATGTCTGATTCGAACCCTGCAGCACCCTTCAGCTGGCTCGTGCGGGTGTACTGGGAGGACACCGATGCGGGCGGGGTGGTTTACCATGCGGGCTATCTTCGTTTCATGGAGCGTGCGCGCAGTGAATGGATGCGGGCCCTAGGTGTCGACCAGTTGGCCTTCAAGCAGGCTACCGGATTGGCCTTCATGGTGCGTGACATGCAGATCGATTTCCTCCGGCCAGCCCTGCTGGATGATGAACTGTCGGTAACGGTCGTCGTCAAAGAACGTCGTGCAGCCAGTATCCTGTTCACCCAGACAATTGCGAAGATGGACGGAAGCTGCCTGGTGCGCGCCAGCGTGCGGGTGGCTTGTGTGGACGTGGAGCGTATGCGCCCGGCGCCCATTCCGGTCGACCTGATTCCAGCTCCTGCATCCTAATCAACCAGCCCGATGGGCGGAGAGCCTTCAAGCAATGAACGGTGGACTGAACATTTTTACGCTGATCGCGGACTCGAGCCTGCCGGTGCAACTGGTGTTGCTGGTGTTGCTGATCTTCTCGTTCCTGTCCTGGGTGATCATCATCCGCAAATACACCCAGACCAAGGCTGCGCTTGAGAACGCCGAGGCGTTCGAGGAACGCTTCTGGTCCGGCGGCGACCTGGCCCAGCTGTTTCGAGAAGTCAGCAACCGTGGCGGCGAAAATGGCGGTATCGAGAACATCTTCGAATCCGGCTTTCGCGAATTCGCCCGCCAGCGTCAGCGCAAGACCAACGACAGCCGCAGCGTCATCGAAGGTTCCGAGCGCGCCATGCAGGTGGCCGGAACCCGCGAGATCGGGGCGCTCGAGCGCAACCTGGAATTCCTTGCCAACGTCGGTTCGATCAGCCCCTACGTGGGTTTGTTCGGCACCGTGTGGGGCATCATGGGCGCATTCCAGGGCCTGGGTGAAATGAAGGATGTGACCATCGCCGTGGTCGCGCCGCACATCTCCGAGGCACTGATCGCCACCGCAATGGGCCTGTTTGCCGCGATTCCGGCGCAGTGGGCCTACAACCGCTATGCCACCAAGGTCGAGCGTATCGCCTCCCGCTATGACGTGTTCCAGGAGGAGTTTTCCTCCGTACTGCAGCGGCAGATCCAGTCCGACGACGTCGCCTGAGCGGAGCTGCAGCCATGCGAAAGCCCGGGCGTCAAAAGCGCTACAAACTCAAGTCCGAAATCAACGTCGTGCCGTACATCGACGTGATGCTGGTGTTGCTGATCATCTTCATGGTCACCACGCCGATGATGAAGTCCAACGTCGATGTGAACCTGCCACAGGCTGATGCCAAGTCGTTGCAGGACAAGAAAGATCCGGTGATTGTCACAGTCAAGCAGGATGGCCAGATCTACCTCACCTTGCCTGGCGCCACAAAGGAACTGCTGGACGCCGATGCGCTCAAGCTCAAGGTGGGCGCGTTCGTGCGCCAGAATCCGGACGTCAACGTGCTGGTGGCAGGTGACGACCAGGGCCACTACGGTGGCGTCGTCGAGATTCTGGCCGACCTGCAGCAATCCGGCGTCACCAAGGTTGGCCTGATGGCCCAGCCAGTGCAGGGCAAGAGCACGTCGAATGGACGAAAGTAAGGCCACGCCCAAGGCGGTTGTGCTTGCCGCCATCCTGCACCTGGGTATCGTGGGGTTCCTGTTCCTCGCCGTCTTGCCGTGCTCGAGCTATGAGAATGTGTTCGAAACACTGCATTTGCCGAGCTGGATGAATCCGATCACCTGCTCCAAGCCGCTGCAATTGCAGGGCCAGGTGATCGAGGCGACCCTGATTGGCCCCACCGGCAGCCCACCGCCCAAGGCGGTCAAGGTCAAGCCGGTGCCGCATAGCGTGCCGCCACCCCCCAGCGTGCCCCCGCCGACATCGCCCCAGCCGGAAAAGCCGGTAGTCAAGCAATTGCCGCCCCCGCCGAAGCATCCGGACGTGGTCGATCAGGAGCGCGTGGTGGAGGATGCTGCGCAGAAGGCGGATGACGCCAAAAAGCTGCAGGAAGAGAAAGAGCGCCAGCGCCAGTCCGAGTTGGACGCGCAGGCAGCCAAGAAGAAGCTGGAAGAAAAGAAAAAGATCGATGCCCTGTTCGCCAAGATGGATGCCGCCTCGTCGCAGACCAGGCAGCTGGACAACAAGGCCAAGCAAGCCAAGCAGCAGATGGAAGATCTGAAGAATGCCAAGGACGACGGCCAGCCCGACCTGCCCGCCGCGGCGCAGCGCCAGACGGGCAACAACAGTGCGAACAGCAACCTGGCCGACGAATACATCGCGGCCATTCAGAATGCGGTCACACCGAACTGGTTGCGGCCGGATAACATACCCAACTTGCCGTGCAAGGTGAATATCGTGCAATCACCCGGCGGTGACGTCATGAGTGCCACCGTGGATTCCAGTTGCCCGTACGGTGATGCCGGCCGACGTTCGGTTGAAAACGCCATCCTGCGCACCAAGACCTTGCCGTACAAAGGTTTTGAGAGCGTGTTCAAACGCGAAATTTCCTTCACCTTCAGGCCGCAATGATCAAGCCCATGCGCAAATTCAGCTCAAGCTTCGCCATCATCCTGTTGGCTGTGTCGGCGTTGATCGCCGGCCCTGTGGCAGCGCAGTCATTGAGCGTCGACATCGTCGGGGGCGTCAAGACCGCGACCCCGATCGTGGTGGTGCCGTTCGCCCAGCAGGGCGGTGCGCCATTGACCACCGACGTCGCCGACGTGATGCGCAACGATTTCAATCGCTCCGGCAAGTTTCGTTCGCTGGCCAAGAGCGACATCGTCGAGACGCCCTCGGTCGGCTCGGAGATCAAGTTCGCGACTTGGCGGCTGCTCAAGCAGGACTACATCGTCGTCGGTCGCATCAGCGATGCCGGCAGCGGCATGCTCAAGGTCGATTTCGAGCTGTGGGACGTCAACAAGCAGCAGGAGCTGCTGGGCGGCAGCTTCACCAACCCGGCAGGTGACCTGCGCGGCGTGGCGCACCAGATTGCCGACAAGGTGTACCAAAAGATCACGGGCGTGCGTGGCGCATTCTGGACCCGCATCGCTTATATCACTGCGGTGGGTCTGGGCAATCACACGACCTATTCCTTGATTGTGGCTGATTCGGACGGCTACAACCCGCAGGTGGTGGCCCGTTCCAAGGAGTCGCTGCTGTCGCCGGCGTGGTCGCCGGATGGCAAGAAGCTAGCCTATGTCTCCTTTGAGAGCGGCAATTCGAACATCTACGTGCAGGACATCACCACCGGCTCGCGTCAGCTGATCTCGGCCCGCAAGGGCATCAATGGCGCGCCCGCCTGGTCGCCGGATGGGAAAAAGCTTGCTGTGTCGCTCTCTTACGTGGGGAATCCGGAAATCTTCGTGATTGATCTGGCGACCCATCAGGAAACCCGGCTGACCCACAGCCTGTCCATTGATACTGAGCCGGTCTGGGCGCCGGATGGCCAGAGCATCTACTTCACCTCCGACCGCTCGGGTCAGCCGCAGATCTACCAGATCCCTGCCAGCGGCGGAACGCCACAGCGAATCAGCTTCTCCGGGCAGAACAATGCCAAGGCCTCGGTGAGCTACGACGGCAAGCAAATCGCGATGGTGCAGGGCAACGGGAACGTGTATCGTATTGCCATTCAGGATCAGAGCTTGGGTGGGCAAGTGCGCTTTATTTCGCCCGGCCCGCTGGACGACTCGGTCAGTTTCGCGCCCAATGCAAGCATGCTCCTGTACTCGGCGTCGGGTGGCGCTCGCGGCGTGTTGTATTCGGTATCCGACGATGGTCTGGTGCGTCAGCGGCTGATGCTGGCCGACGGTAGTGTTCAGGAACCCGCTTGGGGGCCTTATCGAGAACATTGATTTTTCATGCTGCTGCGCATCAACGTGCGTAGCGACATGATGCCCAGGGAGTGGGCCCGAACAGCGCTACTGGCGCGTTTCGGTTTCCGGTGGTGGCGCGTTGTGGCACCCCGCCAGTCAGGTGGGCCGAGCAAGATACCGCTCGGTCGATCTTTCAGATGTCAGAATAACAGCCGGTCAACCGGCGTCAGCTGTCCCGTAACCCCAATGATCATCTAGTTTGTCGGAACTCAACTCGTAAGGAACGTCACTCATGAATAAGACTGTTCGCATTGCCCTGGTTGCCCTGCTTTGCGTGGGTGCGGCCGCTTGTACCAAGAAAGCCGAAGTCAAGGCACCCGCTCCGGCACCGGTAGCGGAGGCACCTGCCCCGGCGCCGGTTTCTGACGGCAAGTACACCCCTGCCGATCTCAGCACCGATGCCTGCCTGCGTCAGCGCGTCGTGTATTTCGATTTCGACAAGACCGAAATCAAGCCGGAATTCCAGCAGATCATGGCTTGCCACGCCAAGTACCTGCAGGATCGTCCGACCGCGCAGATCCGTCTCGAAGGCAATACCGACGAGCGTGGCACGCGTGAGTACAACCTCGGTCTCGGCGAGCGTCGTGGCAATGCTGTGTCCAGCGCGCTGCAGGCCAACGGTGGTTCGGCCAGCCAGCTGAGCGTGATCAGCTACGGCAAAGAGAAGCCGGTGTGCCGTGAGCACAACGAGGATTGCTGGAGCAAGAATCGCCGCGTCGATATCGTCTACACGGCTGAGTAATTAATGAAGCGACTGGCTAACTGCTTTGCAGCCAGGGTCAGCATGGCGGGCGCATTCGCGTCCGCCATGCTGTTCGCGTTTCCGGTGCTTGCACAGGACTCGCGATTGAGTCTCGCAGACCGCGTCACGCGACTGGAGCAGCAGGCACAGAACAAGGACCAGGGCGGCACCAACTTGGTCAACCAGATGCTGGAAATGCAGACGCAAGTGCAGCATCTACAGGGTGAGGTCGAGGAATTGCAGCATCATTTGCAGGAACTCGACGACAAGAACAAGGCCCAATACGCCGATCTGGATGCCCGATTGGGTCGTCTGGAGTCAGGTGGGACTGGGGCGGCAGCGGCAGCGGGTAGCAGTGCGCCAGCGTCGTCAATCGGTAGTCCGGCGACCGCTGTGAGCGCGGCAGCGGCAAGTCAGCCGTCAATCGGCTCCACGGGAGCGCAGGCCGGTCCGGCCGTGGCGCAGGCATCTTACGACAAGGCCTTTCAGGCTATCCGCGGCGGCAATTATGCCGAAGCGTCACGCGAATTTCGCAGCTTCATCCAGCAGTACCCGAGCCACGCGCTGGTCCCCAATGCGTGGTACTGGCTGGGCGAGTCCTACTACGCCACCACCAACTATTCGGTCGCGCTGCAATCGTTTCAGCAGTTGCTGAGCCAGTTTCCGCAGAGCGACAAGGCGCCAGATGCGCTGCTCAAGGTTGGCTACAGTCAGATTGAGCTCAAGCAGCTCGATGCGGCCAAGCTCACGCTGAAGCAGGTGGCAGCCAAGTACCCGGGCTCCAAGGCGGCAAGCCTGGCGCAGGAACGTCTGCAGCGTCTGCAGTTGCAGTCCGGCAACTGAGCGGGCGGTGATGAGCGGTACTGACGCAGACGTGGCGTCCAGGGCGGACGCCGGTGTAATCGCTGAGCGGCTGCGCATCACCGAGATTTTCCACTCGATCCAGGGCGAAGCCGACGCCAGCGGCTGGCGCACGGTGTTTGTGAGGCTTACCGGTTGCCCCCTGCGTTGTGTCTGGTGCGACACCGAGTATTCGTTCCACGGTGGCCACTGGCACGCCATCGACGACATTCTGGCCGAGGTGGCATCGCACGGGGCCAGGCATGTGTGCGTCACCGGCGGCGAGCCGTTGTCGCAGAAGCGTAGCCTTGTTTTGCTGCAAAGGTTGTGCGACGCCGGATACGAGGTCTCTCTGGAGACCTCCGGCGCGCTGGACGTATCCGCCGTCGATGCCCGCGTGCGCAAGGTGATGGATCTGAAGGCTCCCGATTCGTGTGAAAGTCAGCGCAACCTGTGGTCGAATCTCGACCATTTGCTGCCACACGATCAGATCAAGATCGTCCTTGCCAGCCGGCGTGACTATGAATGGGCGTGTGACATGCTGGTTGAACATCGACTGCCGGAGCGCTGCATGGTGTTGTTCTCGCCGGTGCACGGTGCGGTGCCGCCACGTGAGCTGGCCGAATGGATCATCGCGGACAAGCTTCCCGTGCGGTTCCAGATGCAACTGCACAAGTTGCTGTGGAACGACGCGGCAGGGCATTGAGAGCGGAAATGAGTCGGATCGAGCTAGCCTGCTGATTTCCTGTTCCACATCGCTCACTCTTGCTCGACGAGGCCAGTGAGCCGCGACTCTGAAATGGAATGACTTCATGTCTGAAAACACCTTGCGCAAAGCCGTCGTGCTTGTTTCCGGCGGCATGGACTCAGCCGTCACCATCGCTCTGGCCCGCGAACAGGGCTATCAGGTTCACGCCCTGAGCGTAGCCTATGGGCAGCGCCATCGTTCCGAATTGGCAGCGTCTGACCGGGTGTCTCGCATGCTTGGCGCAGTCGAGCACAAGATGGTAAGCATCGACCTGCGCAGCATTGGTGGCTCGGCACTCACGGCTGACATCGACGTGCCGCTGGATACGGGCGACAGCAGTGACATCCCGGTGACGTATGTGCCGGCGCGCAACACCATCATGTTGTCGATCGCGCTGGGCTGGGCCGAGGTGCTCGGCTCCAGTGATATCTGGTGCGGCGTCAATGCGGTCGACTACTCAGGCTACCCGGATTGCCGCCCGGCGTTCATCGAGGCCTTCGAGACGTTGGCCAATGTAGCCACCAAGGCCGGCGTGGAAGGCGCGGGCATTCGTATTCATGTGCCATTGATGCGCATGAGCAAGGCCGACATTGCCCGTGAGGGCAGGCGTTTGGGTGTGGATTTCTCGGCCACGGTGAGCTGCTACCAGGCTGATGACGAGGGGCGCGCCTGCGGCCGTTGCGATGCGTGCCGCTTGCGTGAGCAAGGATTCCGCGAAGCGGGGATGCCCGATCCCACGCACTACGTCTAAGTGACGGTCAGCTTGTGCGGTTGTCGCGCAGCCCGTAAAATTGCCGGCTGGAGTTTTGCAACGACGGGTCGTTAGCTCAGTTGGTAGAGCAGTAGACTTTTAATCTATTGGTCCCGGGTTCGAATCCCGGACGACCCACCAGTATTCAATCGCATGGCCGCAAGCCATGCGTTTTTTTGGATCGCCACCCACTTTTTGCGACGACGTTTTCAGGGCAGCTGACGGTGGCTTTCCCGGTAGCGCCGGCTGATGCGCTCAATCAACAGTGGAAGCAACGCCAGCAGGGCCATGGCGCCGAGTGGCAGTAGTACTTCGCGATGAAGGAAGATATCCAGGCCGAATGTATCGCTCTGGCTCATGGCGTCGCTAAGGCCGGCGCCGATCCAGGTTTCGAAAATCAGGGTGATCGTGCCGCCCAGCCAGGTGGCGCCGAGAAACAGCCATAGCGGACAGCGCAGCCAGGCCAGCGCAACGGTCACCGCGCCGAAGGGCACGACGGGAATGAAGCGCAGGAACAGCGTGTAGCTGATGGGATGACGTTCGAAGCCGTGGTGCAACTTCGCCACGAACGGCGGCGGCTGCCGGCTACCGGCGCCGAAGGCGTAGCGGCTGGCCAGGTACAGGATCAACGAGCCCAGGGACAGGCCGACCGACGAACACAGGGTGGCGTCGAGCACACCGAACGCGAACCCGCCCGCGAGAATGATCACGATGGTGCCGGGAATGCCGGTGGATACGGCCAGCGTGAGCAGACCGATGTACATCACGCGCAAAAGCCAGGGGTGCGCGGCAATGTGGGCATGCAGTTCGACCTGGTGGGTCAGCAGATGCTGCGGGCTGAGTTGGTCGAGCGAGCCGGAGGCAAAAAGCACGATGCCTGCCAGCAGCAGCAGGAGCAGGGGCAGCGTGGCGCGCCAGCGGCTCAATACGGCATGCCGGTGGCCCCGTAGGCAGCCAGAACGCTGCAGGCCTGATCGCGCAGGATGTCGCGCTCAACGGCGATATGGCGACGATGGAGTTCGCCGAGCCAGTCGGCTGGCAGCGGGCCTTCGTCGAACTCGGTGAGTTGTTCAACATCCTCCGCGCGCGCGCCGATCAGCAACTGGTCGAGGCCGGCCCACACGCTGGCGCCATAGCACTGGCAGCAGGGCTGCGAACTGGTGGCCAGCACGTAGTGGCCGCCGTCCTCGTTGAGGCGGTAACGACCCAGCCGCTGTTGCGCGATCATCAGCGCGATGATTTCAGCATGCGCCACCGAGCATGACTGCGGCACCACGCGGTTGACGCCGACGGCAATGAGTCGGCCGCTATGGCCATCAAACACGGCCGCCCCGAACGGACCGCCGCCGCCCCGCTCCACGTTCTGCCGCGACAATTCGATCGCCAATGCGACGCGATCTTCACTGCTCACATAGCGCTTGCCTTCGTCGGCGATGTCGCCGATCCATGGAGGCAGGGTGAGATGGATCTGCAGCGGCAGCATGCGCTCGCTCCGTGGGTGGTCGGCAGGTTACTGGCCGGCTTGTTTCGCCCAGATATCGCGCAGGGTTACCGTGCGATTGAACACCGGAGACTCGCTGCGGTGATCGACCCGATCGGCGACAAAATAACCCAGCCGCTCAAACTGGAACCGGTGCTCCGGCGCGACGTGGGCTGCCGCGGGTTCAAGCCACGCCTGCACCACGCGCTTGGCGTCGGGGTTGACGTGGTCGAGCCAGCTTTTGCCGTCGTCCTCGTTGTCAGGTGCCGGCACGTTGAACTGGCGGTCATACAGGCGCACTTCGGCCGCCACCGCGTGCTTCGCGCTGACCCAGTGGATCGTGCCCTTCACCTTGCGATCGGCGCCGGGCAGGCCGTGCCGGGTTTCGGGATCGAGTGTGCAGTGCAGTTCGGCAAGGTTGCCCTGGGCATCCTTGATCATCTGCGCGCACTTGATGATGCCCACCCCGCGCAGCCGCACCTCGCCCTCCGGCTTCAACCGGTGGAAGCCCTTGGGCGGCACTTCGGCGAAGTCCTCGCGCTCGATCCAGACCTTACGCGAAAACGGCACCTCGCGTACGCCGAAGCTTTCGTCTTTCGGGTGATTGGGAAAGCTCAGCATTTCCTCGTGGCCTTGTGGAACATTGGTCAGCACGACCTTCAGTGGATCGAGCACGGCCATGCGGCGCGCCGATGTGGTGTCCAGATCCTCGCGAATGCAGCCTTCCAGCACCGCATAGTCGATCACACTGTTCTGCTTGCTCACGCCCACCCGTTCGATCAGCAGGCGCAGGCCAGCCGGGGTGAAGCCGCGCCGTCGCAGGCCGCGCAGGGTATTCATGCGCGGATCGTCCCAGCCATCCACATGACCTTCGTTCACCAGTTGGGCCAGCTTGCGCTTGCTGGTGATGCAGTAGCTCAAGTTGAGACGCGAGAATTCGATCTGCCGTGGCTTGGCCGGCTCGGTGTGGAAGCCTGATTCGCGCAGCTCCTGCCACAGCTCTGGATGGTTGGGCAAATCGACCTTGTCGACGAACCAGTCGTACAACGGGCGGTGATCCTCGAACTCCAGCGTGCACAGCGAATGGGTGATGCCTTCCAGCGCGTCGGAAAGACAATGCGCGTAGTCGTACATCGGATAGATCGGCCACGCATCGCCGGTGTTCTGGTGAGTGACCTTGCGGATGCGATAGATCGCCGGGTCACGCATGTTGATGTTGCCGGCGGTCATGTCGATCCTGGCACGCAGGGTCTTGCTGCCGTCGGCGAATTCACCGGCGCGCATGCGACGGAACAGGTCGAGGTTCTGCTCGACCGTGCGTTCGCGATACGGCGAGTTGCGCCCCGGTGCAGTCAGCGTGCCGCGATAGGCGCGCATGTCGTCGGCATCGAGGTCGTCGACATAGGCCACGCCGTCTTCGATCAGCTTGATCGCGGAGCGGTAGAACACCTCGAAATAATCCGAGGCATGGCGCAGCGCGTGCCACTCGAAGCCGAGCCAGCGCACGTCGTCCCTGATGCCCTCGGCAAACTCGGGGTCTTCCTTGCCCGGGTTGGTGTCGTCCAGGCGCAGGTTGCACCAGCCGCTGAATTCCCTGGCGATGCCGAAGTTCAGACAGATGGCCTTGGCGTGGCCAATATGCAGGTAGCCATTCGGCTCGGGGGGGAAACGGGTATGTACCGCTTCGTGCTTTCCCGCAGCCAGGTCGTCGCGCACGATTTGCCGGATAAAATCCTGAGGCTGGCTCGCCGTTGCCGGGTGGGTGGTTGCAACGGCAGGATTTTCGGTCGACATCGGGCAAAGCTCACAGGCGGTAGCGGGAGCTGCGAAGTTTACTCTGTCATACCCGTGGGGCGCAGGGTGGGCGTGGGGAGGGCTTGTTCCTTTGATCCGTGCGCGTTAGCGTGCAGCCATGCACATCATCTATCGCGCCCAAAACCTGTTCGATGCGCACCTGGTCAAGGATGCGCTGGAGGCGGCGGAGATCCCGGCCTTCATTGCCGGGGAATACCTCACCGGCGCGGTAGGGCAGCTGCCAGCGATGGACTACATCGCCGTGATGGTGCCCGAATCAAGCCTCGCTGTGGCGCAGGGGATTGTTGGCGAAGTGGAGTCATGCCTTGCCGAGGCACGGCTGGCGATCGATGACATCGATCGGCTGCCGGACGATCCGCTTGCCGCGACTTGCTGAGCAGACGGGATCGTTCACTCCATGCATGAGCTTGCAGGGTTGGTTCACGCAATACCCGATTTCCCCCGACCGGGCGTGTTGTTTCGTGATGTCAGCCCCTTGCTCGCCAGTGCCTGCGCGTTTGCCCGCTGCGTCGACTTGCTCGCCGAGCCATGGCAGGGCAGTGGCGTACAAGCGGTGGGTGGCATTGAGGCGCGGGGTTTCATTTTTGGTGCCGCGCTGGCACACAAGCTCCAGGCGGGCTTCGTACCTTTGCGCAAGCCAGGCAAGTTGCCGCCGCCGGTGCTGGGGGTGGACTACAAGCTGGAATACGGCTGCGACCGGCTGGAGGCGCAGCATGTGGCATTCAAGTCCGGTGAGCGGGTGCTGCTGGTCGATGACGTGCTGGCCACCGGTGGCACGCTGGAGGCCGCTGCTGCGTTGATCGCGCTGGTGGGAGCCGAACTCGTCGGCGCCAGCGTAGTCATTGAGCTGGTTGCCTTGCAGGGGCGCCATCGCTGGCATGCCGACCGACCGCTGCACGGGTTGTTGCGTTACTGACTCATGCCGTGCCGGTTGATTCGTGGCGTGCCGCACAGATTGCCACTGAGCTATCGACAGATTCCAGCGCCGCGGGGGCTGCCAATCGCAGCTGTGCCAGAATGACACTTTGCCGCGCCCAAAGTGCACGCGTAACGAACTGTCGAGGTTGCTGATGTTGAAGAAATTGCTGCTGTTGTGTGCTCTGGGCTTCGCCTCCAACGCGCTGGCGGCTGGAGCGCCCGCCGCGCCGTCCGTGGGCCCGGCGATCACGCCCGCGGCGGTGCAGATGGTGCAGAAGGCGATCCGCACCCTGGCGGCGAATGTTGATATCGATTCGATCCAGCTGGCGCCGACGCCGGGCTTCTACCAGGTGATCGCCGCCGGCCAGATGGTGTATGTCAGCACCGATGGCAAGTACATGATGCATGGCGACCTGATCGACCTGGGCAAGCGCGAAAATCTCAACGACAATGCCTGGGCGACTTTCCGCAAGGAGGAACTGGCCAAGGTACCGGCCTCCGAGCGAATCGTGTTCGCCCCGGCCCACCCCAAGTACACGGTGACTGTGTTCACCGACGTCAACTGTGGTTTTTGTCGTGAGTTGCATGCGCACATGGCGGCCTTCAACAAGGCCGGCATAGCGGTGGAATACCTTGCCTGGCCGCGCGAGGGCGTGTTGACCACCGCGGGCCGACCCACGCCGACCTACACCGAGATGGTGTCGGTCTGGTGCGCCAAGGACCGCGTCGCCGCCTTTGCGTCAGCCGAGAAAGGGCATGCGCCCACGGCGGCGAGTTGCGTCAATCCGGTCAAGGACCAGTTCAACCTGGGACTCAAGCTGGGTGTCACCGGTACGCCGACCATTTACGGGCCTGACGGCCGCACCCTGGGCGGGTACGTCACCCCCGAGCAACTGCTGCAAGCGTTGCAAAGCGGCCGCTGAGGCACTTTTGGGCGAGCTTTCCGGGCATGCTTATTCCGTATTGCAGCATCGGTTAGAATAGGCGTTTCCTTCGCAAAGCGCCGTTCCCCGCATGATCGCACTCGACGGGCAGAGCGCCCTCTCGCTGTTCCGCCTCGAACGTCTCAATGCCCGCCTGGATGCCCTGCATCGTGGCGTGCGCGTGCAGGCTTCCTGGTTTGTCTATTTCATCGACGCCGATGGGGCACCCGAGGGTGCCCTGCGCCAGCGTTTGCTGGCCGTGCTGGAGGCGAAGGATGCCAGCCCCGAGCCCGCCACCTTGTGGGTGGTGCCGCGGCTGGGCACGATCTCGCCGTGGTCGAGCAAGGCCACCGACATCCTGCACGGTGCGGGCTTTGACGTACGCAGGGTGGAGCGCGGTCTGGCCTGGCAGGTGCTTGGCTTGCCGCCGGTGGATGCGCCATATCATGCCGCGATCATGGCCGAGTTGCATGACGCGATGACGCAGTCGGTGCTGGGCCGCATCGAGGATGCCCAGGGACTGTTCCTGGCCGGCTCGCCCGGTGATCTGGTGTACGTGGAACTCGGCACCGACCCGCAGGCGGCGCTGGCCTTGGCCAACACGCGCCTGGGTCTGGCCCTGGCTGAGGATGAAATCGAATATCTGGTGGCGCGCTACGCCGAGCTCGGCCGCAACCCGACGGATGCCGAACTCTTCATGTTCGCCCAGGCCAATTCCGAACATTGCCGACACAAGATATTCAATGCCAGCTGGACCGTGGATGGTGTGGAACAGGACAAGACCCTGTTCGGCATGATCAAGCACACCCACCAGACGTCGCCGGCGCATACGCTGTCGGCGTATTCGGACAATGCGGCGGTGATCGAGGGCAGCGTCGGCAAGCGTTTCTTCGCCGATCCGGCCGATGGCGTCTGGCGCGGCCACGAGGAGCGCATCGATTTCGCGATCAAGGTCGAGACGCACAACCATCCCACCGCGATCGCGCCGTGGCCCGGTGCCGCCACCGGAGCTGGCGGCGAGATCCGCGATGAAGGCGCCACGGGTCGTGGCGGCAAGCCGAAGGCAGGTCTCACCGGCTTCTCGGTGTCCGACCTGCGCATTCCCGGTCATCCGCAGCCGTGGGAAGTGGCGCGTCCGCTGCCACCGCGGATGGCCACCGCCTTCGAGATCATGCGCGATGGCCCGCTCGGTGCGGCGGCGTTCAACAACGAATTCGGACGCCCTTGCCTTGGCGGCTATTTCCGTACTTACGAAAACGAGCTGCCGGGTCAGGTCGGTTTCCGGCGCGGTTACGACAAGCCGATCATGCTTGCCGGCGGCCTGGCCAATCTGCGTGCCGGCCACGTACTGAAGCGTGCGGTGCAACCGGGCAACAAGGTGGTCGTGCTCGGTGGCCCGGCCATGCTGATCGGTCTGGGCGGTGGTGCCGCGTCGTCGGTGGCCTCCGGCGCGTCCAGTGCCGAGCTGGATTTTTCCTCGGTACAGCGTGACAACGCCGAGATGGAGCGCCGCTGCCAGGAAGTGATCGACGCCTGCTGTGCGCGCGGCGACAACAACCCGATCGTCAGCGTGCACGATGTCGGTGCCGGCGGCCTGTCCAATGCGATCCCCGAGCTGCTGAACGACGCCGGTGTGGGCGGCATCATCGACCTGTCGAAGATCTCCTGCGACGACCCTTCATTGTCGCCTATGCAAGTGTGGAGCAACGAATCGCAGGAGCGCTACGTGCTCGCCATCGGTCCGGAAAACCTGGCCGAATTCGAGGCGATGTGCCAGCGCGAACGCTGCCCGTATGCGGTGGTGGGCGACGCCACGGTCGAGCGCCAACTGGTGTTGCACGACCCGCGTCGTGAGCTCACCGTGATCGATCTGCCGATGGACGTGCTGTTCGGCAAGCCGCCGCGGATGCATCGCGATGCGACACGGGTGAAGCCGCGCATCGACCTGGTGCCGGACCTGTCCGGCATCAGCATGGACGAGGGGCTGCTGCGCGTACTGCGCCTGCCCACCGTCGGCAACAAGAGCTTCCTGATCACGATCGGCGACCGTACGGTCGGCGGCCTCAATCATCGTGATCCGATGGTCGGCCCGTGGCAGGTGCCGGTGGCCGATTGCGCGGTGACCATCGCCGACTTCGACGGCTATGCCGGCGAGGCGATGGCGATGGCCGAGCGTGCGCCCGTGGCCCTGCTCAGCAGTGCCGATGCGGCACGCCTGGCCGTGGGCGAGGCGATCACCAACCTGGCCGCCGCGCCCATCGCCAGCCTCGGCGAGATCAGGCTGTCGGCCAACTGGATGGCGGCAGCCAATCATCCGGGTGAGGATGCCGCGCTATTCGATGCGGTGCAGGCGATCGGCATGGAACTTTGCCCGCAGTTGGGCATCTCGATTCCGGTGGGCAAGGACTCGCTGTCGATGCAGACCGAATGGCATGACGGCGAAATTTCGCAGCGAACCGTATCGCCGGTATCGCTGGTGATCACCGGCTTCGCGCGGGTCAGCGACGTGCGCCGCACACTGACGCCGCAGCTCAGGCTCGACCGGGGCCACTCCGATCTGTGGCTGATCGACCTCGGTGCGGGGCGTGACCGGTTGGGTGGTAGCGCGTTGACCCAGGTGTTCAATCGCGGTGGCGGTGTGCCGCCGGATCTGGATGACGCCAAGCGACTCAAGGCGATGTTCGAGCTGGTGCAGGAAGCCAATGCGAACGGTCTGCTGCTGGCCTATCACGACCGCTCTGACGGCGGTGTCATCGTCACCCTGCTGGAAATGGCGTTCGCCGGTCACTGCGGCCTGGAGCTTCGTCTGGATGGCTGGGCCGAGGCGACCTTGCGCGCACTGTTCAACGAAGAGCTTGGTGCGGTGGTGCAGGTGGCCGAGGCCAACCGCGAGGCATTCGAGGCCCTGCTGGTCAAGTATGGCGTGGCCGGCATTTGCCATCGCATCGGGCGCCCCAAGGAAAAGCTTGGCATCAAGTTGTTCCTTGGCGATGACACCTTGTTCAAGTGGAACTGGTCGACCTTGTTCAAGGCATGGAACGAGACCAGCTACGCAATGCAGCGCTTGCGGGACAATCCGCTCACCGCCGATGCCGAGCTGCAGTGGCGTCTGGATGATGCCGATCCGGGCATCACGCCGAAGCTCACGTTCGACCCGGCCGACGATGTGGCTGCTGGCTACATTCGTGCCTCCAGCAGTCGCGACCAGCGGCCGCGGGTGGCGATCCTGCGCGAGCAGGGCGTCAACGGCCAGGTCGAGATGTCGGCCGCGTTCACGCGCGCAGGCTTCGAGGCGGTCGACGTGCATATGTCGGATCTGGCCAGTGGCCGGATCAAGCTGGCCGACTTCCGGGGCCTGGCGGCTTGCGGCGGTTTCTCCTACGGCGACGTGCTCGGTGCCGGTCGTGGCTGGGCCACGTCGATCTTGTACAACGACATGCTGCGCGAGCAGTTCGCCGCTTTCTTTGCCGACGAGACCAAGTTTGCGCTGGGTGTGTGCAACGGCTGCCAGATGATGGCGCAGTTGAAGGAGATCATCCCCGGCGCACAACATTGGCCGAAATTCCTGCGCAATGCCTCCGAGCAGTACGAGTCACGCCTGGTCACGCTGGAAATCCTCGATTCGCCCAGCATCCTGTTCAAGGGCATGACCGGTTCGCGGATACCGGTGGCGGTGGCGCACGGCGAAGGTCGGGTAAGTTTTCCGCAGGCGTGCAGCCCGGCCAAGTCCCATGGCGCGGTGCGTTTCGTTGACAACCGCGGCAAGCCGACCGAGAATTTCCCGCTCAACACCAACGGCTCGCCGGGTGGCCTGGCCGGCTTCACCGCCGCCGACGGTCGCGTGACGATCATGATGCCGCATCCCGAGCGAGTGTTTCGCAGCGTTCAGCTGAGCTGGCATCCGGAACAGTGGGGCGAGGATTCGCCCTGGATGCGCATGTTCCGCAATGCCCGCGTATGGTGCGGCTAAGCGCACTTCACGTCGGTCGGCGCTGAGCCGTGGCTTGGCGCTGGCCGGGTTGGAGGGAACTGCTGCCGGCACTGGCATGGATGCTGTTGCTGACGCTCCTGCCATGGTGGCTCGGGCTGCCGCTGCTGCTGGCCTTGATCGCCGCACTGTTGCTGTTGCCGCAGCGGCTGGAAATCAGCGGGTATGCAGGCGTGATCCGTCACGCCCTGCGCTGGGGCTTGCCCGGCTGTTTGCTGGCATTGCAGCGTGCGTTGGGCGGCGACGTGTTTGCCTGGGTCACCGCGTTGCTCGGTGCCTTGGCCGGGTACACCTTGCTGATTGCACTGGAGTCCTGGCTGGATCGGGAACGCCGTGGTGCGCCGGAGCATGCGAGCGCCGACCACGCGACATCCGCCGAATGGCCCGAGCTGGCGCTGGCCCCGGTCGGGCCCGCGGCGAAGCTCATCGAGCTTGAGTCACCGCACTGGTTGCCGGTGGCCGGGCCGCTGGATGATCCCCGTGGTGGCGTGGTCACCTGCCGGGGCGGACGCTGCTGCTTTGCCTCGGGCGAGTGCGTCGACGAAGTGGGCGAGCAGGTCGGCTTCAGTCCCGATGGCCGCTGGTTCGCTGCGCAGATGATCGATCAGGGCGGGGTGATCCTGTGGGATCGTGCGCGTCAACAGCATCTTCGTCTGCCTGGCAGGCAATTGGACGGCTGGTACCAGGGCCAACCCTGGCTGAGTCGGGGTGAAGGCGACATGCCGGTGGCGTTGTCCGCGGTACCTGGAGGTGACGACGACCGTTGAGCGGCAGCACTGGCTGCATCCGCATGATCGTTTCGGCAACTATTTCGCGGCAGACTGTTTTCCCGGTGCAGCTCTCCGCGCATACTTGCGCGGTGGACACTTCCGATTCCCATCGATCGCCATTTGTGCTGGCGCTCAGCGTCATTGTGGTGTCCGCCGACAGCGGGCCGGCACTGCGCGAATGCGTGCGTGAAATACTGTCGAGCTCGTTGTCACTGGAACTGATCCTGATTGACAACGCCTCACGCGACGGCCTGCCGTCGGCGATCGAGCGGGCGTACGAGCATGACGGCCGTCTCAAGGTGATTTACAACCATCGCAATCTGGGTTTTGGGCCGGCGGTGAACCTGGCGGCCAAACAAGCCCATGGCGAAGCGTTGCTGGTGCTCAATCCCGATTGCCTGTTGGGCGAACAGGCAGCGCGGCGCCTGGTTGATCTGCTCGCCAAACGGCCCAAGGCTGGTCTGATTGGCGCCGTGGTGTGTGACGCTGAAGGCCATCCCGATCCGGCCTCCTGGCGGCGCGACCCACTGCTGCATCGTTCGCTCAACAGCATGCTGGGTCGTGCCGGCGAGACCGTCAACGTGGGCGGGGACATTCCTGCCGAAGTGATCGAAGTCGAGGCGGTATCTGGCGCTGTGATGCTTTTCACGCGCTCGTTTTTCACGCGCATCGGCGGCTTCGACGAAAACTACTTCCTGCATTGCGAAGACCTGGACCTGTGCCGGCGCGTGCGCGACATCGGTTATCAGGTGTTGCTGGCGGGCGATGTGCGCGTACCGCACGGCAAGGGCAGTTCCAGTCGGCATCGGCCGGTGTTCGTCAGTCGGCACAAGCACCGTGGCATGTGGCGGTGGTTTCGCCTGTATGATCCGGCCGCTGAAAATCCGCTGGTGGCGGGTATCGTTTGGCTGGGCATCTGGAGTCACTTCCTGCTGAAAATTCCCGGCCAGTTGTGGCGGCGGCTGCTGCGTCGATGAGCTCGTCACGGCGTACCTCGATGCTGGCGACCCTGGGTCTGCTGGCCCTCACCGCGGTGTGGGGCTCGACCTTTGTCTTGATCAAGGACGTGATCGGGCGCATGCCGGTGGCGGATTTCCTGGCCGTGCGTTTTGTGATCGCCGCGCTGGTGATGATGGTCCTGTTCGCGCGGCCGGTATGCCGGATGAGTCGCCAGCAGGTCATGCGCGGGTTGTTGCTCGGCGTGATCTACGGCGTCGGGCAGCTGCTGCAAACCTGGGGGCTGGCCAGGATCGCGCCCAGCGTGAGCGGTTTCGTCACCGGCATGTACGTGGTGTTTACGCCGATCCTGGCCCTGCTTCTGTTGCACCAGCGCATGTCCGGCGTGGTCTGGCTGGCGGTGCTGCTCTCCACCGCCGGGCTGGCCTTGCTGTCGCTCAATGGTGTTTCGGTCGACCTGGGTGTGTGGCTGACGCTGGCCTCGGCCGCGCTGTATGCGCTGCATATCGTCGGCCTCGGCCAGTGGTCGCGTCAGGGCGAGGCGTTTGGCATGTCGGCGGTGCAGATGGTGGCGATTGCGCTGGTGTGCCTGCTGGCGACCTTGCCGCATGGCCCGATGCTGCCACCCGATCATTCTGCATGGTTCGCGGTGCTTTACATGGCTTTGGTCGCCGGTGCTGGCGCGATGCTGATGCAGACCTGGGCGCAGTCTCATCTGCCGGCGACGCGCGCGGCGATCGTGATGACCACCGAGCCGGTGTTCGCCGCGGCCTTCGCCGTGGCGCTGGGCAGTGACGTGCTGAGTTGGCGGATGTTGCTGGGCGGCGGGCTGATTCTGGCCGCGATGTATCTGGTCGAACTGCTGCCGCAGAAGGGTGAGGCGGTCTCGCTGCCGGCGGAGGCGATCCATCACGAGGTGTGAGGGGGCGGTTGGATCGGCTCGATCCGTCCGCTTTGAAGTATCGGGAATTGTTCCATGGTCGGGTGTGGGTTCTGCCCCAACACATGCAGAGCAAGAGCGTTTCGTCCTCCTGCGGAGGGCGAGTGGCTTTCTCTTGCGTGGCCAAGAGAAAGCCACCAAAGAGAAGGCCACCCTCCTCGGCGCTTGCCGGGCTGCGCCCGACAAGTCCGTGAGCCGCGGCCGGGCTTTTCGACAGGACTCCTGTCCTGGCGAAAAGGCGTCGGCATCCATGCCGACGCCCCTGCGGGCCTGTCGTCCACGACTCACCGCCTCACAAGGGGGTGTAGTCAAGATCAAGGGCAGGATCAACGGCAACAGCACAGCCAAGCACACCCCGTCGAGATACTACGATAGTAGACCTGACCCCGCGCTCTCGGTGGTCGCGTCAGGGCGAGGCGTTTGGCATGTCGGCGGTGCAGATGGTGGCGATTGCGCTGGTGTGCCTGCTGGCGACCTTGCCGCATGGCCCGATGCTGCCACCCGATCATTCTGCATGGTTCGCGGTGCTTTACATGGCTTTGGTCGCCGGTGCTGGCGCGATGCTGATGCAGACCTGGGCGCAGTCTCATCTGCCGGCGACGCGCGCGGCGATCGTGATGACCACCGAGCCGGTGTTCGCCGCGGCCTTCGCCGTGGCGCTGGGCAGTGACGTGCTGAGTTGGCGGATGTTGCTGGGCGGCGGGCTGATTCTGGCCGCGATGTATCTGGTCGAACTGCTGCCGCAGAAGGGTGAGGCGGTCTCGCTGCCGGCGGAGGCGATCCATCACGAGGTGTGAGGGGGCGGTTGGATCGGCTCGATCCGTCCGCTTTGAAGTATCGGGAATTGTTCCATGGTCGGGTGTGGGTTCTGCCCCAACACATGCAGAGCAAGAGCGTTTCGTCCTCCTGCGGAGGGCGAGTGGCTTTCTCTTGCGTGGCCAAGAGAAAGCCACCAAAGAGAAGGCCACCCTCCTCGGCGCTTGCCGGGCTGCGCCCGACAAGTCCGTGAGCCGCGGCCGGGCTTTTCGACAGGACTCCTGTCCTGGCGAAAAGGCGTCGGCATCCATGCCGACGCCCCTGCGGGCCTGTCGTCCACGACTCACCGCCTCACAAGGGGGTGTAGTCAAGATCAAGGGCAGGATCAACGGCAACAGCACAGCCAAGCACACCCCGTCGAGATACTACGATAGTAGACCTGACCCCGCGCTCTCGGTTGACCCCGCGCTCTCGGAAATCTCACGCCGTGTGTTGGGAAACTGTTGACACGTTCCGTCCGGATGGGAGCGACGCTTGACGCTGCTGTTGAAGTTGTCCCTGGCACGAATGGCATTCAACGAATGTGGCAAAACAAGACCTGACCCCAAGTCTTGTGCCCCGGTCATCACGGCTGGGCGCTAACCGACAAAAGGGGACTGAGGCAATTAATTTGGCTGATCGACTGCGGGCGCGCGTCGGAGGAAGCGCTTTTCGCTTCGGCTGTTGCCATTGATCTTGAACTTCACTCCCTTGTGAGGCGGTGAGTCGCGGACGACAGGCCCGGAGGGGCGCCGGCATGGATGCCGGCGCCTTTTCGCCAGGACAGGAGTCCTGTCGAAAAGCCCGGCCGCGGCTCACGGACTTGTCGGGCGCAGCCCGGCAAGCGCCGAGGAGGGTGGCCTCTCTTTTGGTGACTTTTCTCTGGCCACGCAGAGAAAAGCCACTCGCCCTCCGCAGGAGGACGAAACGCTCTTGCTCTATGGAGCTGGTGCACCACCGCAGCGCAGCCACCAAGCCGTGACGACGTGACTGCCGAGGGCTGGCCCCAATCAACCTGAGTTGGCGGCCAAACATGGCCCATCCATCCCTGTGGGTGATCCGCTTGACGCCAACCCGCGCCGTGGTCACGCTTCGTCGATGAACCTTTTGCTGTTGCGCAATGCGCTGGTCTACGCGCCCGAGCTGCTCGGTCACCAACACCTGTTGCTCGGCGGCGGGCGCATCCTGTGGATGGGTGCCGAACTGGCCGAGCTGCCCACGGCATTGTCGGTGCAGACGATCGATCTGGAAGGGCGCCGGCTGCTGCCGGGCTTCATCGACGCACATGTGCACGTGACCGGCGGTGGCGGTGAGGCGGGCTTTCGCACGCGGGTACCGCCGCAAGGCGTGTCGCGCTTCACCCGCGCCGGCATCACCACGGTGGTCGGTCTGCTCGGCACCGACGACGTGGCGCGCGGGCCGCAGGATCTGCTGGCGACGGTGTATGCGCTGCGCGAGGAAGGTCTCAGTGCGCTGGCCTTTACCGGCGGCTACCACCTGCCGCCACGGACCCTGACCGGCACGGTGCGTGGCGACCTGGTGTTTATCGAGGCCTTGATCGGCATCGGCGAGGTCGCGATCAGCGACCATCGTTCCAGTCAGCCGACCTTGGACGAACTGCTGCGGCTGGCGGCCGATGCGCATGTCGCCGGCTTGATGACCGGCAAGGCCGGTGTGCTGCATCTGCACCTGGGTGACGGGGCGCGCGGGCTGGAGCTGGTACGCCGGGCGCTGGCGCAAAGCGAGCTGCCTCCACGGATATTCCATCCCACCCACGTGAACCGGCGCAAGGCGCTGTTCGACGAGGCGCTGGCGCTGGCCGCGCAGGGTTGCACGATCGACCTCACCGCATTCCCGGTCGAAGAGGGCGATGACGCCTGGAGTGCGGGCGAGGCGCTGCTGCGCTACCTCGACAGCGCAGCGCCGGCCGAGCGCATCACGATCAGTTCGGATGCTGGCGGCTGCCTGCCGGTGTTCGATGCCGATGGCCATGTCTGCCGCATGGGCGTGGGCGAGTCCGGCGCGCTGCTGGAAACCTTGAATGACGTGCTCGGCCGTGGCGTGCCGCTGGAGCGGGCATTGCCGGCGTTCACCAGCAATCCGGCGCATCTGCTGCGGTTGCCGAACAAGGGTCGGATCCGGGTTGGCGCCGATGCTGATCTTCTTTCGCTCGGCGCGGCCGGCGGCGCGCATGATGTCATAGCCGGTGGCGTGGTCCACATGCGCGCCGGCGCGATCCAGCATCGCGGCACGTTCGAGGCCGCGTCCTAGACGTTCGACAGTCCGGGCAGGATCGGCCAACCGGCGATTCCAGCAGCCTCGGAAACCACATGAAACCGAAAAAAGATGAGAGCCAGATGAGTCCCAGCAGGGTGGTGGAAGGGCAACAGCGCGGATGGATCGTACCGATCGGCGGCGCTGAGGAAAAAGAGAACGATCCACGCATCCTCGAACGTTTCGTTGCCTTGTGCGGCGGCGCCGAGGCGAACATCGTGGTGATTCCCACCGCGAGTCAGCTGGCCGACACCGGGCCGCGCTACAAGACGCTGTTTGGTGGCCTGGGCGTTGGTGCCGTCGACGTGCTCGATTTCGACATGCGTCGGGACACCGCAGAGAAAAGCCGCCTCGAACGGCTCGACCAGGCCACCGGCATCTTCTTCACCGGCGGCAACCAGCTGCGGCTGTCGACCATGCTCGGTGGTACCCCGGTGGCACAGCGGATTCGCGCACTGAACGCCCGTGGCGTGCATGTCGGCGGCACCAGCGCTGGCGCCAGCATACTCAGCGAGCACATGATCGCGTTCGGCAAGGAGGGCCTGTCACCTACGGCCGGCAGTGTGCGACTGGCGCCGGGGCTGGGCCTGACCAACCGTTTCATCATCGACCAGCATTTCAGCCAGCGCGACCGGCTTGGCCGGCTGATGGCTGCGCTTGCCTACAATCCGTACGCGGTCGGCATCGGCCTGGACGAGGACACCGCGGCCTTCATCCATCCGGACAACACGCTTGAGGTCGTGGGTAGCGGCGCGGTGACCGTGCTGGATGCGGGCAACCTGCAGTTTTCCTCGATGGCCGACGCCGGGGAGCACGGCACCGTGTGCATGCTTGGCATGACGATCCATGTGCTGATCGCCGGTGCCACGTTCAATCTGCAGACCCGCCACGCCTCGGCGGGAACCCTGGCGACTCCGAAGCAGGCATCCTGACGCAAGTCTTTCGTAACGCATCATCGACCACGGAAACCCTCATGCGCATTCTGGAACGTTCGGTTTTTGTCGGCCCGTCGCTGTACGCGCATTTTCCGGTGATTCGGATCGAGCTTGACCTGGGAGCATTGGAACAGTGGCCGACCGGCAAGCTCGGCGCAGCGTTTGTCGATGGGCTGATCGCCGCCCTGCCGGGCTTGGCCGAGCACGGCTGCTCCTACCGCGAGCCGGGTGGCTTCATCCGGCGCATGCGCGAAGGCGAGGGCACCTGGCTGGGTCACGTGCTGGAGCATGTGGCCATCGAGCTGCAAAACGTCGCCGGTGAAGACGTCACCTTCGGCAAGACGCGCAGTGCTGACAAGCCCGGCGTGTATTCGGTGGTCTACGAATACGTGCAGAAGGAGGAGGGCATCGCTGCCGGCGAGCTGGCCTTGCGCCTGCTGTCCTCGTTGCTGCCGGTGGAATTGCGTACGCGCAACAGCGTGCCGGACGACTGGGAATGGATCAGTGCCCGCGACGAGTTCATCCGCTACGCCCAGCGTCGCGCGCTGGGCCCGTCGACCGCCTCGCTGGTGCGCGCGGCCGAGCAGCGCGGCATTCCCTGGTTGCGTCTGAACGAGCAGTCGCTGGTGCAGCTCGGCCATGGCAAGTACCAGCAGCGCATCCAGGCCACGATCACCGGCAGGACACCGCACATCGCCGTGGAGCTGGCCAGCGACAAGGAGGAGACCAACAAGATCCTCGCCTCGCTCGGCCTGCCGGTGCCGAAGCAGGATCTGGTGCAAAGCGAGGAAGGCGCCTTGCGCGCCACGCGCCGGCTTGGCGTGCCGGTGGTGACCAAGCCGTTCAACGGCAACCACGGCCGCGGCATCTCGATCCACCTGACCACCGACGAGGAGATCATCGCCGGCTTCCACGCGGCGCGTGAGCATTCGCGCTCGGTGATCGTGGAGAATTTCCTGAGCGGTGACGATCACCGGCTGCTGGTGGTCAACGGCGAACTGGTCGCGGCCACGCGACGCACGCCCGGCCACGTGGCCGGCGATGGCGAGCGCACGATTGCGCAGCTGGTCGATATCGTGAACGCCGATCCGCGCCGCGGTGTCGGTCACGAGAAAGTATTGACCCGGCTGGTGCTCGATGCACAGGCCGAGATGATGATGGAGCGCGTCGGCTACACCGCCGCATCGGTGCCGGCGGCGGGTGAGGTCGTCTACCTGCGTTCCACCGCCAATCTGTCCACCGGCGGTACGGCGACGGACGTCACCGACATCATCCATCCAGACAACCACGAGATGGCGGTGCGCGCGATCCGCGCGATCGGGCTGGATGTCGGCGGCGTGGACTTTCTCAGCACCAACATCGCCGAGAGCTACAAGACCATCGGCGGTGGCATCTGCGAGGTCAATGCGGCGCCGGGCTTCCGCATGCATGTCAGTCCCAGTGAGGGCACCTCGCGCGATGCCGCCGGGCCGGTGATCGACATGCTGTTTCCGCCGGGCGCGCCGTCGCGGGTGCCGATTGCCGCGATCACCGGCACCAACGGCAAGACCACCACCGCGCGCATGCTGGCGCACATCACCAAGATGGCCGGCTATACGCCCGGCCTGACCACCACCGATGGCGTCTATATCGACGGTCAGCGCACGGTCGAGGGCGACATGACCGGGCCCGTGTCGGCGCGGATGGTGCTGGCCGATCCGCATATCGACATCGCGGTGCTGGAGACCGCGCGCGGTGGCCTGCTGCGCGCCGGCATGGGCGTGCCGGCAGTGGATGTGGGCGCGGTGCTCAACGTGCAGTCCGATCATCTCGGGCTGAAGGGTATCGATACGCTGGAGCAGCTGGCCGAGGTCAAGCGGATTGTTGTCGAAGTGGCGACGGACTGCGCCGTGCTCAACGCCGACGATCCCAACGTGCTGAAGATGAGCGGCTATACCGATGCGAAAGTCATCTGCTACGTCACCATGAACCCCTCGCACGCGCTGGTGCGCGAGCACGTGCGCGCCGGCGGCCGCGCCTGTGCGCTGGAGGCCGGCGTCAACGGTTCGATGATCACCCTGTATGACAAGGGCAGCCATATTCCGCTGCTGTGGACGCACCTGATTCCGGCCACACTGGAAGGCCGCGCCCTGCATAACGTGCAGAATGCGATGGTGGCCGCATCGATGGCGTTCTCGCTGGGCATCAAGCTCGATGCGATCCGTCAGGGCCTGCGTACGTTCGACACCACGTTCTTCCAGGCGCCCGGACGGATGAACGTGTACAGCGAGCATCCGTTCAAGGTGCTGTTCGACTACGGTCACAACGCGCATGCGGTGGCGGTGATGGCCGACCTGGCCGCGCGCCTGGATGTCACTGGCCGGCGCATCGTGGTGCTGGCTGGCCCGGGCGATCGCCGCGACGAGGATCTGGTCGCGATCGCCGACGCCGTGGCGGGTCGCTTCGATCACTACATCTGCCGTCGCGATGATGCATTGCGTGGTCGCGATGGCGACGAGGTGCCGGGCATCCTCGCCAGGGCGCTGCGCGCGGCCGGCGTGCCGGATGACGCGATCTCGATCATCCCCGATGAGCAACAGGCGATCGATGCCGCCCTGCGCATGGGTCACTCCGGCGACCTGGTGCTGGTGTTCGCCGACGCCTTGGTGCGTTCGTGGAAACAGATCATCAAGTTCCGCCCCGAGGGCATGTCCGAGCCGCGCAGAGAAAGCGGGTCGGCGCCCGTGCCGGCGCCCGTCATGGAACCGGCATTCGACGAGGCCAGTTTCGCCGCGCTCGGCGAACTGGTGCGCGACGAACGCGGCGTGCGCTTCTCGCGCGAGAGCAACGATTGAGCGCAATGCCCGAATTCATCCCGTTCGAGGATACCCGTCGACTTACCGGGTTCAACCTCTATTTCCGCGACGTCGGTGCTGCCCTGGAGACACGCGGGCCGGTGCCCGACGAAGTCTCGCTGCAGGCGTGGGGCACCGCCGTGCAGCGGGCCAGCGTCACGCTCGGCTGGCCACTGTCCGAGCGGGTGGTGCGCAGGCATCCGGGCGGCGCCTCGCTGGCCTTTGTCGCCCCGCTGGATCAACTGTTCAGTGCGACTGAAGTCAACGAATGGGCCTGGACCGGTGCATACGAGGCAGCTCACGGGCCGCTCGCTGCGCGCTGGCATGCACCCGGTTATCCGGCGGTGTGGGATGAAGACGCCGCCATGCAAACCCTCCGCGCATTCGCTGCAGCCGAACGACAGCCACCGCTGGCTGCACTGGCGCGCGCGGCGGAGCAGCGCGGACTGCCGGTATTGATCGACGACGAGCAACTTTCGATCGGTGCCGGCGACGGTGCCGTCTGTTGGCCGATCGCGCAACTGCCCTCGCCGGATACGCTGGCATGGAGTGCGTTGCACACGGTGCCGGTGGCGCTGGTGACCGGTTCCAATGGCAAGACCACCACCGTGCGCCTGCTCGCGGCGATGGCGCAGGCACATGGTTGGCGCACAGGACACAGTTGCACCGACGGGGTGTTCATCGACGGCCGTGTGACCGAAGGCGGGGATTTTTCCGGGCCCGCCGGCGCACGCGCGGTGCTGCGCGCCGCGGGCGTGCAGCTGGCCATTCTGGAGACCGCGCGCGGCGGCCTGTTGCGGCGTGGTCTGGCCGTGCAGCAGGCGCAGGTGGCGGTGGTCACCAATGTCAGCGACGACCATTTCGGCGAGTACGGCATCCATGACCTGGCCGGCCTGGCCGCGGTCAAGCTCACGTTGGCGAAGGCGATTGATGACACCGGCCTGCTGGTGCTGAATGCCGACGACGCGTGGCTGGTGGCGCAGTCAGATCAACTTTCCTGTCCGATCGGCTGGTTCGCGCTGGATGATACGCAGCCACGGCTGCAGGCGGCGCGTGAGCATGGTGGGGTCACCTGCGCGGTGCGCGACGGCAGCTTGCGCCTGTCCTTCGGTGGGCAGCTACACGACCTCGGTGCAGTCACTGCGATGCCGCTCAGCTTTGGCGGTCGCGCCGCCTACAACATCGCCAACATGGCGGCGGCATCGCTCGCCGCCGCCATGTTGGGCATTCCGGCCGCAGCCATCGCCGCCACGTTGTCGAGTTTCGGCAGCCGCCACGCCGACAATCCTGGCCGACTGCAGCATTGGCAATTCGGTTCGCTGCAGGTGTTCGTCGATTACGCCCACAACCCCGACGGACTGCGTGGCCTGCTCGAGGTCGCTACCGGCCGCAGCACCGATGGTCGGCTGGGCCTGTTGCTGGGGCAGGCCGGCAATCGCGAGGCACCGGCAATCCGTGAACTCGCGGCGGTCGCCGCACGGTTCCAGCCATCGCGGGTGATGCTCAAGGATATCGAGGGATTCATGCGCGGCCGCGAGCCAGGCGAGGTGGCCGGCATCCTGCGCGAGCAACTGCAAGGTGATGGGGTGCCGCGCGCAGACATCGAGAATTGCCTCGACGAAGTGGCCGCCGTGCGCAGCCTGTTGGCGTGGGCGCATGCCGGCGATGTGCTGGTGCTGCCGACCCATGGCCTCGGCGCACGTGAGCAGGTCAGCGAGCTGCTCGATGCCTTGCAGGTACAGGGCTGGCGCACGGGCACCCCGTTGCCGCCGATCTGAGTCTGGCCGCGCTGCTCAGTTCGGCGCGCGTGTCTGCAGCGCGATGCGCACCAGATAGACGATGATCGCGATGTTGCCCACCAGCACGGCCAGCTTGAGCCAGCCGAAGTGAAGCAGCGTCTCGTAGAGCTCCAGCGGGATCAGCGAGCCGGTGGCGATCACCGTGAACCACTCGGCCCAGTGCTTGCCCAGCCACAGGCCAATGCCCTCGATTGCGAACAGCACGGCATAGCCAAGCGTCACCAGCCCGACCGAGACGAACTTGCTCGGCCCGAAATCGACCAGCAGCGAGACCGATTTCCAGCGTAGCTCATTGCTGCCGGTCAATGGCAGATGTTCAAGCCAATGCACCAACTGCTCGAAGTTTTCCTGGCGATCAATATGGAAGGCCGCCAGCGCCAGCAACACCAGACACACGGTCTTGATCATCTCGTAGATGGCGATGACACGCAGGCCTGGATGGGCTTGTCGCGGTGGGGCTGCGGGCCTGCTGGTGTTGGGGTCGGTATCGGTATCGGTATGAGGCATGGGCGAGAGCTGGAGGGGCATGGCGTCCATTGTCACCGATGGGCGGGCAAGAAGCAGTGTGCAATGGCATGGAGTCCTGTGGAAACCGCAGGAGCGGCTTCAGCCGCCATGCCTTCCATGCCTGCGCTGCGACAAGACACATCATGACCACGGGGTACACTGACCCTCCCGTCGACCATCAAGGAGCCCGTCATGCGTATTCGGATTCGTTACGTCGCCCTCGGGCTTGCCGTTGCTGTCATCACGCTACCGGCTGCTGCGGTCGGGTCGGGACAGTTCAAGGATCTGCTGAACAAGGTCAAGCAGTCGGCTCAGAGCTCCAGTTCATCGCCGCTGGGCGCCAATTTGCCCAACAGCGACATCGCCGCGGGCCTCAAGGAAGCGCTGGCCAAGAGCACCACCAACGCGATCAACAGCCTTGGCCGCAACGGTGGTTTCTGGAACAACAGCAAGGTGCGTATCCCGTTGCCTGGCAAGCTCGAGCAGGCCGGCAAACTGGCACGCCAGCTGGGGCAGGGTGCCAAAGTCGACGCCTTCGAGTTGAGCATGAACCGCGCTGCCGAAAAGGCCGTGCCGCAGGTGGCGCAGATCTTCGGTGATGCGATCCGGAAAATGTCAGTCAGTGACGCCCGCGGCATTCTCACCGGTGGCAATCACGCAGCCACCGACTATTTCCGCCGCGTTGCCGGCGACGCGCTGACCGCGCGCATTCACCCGATCGTGGCCAAGGCGACTGACAGCGTCGGCGCCACGCAGAAGTACAAGGAGTTCACTTCGGGCAGCCGCGGCGGCGGCCTGGGCAATGCGCTGGGTTCGCTGGGATCGCTCGCTGGCGGCAAGTCGAGCAAGGGCGGCAGCGCGTTGAACCTGGACGACTACGTCACGGCCAAGACCATCGATGGCTTGTTTACTGAAATCGGCGATCAGGAGCAGTCGATCCGCACCAATCCCGCCGCGCGCACTACCGACCTGCTGAAGAAGGTGTTCGGCGGCAAGTAGCGGGGTCGGCGGGGCGCGCATACAGGTTTCACGCGAGGGCGCTCAAGATGGGTCGCAGCAAGGTTTCTGCAACGGCGAGGCAAGCATGATCCATGAAATTTTGAAAATGGGTGATCCACGGCTGCTGCGCATCGCGCCGCTGGTGCCCGATGCCATGCTCGGCAGCGACGAGCTCGACACACTGATTGCCGACATGTTCGAGACCATGCACGACGCCGGTGGCGTGGGTTTGGCCGCGCCGCAGATTGGCGTCGACCTGCAACTGGTGGTCTTCGGTTTCGAGCATTCGGAGCGCTATCCGGATGCGCCGGAAGTGCCGCAGACCATCCTGCTCAACCCGGTGATCACCCCGCTATCGCATGACATGGAGGATGGATGGGAAGGCTGCCTGTCGGTGCCGGGTCTGCGCGGTGTCGTCAGTCGTTACAGCCTGATTCGCTACGAAGGCGTCGATCCCAGGGGCGAGCGGATCGAGCGCACTGCCGAGGGCTTTCATGCGCGCGTGGTGCAGCATGAGTGCGACCACCTGATCGGCCGGCTGTATCCTTCGCGGATCATCGACTTCAGCCATTTCGGCTACACCGATGTGCTTTTTCCGGGGCAGGAACTGGGAGACGATTGATGCGCGCGATCTGGAAAGACTCCGTGCTGGCCGGCCGCTGCTGCGCATTCATGCGCCCGCGGCACTAGGGCATCCCTCCTGGCGAGAGCGATCATTATTTTCCGCCCGATGCGTTGCGCTGCGAACGCTTCCGCTCCAGCAACCACACCAGCATCTGCCCATGGAAAGGCACGGCCAGCTACTACGACCTGGTGGTCAGCGACGAAGTGAATGCCCATGCCGCGTGGTACTGCCCGCATCCGAAGGAGGCTGCGCGGCAGGTCAGCGGTCGCGTGGCATTCTGGCGCGGGGCGGAAGTGATTCCCTGATCGCCATCACCGATCCGCTTCAGGCTCTTGCCGCCAATGACCGGCGACGGCAATTGCCCGACAGCGAGGCGATCGGCACCGCTTGAGCCAAGCAAGATGATGCCGTCGGGGTGGTCGTCCTTGCGCGTGCGATCTGTGCTGGCTGGTACCGGCGCGCCGTTCAGCAGGCGGTCGTGTCCTTGGGCATCGACGATCACGATGCCTTGCGTGCGAATGATGTTGCCCGGACGGTGGAGAAACAGGGTGACCGCCAATGCCGCGAGCAACAGCACCGTGATGGCCAGGCCTGCGCGCAGCCGAGCCAGCTGGCGCTGCAGCCGGCTACAGTCTTCTGCACTGATGTCGATGTTTCCAGCGATGTGCGGGGTTGCCTTGGGTGATGGGCGCTCGTTGCAGCCGTTCGTACCAGGGCGCCACGCGATCGACTTGCAACAGCCTGGTTTCGTGAATGCCTCGCCTCACGTTTCGACAGATGCTGAGCTGGCAGCCACCGGCAAGATATTGCTTAAACGACGCCACAAGTTGCGGTGGCGTAAGCTACACGTGGGTGGATGACCGCCCGGGAGATGTTCGGTGAAGAAAGAAGACGAAACACACATGCAGATCGTGTCCGCTGACATCAGTTCGGAGTCGCTGACCGGCATGGTGATTTTCCGCCCGCATTGCGTCTCGCGTTCGGGTCGCAAGGTGCCGGAAACGAGCACGACGGGAAACTGGTATGCCCTGCGTCCGGCCGAAGTGCGCAGCTTCGCGCGGGCCCTGCTCGATGCCGCCGATGCGCTGGATCTGAAAGCGAAGATGTTGCAGGCAGCGAAGTCCAGCGCGGCCTGATGCGGCTTCGCTGTTGGCGCCCGGGTGCCGCCGCTGACGCAATTCAGCGCGGGTCGGTCATGCGGGAGCGATTCGGACCATGGATGCCTGCCTGCGCTGTCGGCGTGGTGGCGGCTTCCCGGTGAGCTGGTTGAGCCGCAAGCAGCACGTCGCGCAGGCGACACATCTCATTCCATGCGGAAAGCCGCGGGCTGTTACGGCAGCGCCGCGGGCTGCATGTCGAAGGCGATAGTCATGCGTGGCTCGGTATCCGAAAAGGGCACGGTGCCGTGCCACATGTATGACGGGAACAAGGCCAGGTATCCCGGCTTTGGACGAATCACCCGGTGTGGCGCCAGGTCCAGGCCCAGTTCGTCTGCAGGTTGGCCAAACTGGATGCAGCCGGCCTGCAGCTCGGATTCCTCGCTGACCGAAGGCGGCAGCGAGACATAGAAGGCCGAGCTCATCCAGCCTTCCTGATGGATATGGTTGGAGTGATGCCCGGACGACCGGAGTTTCACCGACCACGAGCCCGTCATCTTCACGCTGCGCTGGTTGCGGCTGAGGAAGGGGTGCGTGGGGTCCGCCGGCAAGGTGGCCAACCAACGTTCGGCGGCTGCCTGCAAGGTAGCCCTCGCCATCGCGAGGGTGGGGTCAGACCGGGCGAACAGATGCCCCGGCGTCTGCGAGCCGCCGCGCACGCTTTGATTGAGTGGATCGCGTCCGGCCAGATGCATGCTGTCCAGCGTGGCCTTGATCGCCTCCAGTGATTCGGCCTGGCTCGCAAACATCGGCATCGGTTCGACCTCGACCATGCCGATCAGTCGCTCGTAGTCCATCAGCCAGTGCTCGCGCGGGTCGCCGGCAAGTCGCCAGGCGGTACCCAGGTGAGCCCACGATTCCTGATTGGTGGTATCCAGCGCGATCGCCTCATTCGCATGGCGCGCCACGGCATCCCAGTCCCCGGATCGACAGGCGTGGCGCGCATACGCGTTGAGGAAATCCGCACTGTGCAGGCGCAGGGTGGGGTAGGCCTGTGCATACAGGCGGCTGGCCTGTTCGTGAAGTTCCAGCAAATCGCAGGCGAGCGCCTCCATCCACACCAGCGACAGGTCGTCACTGTTCGAGCGCCGCAATGCGTGTATCCGATCCAGCGCTTCCTCGCTTTTGCGGGCCTCGATCAGCAAGCTGATGAACTCCATCTGCAAGGCGTGGTTGCCCGGCTGTTTCCGCACGGCCGCGCGTATGGTCGAAAAGGGGTCTTCGCCTGAATCCTGCGCCGTGCTGTGCGTCCACAGCAATTGCGCGAGCTTCACCTGTCCAGGGATGAAGTGAGGATGGGCGACGACCAGCCGGCGTCCTTGCTCGATGGCTTCATTCGTGCGCCCGAGATCGGCCAGCAAGCCGTTGATGGCATCGGATACCGCGGGATTGATTTCGCCATGCCTCCGGGCCTGCTCGAAACTGGCCAGCGCCTGCTCCAGTTGCCCCAGCGATTGCTGCGTGGCGCCCAGGTCTACCCATGGCGAACTGTCGCCTGGCGACAGTTCGGTGGCCTTTTTCAAAGCGGTCGCCGCGGCGTCGAGATCGCCACACGACTGCTTCGCCCGGCCCAGCCCCTGCCATGCCTGCGCCACATCGGGCTGCAAGTCCACGGCGCGCTGGAACGCCTGCGCAGCCTGCACGGAATCGTCCAGCTCCAGTCGCATCGTGCCCAGCTTGATCCATGCGCCGACGAAGCCAGGCTCAGCCATGGTGGCAGCCTGGTAGCGCTCGGCAGCTTCCCTGTTTCGCCCCTGGCGGCCCAGCCAGGTGCCGAAGTTGAACAGGATGCCGGGGTGGCGCGGCGCCAGTTCCAGTGCCTGCAGAAAGCCCGCTTCCGCGCCCGCGACATCGCCGGCATCGGCCAGACACATCGCCAGCAATTGGCTGGCATCCGCCGACCATGGCGCATCGTTGGTCACCCGCCGCACCATGGCGGCCGCGTCACTCGCCCGTCCTTGCCGCAGCAGCTGATGCGCTGCTTCGAGTTCTTGCATCTGTACTGGGGTCAGCCGCTTCGGGGTGTCCGCCATCATGATCTGTCCCGGTCACCGAAACCGGTTGATCGTTTCGCGCAGTTCCAGTGCAGCGGCGCGTGCCGCCTGGGCGAAATCCTCGCCGTTGCCGGCGTAGAGAATGGCCCGCGAGGAGCTGATCATCAGGCCGTTGCCATCGGGCGTGCGGCCGTGGCGCAGCACCGCTTCCACGTCGCCGCCCTGGGCGCCGATGCCGGGCACCAGCAGGGGCATGTCGCCGACGATGTGGCGCACCTTGCCCAGCTCTTCCGGCCAGGTGGCGCCGGTGACCAGGGCGCAGTTGCCGTGGGTGTTCCAGTCGCGGGCGATGGTTTCGGCCACGCGCAGGTACAGCGGCATGCCGCCGCAGTCGAGTGCCTGGAAGTCGGCGCCGCCGGGGTTGGAGGTGCGACACAGCAGGATCACGCCCTTGTCGGCGCGATCGAGGAAGGGCTGGATCGAATCGCGGCCGAGGTAGGGGTTCAGCGTCACCGCATCGGCGCGATAGCGATCGAACGCCTCACTGGCGTAGTGCTGGGCGGTGGAGCCGATGTCGCCGCGCTTGGCGTCGAGGATCACCGGCACGCCAGGATGCTTTTCGTGGATGTACGCGATCAGCCGTTCGAGCGTCTCTTCGGCGCGCAGGGCGGCGAAGTGCGCGATCTGCGGCTTGAACGCACAGACCAGATCGGCGGTGGCATCGACGATGGTGGCGCAGAAGTCGAACACCGCATCCGGCTGGTCACGCAGATGCGCAGGGAGCTTCGCCGGCTCCGGGTCGAGGCCGACGCAGACCAGCGAGTCGTGCCGTTGCCAGGACTGGTGCAGGGACTGCATGAAGTGCATCGGGAACTCCGTTGGAGAAACGAGTGGGGAGGAGTGAGAAACGAGAGATGGCGCTCACTCACTTCTCGCTACTACCCACTCACTTCCGGTGTCAGACCAGCTTCTTGTACTTCACGCGATGCGGCCGGGCGCCTTCTTCGCCGAGGCGGCGCTTCTTGTCGGCCTCGTACTCGTTGTAGTTGCCGGGGAAGAACTCGACGTGCGAATCGCCTTCGAACGCGATGATGTGGGTGGCGACGCGGTCGAGGAACCAGCGGTCATGCGAGATCACCATCACGCAGCCGGGGAATTCCAGCATCGCGTCTTCCAGCGCGCGCAGCGTCTCGACGTCCAGATCGTTGGACGGCTCATCGAGCAGCAGCACGTTGCCGCCCTGCATCAGGGTCTTGGCCAGGTGCAGGCGGCCGCGCTCGCCGCCGGACAACGAGCCGACCAGTTTCTGCTGGTCGGTGCCCTTGAAGTTGAAGCGGCCGATGTAGGCGCGCGACTGCAGCTCGTACTTGCCGATGGTGATGATGTCGGCGCCGCCGGACACTTCCTGCCACACGTTCTTCTTGCCGTCGAGGTTGTCGCGCGACTGGTCGACGTAGGCCAACTGCACGGTGTGGCCGATCTTCACTTCGCCCGCGTCCGGTTTTTCCTGGCCGGTGATCAGCTTGAACAGGGTGGACTTGCCGGCGCCGTTCGGCCCGATCACGCCGATGATCGCGCCCGGCGGCACCTTGAACGAGATGTCGTCGATCAGCAGGCGGTCGCCGAACGACTTGCTGACGTTCTTGAACTCGATCACTTCCTGGCCGAGGCGCTCGCCCGGCGGGATGTACAGCTCGTTGGTCTCGTTGCGCTTCTGGTACTCGACCGAGTTCAGTTCCTCGAAGCGGTTGATGCGTGCCTTGCCCTTGGACTGACGGCCCTTGGCGGCCGAACGCACCCACTCCAGCTCCCGTGCCAGCGCCTTCTGCCGGCCCTTTTCGGCGGACTCCTCACGCGCCAGACGCGCACCCTTCTGTTCCAGCCATTCGGTGTAGTTGCCCTTCCACGGGATGCCGCGACCGCGATCGAGCTCGAGGATCCACTCGGCCGCGTTGTCGAGGAAGTAGCGGTCATGGGTGACCGCCACCACGGTGCCCGGGTAGTCGTGCAGGAATTGCTCCAGCCAGTCGACCGATTCGGCGTCCAGGTGGTTGGTCGGCTCGTCCAGCAGCAGCATGTCCGGCTTGGACAGCAGCAGGCGGCACAGCGCCACGCGGCGCTTCTCGCCGCCGGACAGCGGCCCGATTTTCGCGTCCCACGGCGGCAGCCGCAGCGCGTCGGCGGCCACTTCCAGCTGGCGCTCCAGTGCATGCGCGTCGTTGGCGGCCAGCAGGTTTTCCAGCTTCTGCTGCTCCGTGGCCAGCTTGTCGAAGTCGGCGCCTTCCTCGGCATAGGCGGCGTAGATCTCATCGAGGCGTTTCTGCGCATCGAGGATCTCGGCCACGCCTTCCTCGACCGCTTCGCGCACGGTCTTTTCCGGATCGAGCTGCGGCTCCTGCGCCAGGTAGCCGATCTTGGTGCCGGGCTGCGCACGCGCCTCGCCCTGGAAGTCGGTATCCACGCCGGCCATGATCTTCAGCACGGTGGATTTGCCCGCGCCGTTCACACCGAGCAGGCCGATCTTGGCGCCGGGGAAGAACGAGAGCGAGATGTCCTTGATGATCTGCCGCTTCGGCGGGACGATCTTGCTGACCCCGTTCATGGTGTAGATGTATTGCGAGCTCATGGAGTCTCCGAAGGCGTGCGCCGCGCCGCCTGCACGGTCAGCGCGTAAAAGGGATGTCAGTAAACCAAGTATTATAGCGGTTTGCCCGGGCAGGCCCACGATTGCTGTCGCGCCCATGTTCCCTGCGTTGCTGCCGGGCCATGGACACCCCGCCGAATGGGGCGTCTCCGCGGGCAGCGGCCCGCGAGCTGACTGGTCCGGAGCGCATTCGGCGGGTTGGGCGCAAGTATGTTCACTCCGGGGCGGGCGCCCGGAAAACCTGTCAAGACCCATATCTGGTGGCTGCAGGCGGGCGCAAGGACTACACTTTTGAGTCTTTCCCCGAACTCACCTGCCGAGGCCCGAATGTTTCCCAAGGACTGCACCATCGCTGGTTACGACGAAGAACTGGCCAGGGCGATCGCCGATGAAGGCCAACGCCAGGAAGATCACGTCGAGCTGATCGCCTCGGAGAACTATGCGAGTCCGCGGGTGATGGAAGCGCAGGGCTCCAAGCTCACCAACAAGTACGCCGAGGGTTATCCGGGCAAGCGCTATTACGGCGGTTGCGAGTACGTCGACGTTGCCGAGAAGCTGGCGATCGAGCGCCTCAAGCAGCTGTTCGGCGCCAACTACGCCAACGTGCAGCCGCATTCGGGTTCGCAGGCCAACCAGGCGGTGTACTTCGCCCTGTTGCAGCCGGGGGACACCATTCTGGGCATGAGCCTGGCTCATGGTGGCCACCTGACCCACGGCGCCAAGGTCAACTTCTCCGGCAAGATCTTCAACGCGGTGCAGTACGGCGTGGACGCCAACGGCATCGTGGACATGGACGAGGTCGAGCGCCTCGCCGTCGAGCACCAGCCGAAGATGGTCGTGGCGGGTTTCTCCGCCTACTCGCAGGTGCTGGACTGGGCGCGATTCCGCGCCATCGCCGACAAGGTCGGCGCGTACCTGTTCGTGGACATGGCGCACATCGCCGGCCTCGTCGCCGCGGGCGTCTACCCCAGCCCGCTGCCGCACGCGCATGTGGTTACCTCCACCACCCACAAGACCCTGCGCGGCCCGCGCGGCGGCATCATCGTGGCCAGCCATGCCGGAATGGGGCAGGCGGCCGAGGAGATCGAGAAGAAGCTGCAGTCGATCGTGTTCCCCGGCATCCAGGGCGGCCCGCTGATGCACGTGATCGCAGCCAAGGCGGTGGCGTTCAAGGAAGCGCTGGAGCCGGCGTTCAAGAGCTACCAGGCACAGGTGGTGAAGAACGCCAAGGCGATGGCGAAAACCTTCATCGAGCGCGGCTACAAGATCGTCTCCGGCGGCACCGAAAACCACCTGATGCTGGTCGACATGATCGGCAAGGATGTCACCGGCAAGGATGCGGAAGAGGCGCTCGGCAAGGCACACATCACCGTCAACAAGAACGCCGTACCGAACGACCCGCGCAAGCCCTTCGTCACCTCCGGCCTGCGCGTCGGTACCCCGGCGATCACCACCCGCGGCTACATGGAGGCCGACACGGTCGAGCTGACCGGCTGGATCTGCGACGTGCTGGACGCGCCGGGCGACGAGGCGGTGATCGCGAAGGTGCGAGAGGCGGTGACCGCACAGTGCCGCAAGTTCCCGGTTTACGGTTGAGTCCATAAGCATGTTCCTATTGCGGGTGGGATTGATCGGTGACCGCAACGACGATGTCGTTGCTCATCGTGCCATCCCGCTCGCACTCGGCCAGGCTGCTGATGCCTGCGGTGTGGTCATCGAGCCGGTGTGGCTGCCGACCGAGCAGGTGGGAGATGGTCGGGCGTTGGCGGAGTTGGACGGTATCTGGTGTGTTCCTGCCAGCCCCTATCGCAGCATGGATGGGGCGCTCACCGCGATCCGTGTGGCGCGCGAAAGGCAGGTTCCGTTTTTAGGTACTTGCGGTGGATTCCAGCATGCAGTGATCGAATATGCGCGCAACGTGCTTGGATGGAGCGATGCGGAGCATGCGGAGACTGCCCCGGATAGTGCGCGCGCGGTCATCGTGCCCCTGGTTTGCTCGCTGGTCGAGGTGACCGACGCAGTGCATCTTGTTGCTGGCTCGCGGCTGGCCAAGGCTTACGATACGACGAACATCGTGGAGGGTTACCACTGCCGCTACGGCATGAGTCCTGCGTTCAGCGAGGCCCTTGCGAATGGCCCGTTACGGGTCAGCGCTGTGGATGATGCGGGCGACATTCGAGGTATCGAACTCGATGACCATCCGTTCTTTGTGGCGACGTTGTTTCAGCACGAGCGCGGCGCGTTGCTGGGCAGATTGCCGCCGGCAGTAAGTGCGTTTGCACAGGCCATGATCGATACTCGCTGATATGCATTGCCCCTTCTGCCAGCACGAAGACACCCGCGTCATCGACTCGCGCCTCACCGAGGACGGCAGTTCGGTGCGCCGTCGGCGCGAGTGCCCGCAGTGCGGCGAGCGCTTCAACACGTACGAGACCGCCGAGCTGAAGCTGCCGACGGTGGTCAAGAGCGGCGATCGGCGCGAAGCCTTTGACGAGCGCAAGTTGCGGGTGAGTTTCGAGCGGGCGCTGCAGAAAAGGCCTGTGCCCACACATGATGTGGACAGTTCGGTGCGCGCCATCGTCAACGACCTGCGCAAGAGCGGCGAACGCGAAGTGCCGTCGCGCCAGGTCGGCGAGCTGGTGATGCGCGAGTTGAAGAAGCTCGATCAGGTGGCCTACGTGCGCTTCGCCTCGGTCTACCGCAAGTTCGAGGACATGCAGGCGTTCCGCGAGGAGATCGAGAAGCTCGAGCGCGACCTGCCGGAACTGGACGGCCTGCAGTTGCCCCTGCTGGATGCCGACAAACATGCCGGCAAATGAAGTCGCTACCGTAGGAGCGCACCCTGTGCGCGACGGCTCTTTGCGGCATCCTGCGTTCGTGTTCGCGCACAGGGTGCGCTCCTGCCTGCGATGATGGATTTCTCGGCCAGCGATCAGGCCCACATGGCACAAGCACTGCGCCTGGCCGAGCGCGGCCTGTTCACCACCCAGCCCAATCCGCGCGTCGGCTGCGTGATCGCGGATGGCAGCGATGTGGTCGGGGAAGGCTGGCACCAGCGCGCTGGCGAACCACATGCGGAAGTCTTTGCGCTGCGCGCGGCGGGTGCGCGGGCGCGCGGCGCGACCGCTTACGTCACGCTCGAACCGTGCGCGCATCATGGCCGTACGCCACCCTGCGCCGATGCCTTGATTGCCGCAGGTGTGGCGCGGGTGGTGATCGCCAGTGATGATCCGTTTCCGCAGGTCAATGGTCGCGGTATCGACAAGTTGCGCGCGGCGGGCATCACGGTCGAGACGGGCCTGATGCGCGAGGCCGCGCGCGAACTCAACATCGGCTTCTTCAGCCGGATCGAGCGCGGGCGCCCATGGTTGCGGGTGAAGCTGGCGATGAGCCTGGACGGCCGCACCGCGCTGGCCAACGGTGAATCGAAGTGGATCACCGGCGACGCCGCACGCCTCGACGTGCAGCGCTGGCGCGCACGCAGTTCCGCGATCCTCACCGGCAGCGGCACCGTGCTGGTGGATGATCCGCGGCTCACGGTGCGGCTGCCGGCTCAGGAGGAGTTCGCACCTCCCTTGCGGGTGGTGCTCGATCGTGGACTGCGCACACCCGCCGGCAGCCATGTGCTGAATGGCGAGGCGCCGACCCTGGTTCTGCATGCGGATGATGCCGTGGCTGCGGATGATCGCTTTGCCCGCGTCGAGCGCCTTGCGTTACCACTGCAGGGCGTAGTGCTCGATCTGCGTGCGGCACTCGCCCTGCTGGCCGAGCGCGGTTGCAACGAGGTGCATGTGGAGGCCGGCCCGACCCTGGGTGGCGCGCTGTTCGCCGAGGGCCTGGTGGACGAACTTCTGTTGTACGTGGCCCCGGTGCTGCTGGGCGATGGTGCCCACCCGCTGCTGCGCCTGCCGAACCTGACCGAGATGGCGGCGCGCTGGCAACTGGAAACCGTCGATCGGCGTGCCATGGGCGACGACTTGCGTCTGCTTCTGCGTCCTCGTGCGCCGGCTTGAGGACGGTCACCGGTGACTTCACCTGATCACGTCGAGCGCGGGGACGTTCACCCGATGAAGGACGCCAACGATCGCATCATTCGCTGGGGCATCCTCGGCTGCGGCAATGTCACCGAAGTGAAGAGTGGGCCGGCGTTCAGCAAGGTCGCGCATTCGGCGCTGGTGGCGGTGATGCGGCGTGACGGCGACAAGGCGCGCGATTACGCGCAGCGCCATGGGGTACCACGCTGGTACGACGATGCGGCCGCGTTGATCGCCGACGACACCGTCGATGCGATCTACATCGCCACGCCACCTTCCAGCCATCGGGCCTACGCATTGATGAGCATCGCCGCGGGCAAGCCGGTGTACGTGGAGAAGCCGATGGCGATGAATGCGGGCGAGTGCGAGGAAATCATCCACGCCGCTCGCCTCGCCCAGGTGCCGGTCTTCGTGGCCTATTACCGGCGCGCCTTGCCACGCTTTGCCAAGGTGCGCGAACTGCTGTTCGACGCGCGGGCGATCGGCACGCCGCATATCGTCAACACGGTGCTGCATCAGCCGCTGCACCCGCGTTATACGGATCCGGCCGCACAGCACTGGCACGTGGATCCGGCGATCTCCGGCGGCGGCCTGTTCATGGATCTTGGCTGCCACACCTTGAACCTGCTGGACTGGCTGTTCGGGCCGATCGTCTCGGCCCGCGGTCACGTCCGCAACCGCGGCGGTGCCTATCCGCCCGAGGACACCGTGGCGATGTCGTTTGCCTTCGACAACGGCATGCTTGGCAGTGGCCTGTGGAACTTCTGCAGCTACCGCAGCCACGACAGCATCGAGGTGATCGGTGACCGGGGCAGGTTGTCCTTTGCCACCTTCGGCGATGGCCCGATCAGCCTGGAAAACACCGCGGGAACGCAGGCGTTCCACGTCGTCAACCCGCCGCATATCCAGCAGCCGCTGATCGAGACCCTCGTCGCCGAGCTGCGTGGCCAGCCGGGCGCGTGTCCCTCGGATGCCGCAAGCGCGGCGCGCACGGCCTGGGTGATGGATCAGGTGATGCAGGATTACTGCGCCTCGCACTGAACGTGCGTCGCGGGAAACACTGAGTCCGCCGCCACGTCGTCGCGGTCCGGGCATGGTGATGGCCCGGTGGTGCTACCATTCACCCGCCGGCTCGTCCGGTTTACCAGCAACGTCTTCAGGGCGGGGTGAGATTCCCCACCGGCGGTAGGTGCCCCCAGTCCATCGGATGCACGAGCCCGCGAGCGCCTTCGGTGGTTTCCGTGGAAGCCAGCGCAGGGTCAGCAGATCCGGTCCGATGCCGGAGCCGACGGTCCACGCCGTTTCCCGCAAGGGCGACAGCGCACAGTCCGGATGAAAGAAGACGGCATCACGCGGGCCTTTGCGGGCGCGCGTCTGTCTTACGCCCTGGGGCGTTTTTCGCATTCCATTGCTGCGGGAAACGTGTCATGCCTTCGAGCCAGCGCACCGTTGTTCGCGCCTTCCGTCAGGGAGGCTGCTGATGTTCACCGGCATCATTCAGAGCGTGGGCCGCATCGTGCGGCTCGAACCGCGTGGCGGTGATGTGCGTCTGCACGTGGCTACCGCCGCGCTCGACCTCGCCGACGTGCAACTGGGAGACTCCATCGCCGTTTCCGGCGTATGCCTCACCGCAGTCACGCTGGAGCCGCGCGGTTTCGGCGCGGACGTCTCCAACGAAACGCTGTCGCTGACCTCGCTGGGCCAGCTCAAGGCGGGTGACCCAGTGAACCTGGAAAAGGCGCTGTGCCTCGCCGACCGGCTCGGCGGGCATCTGGTCTCCGGCCATGTCGACGGTCTGGGCAAGGTGGTGTCCATTACCCCCGATGGCCGCTCGCAGCGCTGGACCTTCGAGGTGCCGGCGGCGATCTCCCGCTACATCGCGGCCAAGGGCTCGGTGTGCATCGACGGCACCAGCCTCACTGTCAACGAGGTGTCCGGCATGCGCTTCGGCGTCAACCTGATTCCGCACACGGTCGAGCACACCGCCTTCCACGCGCGTCGGGTGGGTGACGCGGTAAATATTGAAGTGGACGTGATCGCGCGCTACGTCGAGCGCCTGCTGGCCAGCGGCGGCGCGCCGAAGCTGGACGAGGCCTTTCTCAAGCAGCACGGCTTTGCCTGATTCAGGAACGAATGCAGAGGAGTGAGAAACGAGTGGGGAAGGAACCTGCTTCGGACTTCTCTCGCCCCTCGCCTCCTATCTCTCACTTCTCACTTCTCACTTCTCACAACTATTTTCTCGGCCCCCCTATGAGCTTCAACACCATTCCCGAAATCCTCGAAGACATCCGCGCCGGCCGGATGGTCGTGATCCTCGATGACGAGGACCGCGAGAACGAGGGTGACCTGGTCATGGCTGCGCAGATGGTGCGGCCGGAGGACATCAACTTCATGGTGCGCGAGGCGCGCGGCCTGGTCTGCGTCACGCTGACCGAGCAGCGCACGCGCCAGCTCGGCCTGAAGCCGATGGTCAGCGACAACACCTCCTCGTATCACACCAACTTCACCGTCTCGATCGAGGCCGCCGAAGGCGTCACCACCGGCATCTCGGCGCATGACCGCGCACGCACCATCCAGGTGGCGGTGAAGTCCGACGCCAAGCCGCAGGATCTGGCCCAGCCCGGCCACATTTTTCCGCTTACCGCCCAGCCCGGCGGCGTGCTGACCCGTGCCGGGCATACCGAGGCCGGCTGCGATCTGGCGGCGCTGGCCGGTCTCGAGCCGGCCGCCGTGCTGATCGAGGTGCTGCACGAGGATGGCTCGATGGCACGCCGCCCCGAGCTGGAGATCTTCGCCCGCAAGCACGGCCTGAAGATCGGCTCGATCGCCGACCTGATCCGCTACCGACTGGAAACCGAAAAAACCGTGCAGCGCGTGCACGAGGAGCAGGTCGATACCGAGTTCGGCTCGTTTCGGCTAGTGGCATACCGCGACATGATCCACCGCGGCCTGCATTACGCGCTGGTGCGCGGCGAGGTCGACGACGGCGCGCCGGTGCTCTCTCGCGTGCATGTGCGCAACACCTTGTCCGACGTGCTGCACCTCAAGCGCGATGATCTCGGCCTCACCGTCACCGCCGCCTTGCGCCGGATCGACGAGGAAAACCGCGGCGTGCTGTTGGTGCTTTCCGGCGAGGACACGCCCGAAGCGCTGCTGGCCAAGCTCAACCGCCAGCCCAGCACCCAGGCGCCGGAAGAAGTGCAGCAGCAGGAATGGCGCCAGCTCGGCCTCGGCTCACAGATGCTGGCCGATCTGGGCGTGCAAAAGCTGCGCGTGCTCGGCACCCCGCGCAAACTCGTCGGCCTGGCCGGCTTCGGGCTCGAGGTCGTCGAATACGTCTAAGGCAGGAGTGAGGGCAGAGGAGTGGGAAATGAGAGGGGCTGGCCTGCCCCCTCGCGCATTTAGGCTCTTCGCATGCCACAGCTTCCGTTGGTCTTCGCCAGGTCAGCAACTGGACCGCACAGAGCCCCTTCGTCGACACTCGCACGGACAACACTCCTTTCTCACTCCTCTGCACTCACTCCCATGACCACCATCCGCCTTATCGCCCCTTCCGGCCACGCGCACGATCCTGCAGCCATGACGCGCGGTGTGGCGAGGTTGCGGGAGGCCGGTTGCACGGTGGAAGGGGTCGAGGTGCTTGCCCGCACCGAGCTGCGCTTTGCCGGCAGCGATGCCGAGCGCGTGGCCGACCTCAACGCGTTGGCGACTATGGACTCGCTGCCCGATATCGTCCTGGCCTCCCGCGGCGGTTACGGCGCGGGACGCCTGCTGCAGCACCTGCATTACGACGCCCTGGGTGAGCGACTGCGGGATCAGCCGACCCTGCTGGTCGGGCATAGCGATTTCAGCGCGCTGCAGATGGCGCTGTACGTGAAGAGCGGCCTGTGTACCTTCAGCGGGCCGCTGCTCGCCGATCTCGGCGCCGAGCCGCGCAGCGAATTCACCTGGCAGCAGTTCTGGTCCACGCTGAACTCAGCGACGATGGAGGTGGCGTGGTCCAGCGGCACGCCGGGCAACCTCGACGTGCAAGGCAGGCTGTGGGGCGGCAATCTGGCGGTGCTGTGCAGCCTGTTCGGTACGCCGTATTTCCCGTCCATCGATGGCGGCATCCTGTTTGTCGAGGACGTGTCCGAATCGCCTTACCGGATCGAGCGGATGCTGTACCAGCTCCAGCTCGCCGGCGTGCTGGGACGGCAGCAGGCGCTGGTGCTGGGCAGCTTCAGCCAGTGCGAGCCCGGCGCACGCGACAACGGCTACGACCTGGCCGACGCGTTCGCGCAAATCCGTTCCATCGCCGGCATTCCCGTGGTCGATGGATTGCCGCATGGCCACGCCGCCGAAAAGCTCACCTTGCCCTTCGGCCCTGCCGCGCGACTGCGCGTCGATGGCCATGCGGCGCGGCTGGAAGTCAGCGGTTATCCGCACCTTCAGCCGCCGCTGCCGGCCGGCGCCCTCGAAAACCCGTAAAATACCCGGCCCGCAGGGGCTCGCCCACAGGAAACAGACTCATGAAGACCATCGAAGGCGATTTCGCCACGCCAAAAGGCCGCTTTGCCATCGTTGCGGGCCGCTTCAACGGTTTCGTCGTCGAGCCGCTGGTGGCCGGTGCGTGCGACGTGCTGGTGCGCCATGGCGTGGACGATGACGCGATCGACCTGATTCGCGTGCCCGGTGCCTGGGAGATCGCGCTGGCCGCGCACAAGCTGGCCAACTCCGGCAAATACGCGGCCGTGATCGCGCTGGGCGCGGTGATCCGCGGTTCCACCCCGCACTTCGACTACGTTGCCGGTGAATGCGCCAAGGGCCTGGCCCAGGCCGCCTACAGCTCCGGCGTGCCGGTGGCATTCGGCGTACTGACCACCGACAGCATCGAGCAGGCGATCGAGCGTTCGGGCACCAAGGCGGGCAACAAGGGTGCCGACGCCGCCGTGGTTGCGCTGGAAATGGTCAACCTGTACGGGAAACTCTGATGGCGCCGCAAGCGCCAGGCCGCGACATGCAGGCGCGTTCGCGCGCCCGTCGCCGCGCGCTGCAGGCGCTGTACGCGTGGCAGCTCAGCGGCAGTCACATGAATGCGGTGATCGACCAGTTCCGCCACGAGCAGGACATGGAAATCGCCGACCTCGAGTACTTCGAGGATCTGCTGCATGGCGTGGAAAAGCACGTCGACGAGCTCGACGCCGCGCTGCGCCCGCACATCGATCGCGAAGTGGCGCAGGTCGATCCGATCGAACGCGCCGCGCTGCGACTGGCTACCTATGAGCTGAAATTTCGCCCCGACGTGCCATACCGGGTGGTGATCAACGAGGCGATCGAGGTAACCAAGCGCTTCGGTGCCGATCACGGCCACAGCTACGTCAACGGCGTGCTGGACAAGCTCGCCGCCGAGCTGCGCGCGGTCGAGAAGCGCGGCTGATGGCCGGCCATGGCGCGGAGTTTGCGGTCAGCGGTCTGGTGCCATTGATCGAGACGCCGCGCCTGCGTCTGCGCGGTCATCGCGCCGCCGATTACGCCGCGCTGGCGGCGATCTGGGCGGATCCCATCGTAGTGCGCCATATCGGTGGCAAACCATCCTCAGCGCAGGAAGTCTGGATGCGGCTGCTGCGCTACCCCGGCCTCTGGTGCCTGCTCGGCTACGGTTACTGGGCAATCGAGGAGAAGTCCACGGTTCGCTGCATCGGTGACATCGGCTATGCCGACTTCAAGCGCGACATCACACCGTCGCTGGAGGGTATGCCTGAGCTGGGTTGGGTGTTGGCCTCCGATTGCCACGGCAAGGGCTACGCCAGTGAGGCGCTGGCGGCCGTGATGAGCTGGGGGAGCGGCCATTTAGGCGAGCACACGGCGGCATGCATCATTGATCCGGAGAACGCCGCGTCGATCCGCGTCGCCATCAAGGCCGGCTTCACCCTGCAGCAGGAAGCCAGCTGCCACGGCGACACCGTCCTGCTGTTTACCCGCTGAATTCAGGTTTCCCTTCGCGCCGGACACGAGCGACCCCGATGGAATTTGATCTGATCGAGCTGATCCGTCAGCGCACCGAGCAGTCGCGTGACGACGTGCGCCTTGGCATTGGTGACGACGCCGCCGTGCTGGCGGTGCCGGCCGGGCAGGAGCTGGCGGTGGCGATCGATACCCTGGTCGAGGGCGTGCACTTCCCGCGTGGTACGGCCGCCGCCGATATCGGCTGGAAGGCGCTGGCGGTGAATCTGTCGGATCTGGCTGCGATGGGCGCCAACCCCGCCTGGGCCTTGCTGGCACTGACCATGCCCAGCGGCGACGCCGCCTTCGTCGAAGGCTTTGTCGAGGGCTTTTCGCAACTGGCGCAACCCCATCGGCTGGCCTTGGTCGGCGGTGACACCACCCGCGGGCCGCTGAGCATCAGCGTGGCCGTGCATGGTTTCGTGCCGCCGGGCAAGGCGCTCACTCGAAGCAGCGCACGCGTCGGTGATGCGGTGCTGGTCACCGGCACCCTGGGCGATGCCACCGCCGGCCTGCAGGCACTGCAGCACCCGCCCCATGGCGACGAGGGGCACGCGACGCTGCGCGACTATCTGATCGGCCGGCTCAACCGTCCGACACCGCGGCTGGCGGCGGGCATCGCGCTGCGCGACCAGGCGCATGCCTGCGTGGACATCTCCGACGGCCTGCTCGCCGACCTTGGTCATATCTGTGTTGCCAGTGGCGTCGGTGCCGAGATCGAGGCCCCATTGCTGCCGCGTTCGTCGGCCCTGCTGGAGTTGCACGACGAGGCCACCGCGCTGCGCTTTGCCCTGAGTGGCGGCGACGACTACGAACTGTGCTTCACCGTGCCAGCCAGCCACCTGGCCCAGGTGCAGGCGGATCTCTCCCGGCTTGGCTGCGGCGTCACCCGCATCGGCCGCATCGTGGAAGGCGAGGGTGTGCGCGTGCGCGGCCACGATGGCGAATGGCTGGGCCCCCAACAGTCCGGTTGGGAGCATTTCGCATGAGTGCGAAGAAGCACCTGGCTGCCGATCAACGGCGCGCGTTGCTGGCCACGCCCGCCGGCTGGCTTGCCTGCGGCTTCGGCTCCGGCCTGACGCCGGTGGCGCAGGGCACCTTCGGCTCGCTGGCCGCGCTGCTGCCGTGGCTGCTGCTGCGCGAGCTGCCGTTGTTCGCCTATCTGCTGCTGCTGCTGGTCGGCTTCGCCATCGGCGTGTGGGCCTGCGACGTCGCCGGCCGCGCGCTGGGCGTGGACGATCACCGCAGCCTGGTCTGGGATGAATTCATCGGCCAGTGGATCGCGTTGATCCCGCTGCTGCTTCCTGCACTGCTACCCGCCAGCGGTTTCCAGTGGTGGATGCTCGCCGCCGGCTTCGCGTTGTTTCGCCTGTTCGACGTGTGGAAGCCGTGGCCGATCTGCTGGATGGATCGTCATCTCAAGGGTGGGATGGGGGTGATGGTGGATGATGTGGTGGCGGGGGTATTTGCTGGGGTGGTGCTGGGGGTTGGGTTGCAGCTTCTTCGTTGAAACGCTGGCGTTTCAACGAAGGGTCAGGTGGGTAGTCAACTTCCGTTGTCGACCCCTATGCGCAGGTCGTAACTATGCGCAGGTAGCTGGATGGAGACGGCGCTAACGCAGGCGTGGTGCGTCATACAGCGAGGTCGCTCGACGCAGATGTGGACATAGTTTTCACCGTCAAGTGC
>Ga0307375_10000132_pt1 | contig 99545 bp, 77 predicted proteins | sample TR1MG_FD_202531 | JGI IMG/M metagenome (GOLD analysis project Ga0307375, IMG submission 202531) | Soil microbial communities from Risofladan, Vaasa, Finland - TR-1 | ecosystem: Environmental > Terrestrial > Soil > Coastal area > Acid sulfate soil | place: Finland: Risofladan, Vaasa | collected... | reverse complement strand
CACCAATCCAGAGTCCAACGCCAGTAGTAGAGGATTGTGAATTCACGAGGTTGCCACTAACCGTCACGTTGTCTGTCGTGTGCGTACCGTCCGTGCCGCCGAGCACGCTGATCAGCCCGTGGCCACCTATGATGGTGGCGCTCACGGAATTGCCCACGACCGTGCTGTTGTCCATGTTGTAAAAGTTACTTCCACCTACATCCATCGTGCCCCCGCTGATCTGGTTGCCCGTGATGGATACGCTATAGGGAGAGAGCTCCATGCCGCATCGCCGATACACTCCCGTCGAGTTACAGTTGCCGTTGAGAAAAACATTCCCCGTGATCGTTCCGTAATAGATGCTCGCGCTGAGACCGCAGCCTCCTCCGGCCACATTGTTACAGTCAAAAGTGTTCCCCGTGATCGCGACATCGCGGAACTCACCTCCCGCAGTCCCTTGGTAAAGCTCCAAAGCGTACGCCTGTCCCACGGTATTCAGAAATTGATTGTTGGCAATGAGCCATCCCGTGCTCGGCGTGGCGGTTGGCACCGTATCGACAATCTGGTTGACTGCGTGAATTGCAGGGTCGAGTGTCGGTGCCGCGCTGCCCCAATTCGTAAAGAAGTTGTTCGTGATTTGTATATTGGCCTTCAAGTCCTGGGGGTGGATGCAGTATCCCGAACAGCCCTGAATCGTGTTGCCGGAGATCACAATATTTGAGGCTCTTCCAGCGTCCGTTGTAGCGTTAGGAACGGCGGGAATGAAGATCACACCCGGCCAATCAGAATTCACGTTTTGCAGAGTCGAATCCAGAACCTTGATATTCGACGGCCCAAGCGTAGACGTGCCATTAATGTCAATCAAATATGGACATGCGGGAGCCGATCCGCTTGCGGTACAGTGTGCTTGATTCGCAGTGTTGCCATCCAGTAGTAGATTCTGGAAAGTCACATTCGAAGCCGCATACGTGCTTCCGTCCGAGGTTGCAAACATCGGCCCGGTAGCCCCCGCCGCCAAAAGCAGTTTCGTCTCCGTTCCGAGGCCGGTGATCAAATTTCCGCCCTTGACCAAGTTTCGGGCGGGAAGTGTATATGTGCCCTGCTGGACGAACTTGAGCGAGTGATTTGCACCCAACGTTACTGGCGTCGTCCACGTCATCCCACAAGCATTGTTCACGTCGATCTCGCCGGGATTTGCTCCCAGCGCTGCATCGGCGGCATTGATCTTCGCTCCGCAATCCCCTTCTCCATAAGCTGCGGCGTTTTTCACGCTGTTCAGGTCTTTTGCCGTCACCACCGCAAAGTTCTGTGGCTTTGTAAATGACTGTTCGCTCGTCAATCTCGCAACCGTCTGCGGCAACTGCGCTTCGTCCACGGCTCCCGTCAGCTTTCCCGCGTCCAACGACACCAACCAGTCCGGATTTTGGTACTGTTCATCGCTCTTCACTTGCGTGGATTCGTCGGTCGCGATGCTTGCTACCGCCGAATCCACGTAGTCGCGGCCTACGAACTGCTTCGCCACAGTCGTTGGTACCATCTTCGACCGGATCGCTCCAATCGTCGTTGTCTCCGCCTGCGGCACTGTCCAGTACTCTTCGTTCGTTGTCCCGTCATCCAGTTTCAGCGTCACTCGGTACGCCGTCCCCTCGGGATTCGATCCCGTATTCGGCGCCAACGGAATTTGCACTTCGCCGTTCGTGCCGATCTTGACGCTCATTGATCCCGCCGCCACGGCGCGTCCGTCATTCGTTGTAAATGCCGGCCAACGAATCAGCAGAGTGCCTTGCGCTGGCGTCCCGTCCGCACGGTATATCGTGTCTTGCACAACTGTTCTCGACGGGAACGTCGATACCACCTCTTGTCCGTTGGACGCGCACACATGCGTCCCCCACATGCTCACCGCGAGCAATACACCTACCCACCAATACGAAAGCCGCCCCATCGGGCGGCAAGTGTTCTTCATAAAATTCCCCTGCGAAGGTCTTCGCACCTATCCGTTGTCGTCCATCCCAAAATCATTGAGTGGCGTCGGCCGACGCATTTCTATCATCTTGCGCGCCAGCCACCAGATTTTCCAGTCACCAATCGACCATTAAAAGCGCCATGCCACTTGACACTCCCGCCTATTCCGTCTGTGTAATAACACCGCCAGCGGATTGCGTCGTGCCTACCTCTAACCTACTGATCTTTAAGTCTTTCCCCCCACACACTCCCTCTATTTCTAGAATATCAAGTCCAATGGGTAAAAGGGGACATCGATTTTGAAACTCTATTTCTCGTCGTGTGAGCGACTTAGCTGGAATTTGTGACCAGCGTCCTATTGACATGTTCATTATTTTGAAAAAGCACGTCGCCAAATCCCTTCTGCCGCCTCCCGATTTTCCCTTCTATCCCAATGACCTCCGAATGCTCCGCTGTCCGAGGGCCCGGTGAGCGCTGTCTCCCTTTCCCGCTCCATGCCGCCAATCTGCTAAACTTCGTCAGTAGAGTTCTATTTTCATCGACTTGGAGATCTCCCTTGTCCTCGACGCCTCAAGTACCGGCCATCGGTGCCACCTTCCACAAGAAAATACAGAATCGCACTGCACGCATTGGAATTGTCGGCATGGGTTACGTCGGACTGCCCCTTGCGTTACTTTATAGCGAAAAAGAATTTGCAGTCACGGGCTTTGATATCGATCAGAGCAAGGTCGATACGCTGAACTCCGGCGGCTCTTATATTGTTAGTATTCCCGGCTCCGAGATTCAGGCAGCAGCCAGGAACGGCTTCCGCGCTGAATCCAGCTACTCGCGCATTAGTGAGATGGACGTCATTATCATCTGCGTACCCACCCCGCTTGATGAGTTTCAGCAGCCCGATCTCAGGTACATCGCCAGCACCGCACAGGCCATCGCTCCGCGCCTGCGCAACGGTCAGCTCGTCGTTCTCGAAAGCACTACTTATCCCGGAACAACCGAAGAGGTCCTGATTCCCGCCCTCGAAGCCGGCAATCCTGAAGGGCTCAAGGCTGTGCGCAAGGATGAGAGCCGGGGGTTTTACGTCGTCTTTTCGCCCGAGCGCGAGGATCCGGGCAACAATACCGTCGCTCGCCAGGACATCCCCAAGGTAATTGGTGGCGTTGCCCCCAAGGCTGCCGAAATGGCCGCAGCCGTCTACGGGGCCATCTTCAACCGCACGGTTATTGTCTCCAGCCCCGCCGCAGCCGAGATGACCAAGCTCCTCGAGAACATCTATCGCTGCGTCAACATCGCTCTCGTCAATGAGCTAAAACAGCTCTGCCAGCGGATGGGTATTGACATCTTTGAAGTCATCGACGCCGCTAAAACCAAGCCCTTCGGTTTTCAGGCCTTCTATCCTGGCCCCGGTCTTGGCGGTCACTGCATTCCCATCGATCCCTTCTATCTCTCCTGGAAGGCAAAGCAGTTTGATTTCCGCACGAAATTCATCGAGCTTGCCGGTGAAGTAAACGTTGCCATGCCTTACTACGTCATTGAGCGCACCATTGAGGCGCTCAATGAGCATCGGAAATCGATGAAGGGCTCGAAGATTCTTGTTCTCGGCGTGTCGTACAAGAAGGACGTCGACGATCTCCGCGAATCGCCTTCTCTCACCATTATTGAGCTCCTCAAAGAGCACGGCGCAACTGTCTTCTACAATGATCCATTCTTCCCCACCGTCGGCCATGGGCGTCATTATGATTTACACATGACCTGCACTCCCCTCGATAATCTTGGCCAGTACGATTGCGTCATGATTGTCACCGACCATTCCAGCTACGATTATCCGGCCATCGTGCGCGACGCACGGCTCGTCGTTGATACTCGCAACGCCACGAAGGGAATCAGGACTGATAACATTGTTCGTTGCTAGCCAGGTCTCCTCCCTATGGACTACATGACTGGAGTGGTCTGGATACGTCTTCTCATTACGCCCTGCGGGAATTTTAAGAGTTAGGATTTTATGCGTATCTTGGTTACCGGCATTGCCGGTTTTATCGGTTCATCAATTGCCCGTGCTCTGCTGCGGGAAGGACATGCCGTACGGGGAGTTGATAATTTCTCCACTGGCAAGCGCGAGAACCTTGCGGATTTGCATGCAATCGAATTACTTGAAGGAGATCTTAATCAGCCGGGAGTTGCCGATGCTGCTGTCCGTGGAATGGAAATCGTCTTTCACGAAGCAGCCATCCCCTCCGTGCCTCGTTCGGTAAAGGAACCCTATCTCAGCTTTGAGGCCAATGAGAGCGCCACGCTCAGGCTTCTCCTTGCGGCACGCGACGCTGGCGTCAAGCGTGTTGTCTATGCCGCCTCCTCGTCGGCCTACGGCAACTCCGAAACGCTTCCAAAGGTCGAGACCATGACGCCCGCGCCGATCTCTCCTTATGCCGTTGCCAAACTCGCCGGCGAGTACTACATGCAGTGCTTCTCCCGTACCTACGGGCTTGAGACCGTTTCGCTTCGCTACTTCAATGTCTTCGGCCCGTTCCAGGATCCTGCTTCTCAATATTCCGGTGTGCTTGCCGTCTTTATCAATCGCATGCTTTCCGCCGAGCCCATCCAGATATTCGGTGACGGTGAACAGAGTCGAGACTTTACTTATATCGACAATGTAGTGAGTGCCAACCTCGCTGTGGCTTTTGCTCCTGCAACGGAAGTCTCCGGACGAATGTTTAACGTTGCTACCGGCGCTCGTGTCACCTTGAACAAGGCGTTTTCTCTCCTCGCACAAATCACAAATTACAAACTCCAACCTCAATACATGCCCGTCCGTGTAGGCGACGTGCGCCATTCGTTGGCAGACATCTCGGCGGCTTCTCGTGCCTTCTCCTACAAGCCGCTCGTCAATTTCGAAGAAGGCAGCAAACGCACCGTTGCGTGGTATCAATCCCTCAAGGCCTGACCGCTTTCCTGCGCCGTTGTAACCCTTGTCAGCTCGCTTGCATGGCCGTGTCAATGCTTCAATCTGGTACTCTAAGGGTAACATCGCGTTACAACCTGTGCCGTTTTGTGACATTACTCACAGTTATGCATGCCAATCGTCACAGCCCAAGGGTGCCGACTTGCAGCAATGTTACCCCGCAACAGAATTAAGCTTCGTGGGAGGTGACATGTCGGTCTGTCGGGAAACCATTCGCCCAGTAGAAATCTCAGTTCCAATGCGCTCTGAGATCTCTCAAATTACTTCCGCGCCAACGTCACAGGCTCCTAGCTTCTTTCGGGCATTGATATGCGCCGTTTTGTTTTCGGCGCTTCTTTGGGGAATTGTGACTCTGGTTGGTGTGTGGATCTTCCGTTAACTTGACTTCAAGTGCACGTTGCATCGCTTTTTGCCTCCCCCGGCCATCCTCGAGTGAAAGCGATACACTCCTCTTCGACGCATTGATTCTTTACATTCTCTGCAGCTACCAGATACTGCGGATTAGCAGAATGATTACTGTCCACAACGCTAGTGACAACGGGACCGCAACTACCAGTGCCCTGAAAAAGCCACTCCGCGATTCTTGAGGCCCGCTCACGGCGTGTTCAGCATGATAAATTTCCCGATCACCAAGCTCGGACCAGAACGGATGCTGTACTTGCACTTGGGGAAGTTTAGTGAGCATGTCGCACCTTTCTAGCAAAATCTTCCTGCTGTTGGGCTTCATGCGCCATCCCTCTTTTGAGGATGTCCCTTGACACTTTGAGTTCATGGCGCGTTGACTCCTTGGTGGCAACATAGCCTCTCATCGTCTGGATGTCTCCATCTCAAACGTCGTTGGACTACTGGATATAATGCGGAAGTTTCAGATAGGGCATTGTCCTGAAATGGAGCGCCTGCGTGGGGAGACTCGGTGGGTACACCTTTACGGCAGAACTACGTTTTGATCTGTTCCCGGAAGTCCACTTGGCTTTACCTTTTTGTGTGAGTCACTCTCGCAATTACCGGTCTTATCCCAACTACAACCCGCATTCAACAAAGCTTTCAGCGGACGACTTACTCGATAGTTGTGTCGCGATTCTTGGGAAGAGATGGCGCATCTACCTGCCGCTCCGGGATGGTGCATTGCTTGCGGCGCGCCGCTTTGCCGCCTCGGTCTGTGTGAACACACCCGCAATCGGCGTTTTGCAATGCCTGCAAACTCCTTCGGGCGCGTCATTGATCGTTACCGAGTGCCATGACCTTTTGATTACGCGATGCTGGCATCCCGGGCAGATCGTGTCTCCGCCGTCGCTTAGGATATTTCCCTCGTAGACGTACTTCAGTCCCATCCGCATCGCCAGCTTCCGCGCCTCGTGCAGCCTCTCCGGAGGCGTCGCCGGCTTGTCCGTCAACCGGAAGTCCGGATGAAACGCCGTGAAGTGCAGCGGCACGTCGTCGCCCAGGTTCTTCAGCACCCAGTCGCACAACTGCCGCACTTCCTCGGAATTGTCATTCAGCGTCGGAATCATCAGGTTCGTGATTTCGAACCACACGTTGGTCTCGTGCCGTAGCCAGCCGAGCACCTCCAGCACCGGTTGCAGGTGCGTCAGCGTGATCTTGGAATAGAACGTCTCGGTGAACGCCTTCAGGTCGATATTGGCCGCGTCGATATATTGATATATGTCGAAGAACGCCTCGCGCGTCACGTAGCCGTTCGAGACCATCACCGTGTTGATCCCCGCCGCATGCGCCTCGCGTGCGATATCGATCGCGTACTCGCCCCAGATCGTCGGTTCGTTATAGGTGAACGCGATGCTCGGCGCGCCATGCTGCACCGCCAGCTCCACCACGTTCTCCGGCGTCAGGCTCGCCGAGCGAACCTGGTCGGCCTTCGCTTTGCTGATGTCGAAGTTCTGGCAGAACTGGCAGCCCATGTTGCAGCCCGCCGTCCCCAGCGAAAGGATCTTACTCCCCGGCAGGAAGTGGTTCAGCGGCTTCTTCTCGATCGGGTCCATAGCCACTGCTGCTGGGCGCCCGTAGCCGAGCTGCACCAGCCGTCCACCGTGGTTCTGCCGTATGAAGCAGAATCCGTGCTGCCCTTCCCCTATGTGGCAGTGCCGCGGGCATAGGTAGCAGTGCACACGCCCATCGGCCATCGTCTCCCACCACCGGGCCTCGTGCAAGCCTTCCCGCGTTGCCTCGTACTTCATGGCAATCACCGGTAGGTATTGTAGCGCTCTTGCAGGCGGCTGGCTTGATCGCAGATAGGCTAAAGATGGTTATGGTTAAAGATAAAAGGGGTGGACGCCATCACTGTGCTTGGGGATGTCAGACGCCCACCTAAGGATTTGGGTTATCTGATGGACGGACCATGTTCGGTTTCGTTAGCCAATAAAGAGCCCCCTCCGTTGTGAGGGGGCTCTTCGGGGGATGGCCGCCCAGCTCGTTTTAGGACAAGTAGACCGCCCTGACGCGGTTCAGTCGTCAGGGCCTCTCGGGAGGAACCTAGAACTTCATCTCTCCTACCAGCTCTCTAATCCGCAACCGCGCCGCGTGCAGCCCTTTCTGTGACTCTTCTTCCGTAATCGCCAGCAGTCTTGCGATCCTTGCGTGGCTGTAGCCTTCGCCGTCATGCATGCAGAAAATCAGCCGCTCCGTCGCCGGCAATTGCATAATCGCCCGCTCCAGCAGCACGCGCCGCGTATTTTGCCGAATCGACGCAACCTCTCTTTGCACGCCGCACTGCAAGCTCAGTCCGCCAATCGGCATCGTTCGCCGCAGTTCGCACAGGAAAGCTTCGTCGATCAATTCGCCACTTGGCTCGCTCGCCCACTCGAAGGCCCGCTCGAACGTTCGCGTACGCAGACGCTCTGCCTCCAGCTCGTGGTCAGTCATCCAGAAAGAAAATGAATAAACCCGGTGACGGTTGTCCTCGAAGATTCGCGAGCGCACATCGTCGACTACAGACTCCGCACCCGGCAAAAACTCCGCAAACCGCGAATTTCCTACCAACTGGATTCCTTCGGACATCGTGCACCTCTGGACGCTTTATAAATTCGTGTGCGCCGATACTGCGTTTCCATCGCGGTGTCGCCGGAGTGCCGGCCAGAAGCGTGTCGTAAAAGAGACACCGCGTGTGCGGCGCACGCCGTAATGAGTGCAATCGAGTAGCCGAATCCGCCTTCATCGCCTGCGGTCTTTGGTGCCAGTGCGCAAGTCTTTGCAAACTAGACAATTACCTGCTTCGCACTCTGCCACATGCCCGCCAAACTCACGCGGATCAAGAAATTGCCGAGGAAATTTATGCTTGGGAGGGTGACAAGGTATTGAAAAGTGGTATCCCAGTGCTCACAATTGCCCGCCGACTTCCATACGCTCAGACGGCACCCAACTCTGAATTCTGAATATCGTCATCGGCCGGATTGCTCCCGCCTCCTCACCGGTTCAGGTTGGTGTTATCTGAATGTAGACGTTGCTTTTGCTTGTGGCTTGCCGCTCTCTTGTCTCGCGACTACACCGCTAATTCACGACTAAAAAACAAAAAGAGGGACATCCCGTGTCCCCCTTTTACATCGAACTTGTTTCGACTTACTTCTTTTCTTCGGTCGTGTTCGAACTCGGAGTCACCGGGTCCTTCAACGCGCTGCGGAAGTGCCGTATGCCGTCGCCGAGCCCCTTGCCGAGATCGCCGAGCTTGCTCGGCCCAAAGATAAGAAGTGCTAAACCGAAGATGAACAGCAGCTCCGGTACGCCCAGATCAAACATAACGCTCCTCCGTCAGAAACGGTCACTTCCAAGTAGATCACATTTTTACTGCTAAGTTACAATAAATCAACAAGATAGCCTCTTTGTGCCATGCCGATTCGTGGGATGCACTTCCACCGCCCCTGCTCGAGTGCCCATGCACGCTCGCCGCAATATCTCATGGATAGATTGGTATCGATTTAACTTCTAAACTTCGCGAGGGCAAACGGCGCAGAACCATAGGATGCGGCGGATGACCCGGTGTAACCTCTTCTGCCCCACCGCGTCTCTGGGCCGTTCTCGTTGTTGCCTTTTCCTGTTTCGATTTGCTTCAGCAGCTCTGTAGCTCTCTGCCGAGACTCGCAATTCGCGTCTCGCGACTTTCTTTTCGAGACTCGCCACTAACGACTCGCGACTACCTACGTTGAATAATCCGCATTAATGTGCACGTACTCCGTTGTCAGGTCGCACGTCAGGAACGTCAGCTTCGCTTTTCCGCGTCCCAGTTCCACGCGGATCTCATACTCGCGCTGCTTCAGGTACGCATGCGCTGCCTGTTCGTCGAACGGATACGCCATTCCGCCCTTGCACACCTGTTGCTCGCCGATATGGACGTTGATTTTTGCCGGGTCCACCGCCACGCCCGACTTCCCCACCGACGACAGGATGCGCCCCCAGTTCGGGTCCGCGCCCGCCCACGCCGTCTTCACCAGCGGAGAATTCGCAATCGATCGCGCGATCGTCCTTGCCTCGTTTGCGTTCTTCGCCTGTTCAATATGCAGTTTTACCAGGTGCTGCGCGCCCTCGCCGTCGCTCACAATCTGTTCCGCCAGCGACGCGCACACCTCGCGCAGCACCCCCGAAAACTCTTTTGCCACACCACGCTGCCCATACTTCACGCCGCTCGCACCGCTCGCCAGCAGCAGCACAGTATCGTTCGTCGACGTGTCACCGTCCACCGAAATGCAGTTGAACGTCGTGTCCACCGCCTGCTTCAGCGCACCTTGCAGCTCTTTCGGAGATGCATCGATATCCGTAAATACATACACCAGCATCGTCGCCAGGTTCGGATGAATCATCCCCGACCCCTTGGCCACGCCCATCACCGTCACTGTTTTCTTCCCGGCCGCGAATTCCGCCGACGCCGTCTTCTGGCGTGTGTCGGTCGTCATGATCGCCGCCGCGAACTCCTTCACCGCCGTCTCTCCGCTTGCCCGCGCCGCCACTAGTGTCGGTAACGCCAGTGTCAGCTTCGCCGTCGGAAACGGCACTCCGATAATTCCCGTCGATGACGGAATCACAAACTCCGGGGCCGCTTCCAGTGCACGCCCTAGCGCCTTGCAGCTTGTCTTTGCCGCCTCCAGGCCCTGTGCACCGGTCGCGCAGTTCGCGTTTCCGGCGTTCACCAGCACCGCCCGCACGCGTCCCTTCGACTTGCGCAGGTTCGCCCGTCCCACTGTCACCGGAGCGGCTGCCACGCGATTCTTCGTGAACACTGCCGCTGCCGCGGCTCCCAGTGGAGCTTCCACCAGCGCCAGGTCCGGGCGCCCGCTTGCCTTGATACCCGCCGTCGTCGCCGCGAACCGGAACCCCTGTGGAATGTGCAATGGATTTTCTGCCGTGGGACCTTGCGTACTCATATTTGCAGCTTGACCAATCCTCTCTCTGGACGCGCCAAAATCGCAAAGTGCGGCACTTCTCCTCGCACCATCGCCACCTCGTCGCATGCGTGCAGTTTCGGGCAGTTCAGGCAGTCCTTGTAGATCTTGTCCGGCAACTCTTCCCGCTGCGCCACCGTGAACCCCAGGTGCCCGAAGAAATCCGGAATGCGCGTGAACAGGCACACGCACGTCACGCAATGCTGGTCCGCCTCCTCCAGCAGCGCTTCGATCAAGATTCGTCCCGCGCCTTTCTTTTGCAGCGCCGGCCACACCGCGATGGATCGTATCTCCGCCAGGTGTGTGCCATACAGGTGCAGCGCCCCGCATCCGAGGATTCCCGTCTCATCTTCCACCACCGTGAAGTCGCGTATGTTCTCGCACAGCTCCGCCAGCGAACGAGGCAGCAGCGTGCCGTTCTTCGAGAATTCAAGAATCAGTTCGTAGATGGCTTCTGCATCCGGCAGAATCGCTTTACGTGCGCGCATGGCACTCCTTCCCGAGCGCCTCGATCCGCAGCTTCGCGTCCTTCAGCGCCTCTGCCACGCGAGCCCGCGCCGTTCCGCCCATCACGTCATGGCAGTCCAGCACCGCTTCCAGCGCAACACTTTTATAGAAATCTTCTTCAAACGCAGGGCTGATCGTCTTCAGCTCCGCCAGTGGCAAATCGCCCAGTTCGCACTCCCGCTCCACGCACGCTCGCACCGCGTTCGCCACCACTTCATGCGCCTTGCGGAACGGAATTCCCTTGCCCACCAGGTACGTCGCCGCCGCCATCGCGTTCATGAATCCCGTACTTGACGCGTCGTGCATGCGCTCGAAATGGAATCCCACTTCGTGCATGAAACCTGTCGCCACCTTCAGCATCATCGGCACCGTCGACGCCAGCTCGAACACCGGCTCCTGTGTCTCCTGCATGTCTTTGTTGTAAGCCAGCGGCAAACCCTTCGTCGTGATCGTCAACTGCTGCGCCGCACCAATCACCCGTCCAGCCTTTCCGCGGATCAGTTCCAGCGCGTCCGGATTCTGTTTCTGTGGCATCGCGCTCGATCCCGTCGCGTAACTCTCCGGCAGCTTTACGAACCCGTATTCCTGCGTTGCGAACAGGATGAACTCTTCCGCCCACCGGCTCAGATGCACCGCGATCATCGACAACGCCTGCGCGTATTCAATCGCGAAATCTCTGTCGCTCGTCGCGTCCATGCTGTTCTTTGTTGGCCCGTCGAACTCCAGATCTTTCGCAATCGCCGTGCGATCCAGCTTCAGCGTCGCCCCGGCCACCGCTCCCGAGCCCAGCGGACACACGTTCAGCCGCTTCCGGCAATCCGCCACTCGTGACGCATCCCGCAGCATCATCTCCACATACGCCAGCAGCCAATGCGCCACCAGCACCGGTTCGGCCCTTTGCAGATGCGTATAAGACGGCATCGCTGCCGCTCCCGCCTTTTCTGCCTGGCCCACCACCGCCGCAGCCATTGCCTGTAGCAATGACACAATCTCATCGCACGATGCCCGTACATACAGCCGCAGGTCCGTCGCAATCTGCTCGTTCCGGCTCCGTCCCGTGTGCAGCTTCAGGCCCGTCTGCCCAATCTTCGCCGCCAGTTGTTTCTCGACAAAGTGATGCACGTCCTCCGCTTCCTGCTCGTCCTTCAGCAGGCTCGCGGCATTTGCCCCAATGTATTCCAGCCCTTGCAGAATCTCCTGCAACTCCGCCTGGCTCAACACGCCAGCGACGCACAGTGCTTTCGCATGTGTGCCGCTGGCTGCCAGTTCTTCCCCGAGCAAACGCTGGTCAAACGGAAATGACCGTTGCCACCGTTCGAACTCCGGGTTGAGCGCTTGGCGGAACCGCCCCGACCACATCTTCATCTCGCCGCCTCTGCCTTGGCCTTCGCCGTCTCTGCAAAGTCGCTCTCTGGTACTTTCTTCTCGAACTGCTTCGCCGCTGCTGCTCTCACTCTCGCCGGCAGGGCCAGGATTTTGATGAACCCTGCCGCGTCCTTCTGGTCGTAGCTCGAGCCCATCGTGAACGAAGACAGGTCCGTGTTATAGAGCGAGTACGGCGACGTCCGGCTCAGCACTTCCACGTTTCCCTTGTAGAGCCCCATCTTCACCGTGCCCGTCATCGTCTGCTGCGTCGAATTCACGAACGCATCCAGCGACTCGCGCAGCGGCGTGAACCACAGCCCGTAGTACACCAGTTCCGCATACTTCAGCGCGATCTGCTGCTTGAAGTGTTCCAGGTCGCGTTCGATGCACAGCGCCTCCAGCTCCGCGTGCGCCGACATCAGCAGCGTCCCGCCCGGAGTCTCATACGCGCCCCGCGACTTCATTCCCACGAACCGGTTCTCCACCAGGTCGATTCTTCCAATCGCGTTCCGTCCGCCGATTTCGTTCAGCTTCTCCAGCAGTTCCACCGCCAAAAGCTTCTGCCCGTTCACCGACACCGGCACGCCCTGTTCGAATCCAATCTCCACTTCCTCCACCTTGTCCGGAGCCGTCTGCGGAGAATTCGAAATCTGCCATGTCGTCGCCAGCGGCGCGTTTGCTGGATTCTCCAGTTCGCCGCCTTCGTGCGAAATATGCCACAGGTTGCGGTCGCGCGAATGAATCTTCGTCTTGCTCGCCGTGATGGGAATGTTGCGCTGCTCCGCGTAATCAATGCAGTCTTCGCGCGAAACCAGGTCCCACTCGCGCCACGGAGCGATAATCTCCAACTCCGGCGCCAGCGCCTGGAAGGCGTGTTCGAAGCGCACCTGGTCGTTGCCCTTGCCCGTACATCCGTGTGCCACCGCATCCGCGCCCTCGGCCAGCGCCACTTCCACCTGGTACTTCGCAATGATCGGACGCGCCATCGACGTCCCCAGCAGGTACTTTCCTTCGTATACCGCGCCCGCCTTCACGCATGGCCACACGTAGTCCCTCAGGAACTCTTCGCGCAGGTCCTTCACAATCACCTTCGACGCACCGGTCTTGATCGCCTTCTCAGCGACCGCCTCCATGTCGTCTCCCTGGCCCACGTCGGCCACGAATGCTATGACTTCGCAGCCGTAATTCTCTTTCAGCCACGGAATGATGATGGAGGTGTCGAGACCTCCCGAGTAAGCTAGTACGACCTTCTTAGACATGTGCACCTCTTGGTGGGAAGCGGCGCATTCCGCCTCCTAAAAGTAAAAGCATGATGGCCTTCTGCACGTGCAGGCGATTCTCCGCCTCGTCGAAAACCACCGATACCGCCGAATCGATCACCTGTGCCGTCACTTCGTCTCCGCGATGCGCTGGCAGGCAATGCATGAACACCGCGCCGTCCGCGGTGTGCGCAAACAATTTCTCGTTCACCTGGTACGGAGCGAAAATCTTCTTCCGTTCCGCCGCCTCTTCTTCTTGACCCATGCTCGCCCACACATCCGTGTAGACGGCGTTTGCGCCCTTCGCGGCTGCCACCGGGTCAGTCATCGTTTCAATCTTTGCGCCCGTCGTCGCGGCGATCTTCTTTGCCTGCGCCGTCACTTTCGCGTCCGGCTCGTAACCCTTCGGCGTTGCCACCGCGATATGGCTTCCCGTCGAAGCCGCTGCCAGCATCAGCGAATGCGCCACGTTGTTGCCGTCGCCCACGTACGCCAGCTTCACTTTCTTCAGATCGCCAAACCGTTCGCGCAGCGTAACAAAATCTGCCAGCGCCTGGCACGGATGCTCGAAATCGCTCAGCGCGTTGATCACCGGGATCGCCGCGTATTCAGCCATCTTCACGACTGTCTCGTGCGCAAACGTCCGCAGCACGATTCCGTCCACCCAGCGTTCCAGGTTGTGCGCCACGTCGCTCAGGCTCTCCCGCACTCCCAGCCGCTCATGCTTCTGGTCGACGAAAAATGACACTCCGCCCAGCGAATGAATTCCCGCCTCGAACGTCAGTCGCGTGCGCAGCGACGGCTTCTCGAAAAACAGTACGATCTGTTTTCCTGCCAGTGCTCCTCGGAAATCTGCCGGCCGTTCCTTCAGTAGTGCCGTCAGGTCCAGAACGCTCTCCACTTCCGCTGGAGAGAAATCGCAAATCGAAATCAGGTCGCGCGACGTCATCGGCGCTGCATGTGCGCCCGTCGCATGATCTTCAATTGGCTTTGTGGCCATCTCCTTTTCCTCCTTCAACTGATTCCGCTCAGTGTCCCGCGCCTTTTTGGAGCCTCCGGCGATGGCCGCCCGGGGCCGTCTTCTTGGCCACCGCAGCGGCGTCACTGGCTGACGCACAGGAGGAAAGGACTTTGTCGAGCGACTTCACAACTTGATCCACGTGTTGCCGCGTCACGATAAACGGCGGCAGGAACCGCAGCGTTGTCTCGTGCGTGCGATTGATGATGATTTTTTCCGACAGCAGCATTTGCTTCGTCACTTCTTTCGCGACATCGGCCGAGTCCAGCTCCACGCCCACCATCAGTCCCGCGCCGCGCACGTCCGCAATGCATGCGTGCTTCGCGTCCAGCTTCCGCAGTTGCGCCAGGAAGTACTTGCCCGTCTTCTGTACATGCGTCAGCAGCTTCTCGCGCTCCATCGTGTCGAGCACTTCCACCGCCACCGCGCACGACAGCGGCCCGCCGCCAAACGTCGTCCCATGCATTCCCGGATGGATCACCTTCGCCACCGTGTTCGTCGTTAGAATCGCACCCAGCGGCAGCCCGTTCGCAATCGGCTTCGCCAGTGTCACCACGTCCGGCTTCACGCCGTAGTGTTGGAACGCAAACATCTTCCCCGTCCGTCCCAGTCCGCATTGGATTTCGTCCACCAGCAGCAGCGCTCCGTGTTTCTTCGCCAGCGCCTTCGCTGCTTTCATAAATGCGACCGTCGCCGGGTTGATGCCGCCCTCGCCCTGCACTGGCTCGATGCACACCGCGCAAATCGTGTCGTCGAACTTCGCTTTCAAATCTTCCACGTCGTTGAACTTCACGAATTTCACGCCCGGCAGCACTGGCTCAAACGGCTTGCGATACTTCTCCGTGTAAGTCGTCGCCACCGAACCCATCGTCCGTCCGTGGAACGAATTCTCCATCGCCAGGAACTGCCACTTCCCGTTCTTCTTTTCGTTCGCGTACGCGCGCGCAATTTTCAGTGCGCCTTCCCACGCTTCCGTGCCGCTGTTGCTGAAGAACGCGCGATCCATCCCTGCGTGCTTCGTCAACCGCTCCGCCAACTGCCACTGAAATTCGTTGTAAAAAAGGTTCGAGCAGTGAATCAGCTTCCCCGCTTGTTCCTTGATCTTCTTCGTCACCGCCGGATGCGCGTGTCCCAGCGCCGTCACGCCGATGCCGCTCAGGAAGTCGAGATACTTGTTTCCATCCGAGTCAAAAACGTATGCACCCTTGCCGTGCGTCAGCAGCACGGGCAGGCGATCGTATGTCTGTAGCAGCAGCTTCGCTTCCGCAGCCTTCACCGTTGTCAGTTTCACGATGCCATGACCTCCGTGCCGAATTCGTTTTTGCTGTGGTAGAACTCCGGCAGCGATCCCGCCTCCGAAGCCGGCAGTATCCGCACCCGTCCAACACCCGACCGCAACGCCTCCTGGCACGCTTGCAACTTCGGCAGCATTCCGCCCCGCACCACCGCGTCCCTCACCAGCGTCGCAATGTCCTTCATGTGCAGCCACCGGATCACCGTGCCGTCCGCGCCCTTCACTCCCGCCACATCCGTCAGGAAGATCAGCGCGTCTGCGCCGCAACCCGCCGCACATGCCGCCGCCATCTGGTCCGCGTTCACGTTGTAATACTCGCCGTCGGAACCCAGCGCCAGACTTGAAATCACCGGGATACCGCCGTTCGTCCAGATCGCCTTGATCCACCGCGCATCCACCGAACAAATTTCACCCACGAATCCCAGGTCGTAATCCTTCGACTTTTTCTTGCGCGCCAGGAATGCGAATCCATCGCCGCCGCACAGTCCCACCGCCGGCTCTCCCTCCGCGCCAATCGCGGCCACCAGTTGCTTGTTCACGCGCCCGGCCAGAACCATCAGCGCGACATCTCGTGTTTCCGAATCGGTGACTCGCAGCCCGTTGATGAACTGCGATTCCTTGCCAAGCTGCGCCAGCGTCCGCGTAAGCGCAGCACCGCCGCCGTGAACCACGGCGACACTATGACCTTCGGCCTTCAACTCTGCGACGGCATGCGCGCACTTCTTCAGCAGCGCTTTGTCGTCCAGTGCGGCCCCACCGATTTTCACCACGAGTTTCAATTCAGCCCCTCCTGCTCGCTCCAGCCATACATCACGTTCATGTTCTGGAGCGCCTGTCCCGCAGCGCCTTTCACCAGGTTGTCGAGACACGAAACAACAACCAACCGCTTGCCATCGTCCGCAAGCGAAAAACCTACATCGCAAAAATTCGTGTGCACTGAGTACTGAATCTGCGGCAGCGTCCCCGCCTTGAACACCCGTACAAATTTTTCGCCCTTGTAGAACTCCCGCAGAACACTCTCGATTTCCGCCGCCGTCGAACTCTTCTTCAACCGCAGATACATCGTCGAAAGAATTCCCCGCGGAATCGGCAGCAGGTGCGGCGTAAAGATCAACTCCTCCGCCCGTAATCCCACCTGCTCCAGGATCTCGCCCGTGTGCCTGTGTCCAAACACCGAGTACGCCGACAGGTTGTCGGCCGCCTCCACAAAGTGCGTCTTCTGCGTCGGTTTCTTTCCCGCTCCGCTCACGCCCGACTTCGCGTCGCACACAATCCCGTGCTCCGTATCCACCAGCCCGGCTTTCACCAGCGGAGCCAGCGCCACAATCACCGACGTCGCGTAGCAACCGGGATTCGCCACCAGTTGCGCCGTTGCAATCTCTTTTCTGTGCAGCTCCGGCAAGCCGTACACCGCCGCTGCGTCCCACTTCGCAGCTTGCGCCGGGTATTCGTCTTCGAACTTGTAGACCGCCCGGTTCTCCGCGTTCTTCAACCGCCACGCACCGCTCAGATCGACGACCCGCACTCCATGCTTCAACGCTTCCGGAATCATCTGCCGCGACAGTTCATGTTGCGTCGCCATGAACAGCAGTTCAACTCCTCTGTCTTTCAGCACTTCGAAGCGGAAGGTCTCCAGCGGAAAATTCCCCTCGCCATAAATCTGCGGATAAATATCGTCCAGCGTAATCGGCTCGCGCTCGCGCGAAAGAAACAGCGGTTGCTCCACCTTCGGATGGCGCAGCAGCAACCGTGCCAGTTCAAACCCGGCATACCCCGTTGCTCCCACAATCGCCACCTGCAACTTCTTACTCATCCCTCGTCTCAGCCCTTCCCGCTCTTCCTTCGTGTCCTACGTGGTTCGTTCTTTCTCGAAACTTGAAACTTCTTTACGTCAGCATCCCTTTGATCCGAAACGCCACCTTGTGTGCGCTTCGCCGGTTCGGTGCGATCACCAATATCGTGTCGTCGCCGCCGACCGTACCTACAATCTCCTGCCAGCCTTCCGCGTCCAGTGCCGCCGCCACCGGTTGCGCCGAGCCCGCCGCCGTCTTCACCACCAGCAGGTTCTGCGCCTCGCGAACCTCTGTCACAAACTCTCTTACCAGCCGCATCGCCGGAGGCAGCGCGACTTCCCCCTGCGGATCGCCCTGCGTCACCGCGTATCCATCCGCCGTCTTCACCAGCCCCAGCTCGTGGACATCGCGCGACAGCGTTGCCTGCGTCACGTTGAATGCGTGCCGCAACAACAGCTTTCTAAGCTGCTCCTGGTTCGCAATCGTTTCCTTCTGCACCAGGTCTAAAATCAGGTTTTGCCGTGACAGTTTCGACATAATTCCTATCGCATGAATATGCAGAATCTTTATTCAACTGACTGTATAATTATGCAATCTTCAATACCGCTTCGTCAATGAATTTTCTGTCTTCTCCATAAATATTTCTTTTGAGCAATCGCTCCGGAAATCCCTTGCAGCCAAAAGAAAAGGCGGCTCAATGGCCGCCTCGTCCCTCACCTCTCGCAATACGTCTAAGCGGCCGCGTCTCCCGCTCCCGCCGGACTTTGCATTTTCCTATATTTCGCCAGCTTCCACAGCATCACCGCCACCGTCGCCAGCCCGCCCGCAAACAGCACAAAGAAAATCGCTATTGCGCTCGACTGCGGCTTCACCACCACCGCTCCAGGATCAAGATATGGCGCGAGATACGCCTGTCGCAGCAGGTGTCGCATCCCTGTCATCAGGAACACCGTCACCACCACCATCCCCACTCCCACATGCACCAGCGGACTCGGCTTGTCCGCCATCGATCCCAGCACAATCAGGATCACCGCCGTAATCACCGCCATCAGTGCCAGGCCAAACACCGTGCCCGCCACCGGATCGCGCAGAAACACCATCGCAACATCCCTTGGCACCGCCAGCAGCAGCCACAGTCCGTCCAGAAACTGAATTCCGGTCATGATCGCGAACACGGCCGCCGCCCTCCGCACAAGCCACGCGCCATATTCCGGATCTTTCTTCAGCTTCAGCATGCCCAGGTGTGCCAACAGCGCCGACGCCACTGCCACCGCGCCAATCATCATGTGCAGATACCGCGGCCATAGCTCCCAATCGTGCAGGTTCAGGTTGAACCCATTCGGGTGCGCGCGATACATCTTCAGCCACACTTCCGGCCGCAGCATCAGCGTCATATTGTTCGAGAAGATGAATCCGATCATCAGCAGGCATAGCACCGAAAGGCCCGCCACCAAACCCGTCCGGCTCTTTCCCTTCACCGCCGTGTAGGAAACGTAGTAGTACCCGTAGTACGCCAGCATCACCAGCGGGATCACCATGATCCAGTACCCGCCGATCAATATCGAGCTCGAGTACAGGAATCGTCCATACAGCACTTGCACGAAAAGCAGAGCCGCCACTCCCAGCGTGATCGTATATGCCAGGAATATTGGCAGCATCTTCGCCAGTTCTTCCGCCAGCCTCCTTGAGTTCGGATGCTCCGGCTTTTTTCCGCGCACGTAATTCCACAGTGTCCAGATTCCTCCGCCCAGCGCGGCGTTCATCGCCAGCACATGCAGCGTGAACACCAGCAGTAGCAGCCCTGTCATCAGCCACACCGGCCCCGGCAGCGGCATCGGATCCATCGACGGCACTTGCACATTGAGCAGCATTACTTCACCCCCGGAGGTGGTCCCGGCTGATTGCTTGCCGGTGGATTCGACAATGGCCTATTCGCTTCCGTTGCAACGTAGACCGCCAGCGCGTGTGCCTGGTCCGCCGGAGCATCGAAGTGCGGCATGTTCGTGCTCATCGTATCCAGCATCGGCAACAGACCCTCCACCTGGTCCGGCGTCGAATTCGTAAACGCATCGCGCAGCGGACGGAAGTCTCCGTTCACCGTGTGGCAATTTCCGCAGTGCACCGCGAACACCTGCGCTCCCACCGCCATCCGGTTCGCGTCCGTAATCGTTCCGTAGTCCACCGGAGGATTCAGCGACGCCAGGTATTTTCCCAGCGCTTCCCTGTCCGCTTCGTTGCCTGCAAACTCCGGCATCGGACCCTTCGTCATCGGCAGATGCGCCACCATCTGCGTCGCAAACGCCGCGTCCCAGCCTTTCACTCTCTGCCGCATCGACCGGTATCCATTCACCGAGTGGCAACTCCCACACTCCAGCGTGAACAGGTTTTTCCCGTACTCCATCGACTTCGTATCCGTCGTCAGCAGGAAGTTCGCCTTCGCTGCCACGCCGTCTTTTTGCAGCACCGGAATCGCCGACAGCGGAATATCGTTTGCGTACATGTATCCGTTCACCACCCACGGCTTGCGCGAAAACTCCCGTACGTACTCGCCCGATCCCATCAACCCCAGCGACGCAACCACCAGCACCACCACCACCGGAGCCCGCATCCACCGCGGCTTCCACAGTGCGAACACCAGCGTCACTGCGCCGATCAGCGCCGCGCATGCAATCCCTCCCCGCAGCGCCTGGCTCACGTTTGTCAGCGACTCGCTGATGTATGTCTTTGAAAACTTCGGCAGCTTCAGGAAGTACCAATAGATAAAGACCGGCAGCATGATCGATCCCGCCAGCATCCACATGCCCGACCATCGCACCAGCCTCTCCCTCGCCCCTCCGTCCTTTTTCCCGATCGTCACCAGCCCGAACACGCCCGCCAGCAGCACGCACAGCGCCGTCCGTGCAAACAGTGACGGCATGTAGGTCGGATTAAACAATCCGTCCCAGATATTGTGCGTCTGCAGCCATTTTCCCGGCGTCAACATGAACGTGATGATCCCGTTGATCACCGCCAGGCTCATCCACGCTGCGACGAAGTAGATCCACCCCACCAGCATGTGGCTCTTGCGGTCCAGCTTGTCCCAGCTTGTTGCATAGATAATTGCCGATGTAATCTCGACGAAGAAGAACACCCATTCGATCGCCCACGCCCACACGAACGAATGAATCAGCGCCGACGTCGCCTCCGGTGTCACCAGTCCAATCGCGAACCAGATACCGACACCCGTCACCGCGCCGAACACCAGCGTCAGCAGCGCGAAGAACTTTGAGTGCCGTCGCACGTACGCCAGCGCCGCCGCATCGTTCTTTCCGTACGCGCGCTTCTCCGTCACCACCAGGAACGCTCCGCCGCCGATCGCGAAATGCGACACCACCACGTGTACAATCGCCACCAGCGCGATCAGTATTCCGCCCGGGAATCCCAGTATCCAATCTGGATAGTTCAACTCGATCCCTCCCCTCTTCTCTCCAAAACCGCCGCGCGACCTCTCATCCTGATATCTTCTTTTATAGTGCCGGATGCTCCATATCTGCCAGCAATTGGTGAATGTGAGTCTGTCGTCTTTAGCTTTAGTTTAGTAGCTCAGCAGCTCATAAACCCTCGGCTTATTACTTTTCTTCGGCCTCTCTCTTCGGAAACAACAGGCTCAGCACCACCGACACCAGCAGCACTCCCACTACCGCTAGCAGCGCCCACTCAATCGGCATCTCGTAGTAATTCGACAGCAGCATTTTTGCGCCGATAAATATCAGGATTACCGCCAGCCCGTAATGCAGCAGATGGAACAGGTCCATCAGTCCTGCCAGCGCGAAGTACAGTGACCGCAATCCGAGGATGGCGAACACATTTGACGTGTATACGATGAAGGGCTCGCGCGTAATGGCCAGCACCGCCGGAATCGAATCCGTCGCAAACATCACGTCCGTCGTCTCCACCACCAGCAGCACCAGTGCCAGCGGTGTAAACCAGCGCACGCCGTCTCGCATCACGCTGAAGCGGTTGCCCTCGTAGTCGTGCGTCAGCCGCAGATGTTTACGGAAGAACTTCACCACGGCCGACTTTCCCGGATCGCCCTGCTCCTCGCCGCGCATCAGTTTCAGCCCCACGTACACCAGGAACGCGCCGAAGATATAGATCACCCAGTGGAATCGGTTAATCAGCGCCACGCCCGCGAAAATAAAGATCGCGCGCAGAATTAGCGCACCCAGAATTCCCCAGAACAGCACCTTGTGTTGCAGCGGCTTTGGTACACGGAAGTAGCTGAAGATCAGAAGGAAGACAAACAGGTTATCGACGGACAGCGAGTACTCCACCAGGTAGCCTGTCACGAATTCCAGCGACAGTACGCGATTGGGGCGGTGCATGTGGCCGGTCATCAGGTGACCGAAGTGTGCCAGCAGAACCGCAAACACGGCTGCCAACGACACCCACATCACCGTCCATGCCAGCGCCTCGCGGAACCGGATCGCGTGTTCCTTGCGATTGAACACACCCAGATCCAGCACCAGCATGACCAGCACAAACGCGTTGAACAGAACCCAGAAGAGCCAGTTCGAAGGCATCAGGAGGATTGTATCAAGCCACTATTATGAAAATCGGGAAGAGTATTGCCGCTCTCTTCGATCTTCGCTTCCGGCTTTAGGCCGCAACACGGCCAGTCATGATGGGTAGCGCGACCTGCGTTCGCCACCGGGGTACCAATGGTGGGCGAACCGCTGTTAATGGCTAGTGAAGGGCCGTTCGGGCCGGTGCTCTACGGTCACTTCAAACGTTGTTGACAGAGACCCGTACCGAACGAGCACGGTTGTTTTTCCTGGACCCACCGCGGTCACAAAACCATTGGGAGCGACGGTAGCCACTTGAGTATCGTTCGAGAGATATGTCGTATAAGTGGAGTTAGTTAATGGCAACGATCCGCCCGTCGGATACATCCCCATGACATTGATGGGAAGCTCGGCTCCAGGCGAGAGAAACGTCAAGAAAGTCGGGTTTGTGATCAAGTACTTTGGCGTGTCTTGCCTTTCGACATCAATCTCGATTGGGGCAGACGCCACGAGCCCGCCTGATGTGGAACCGACTGCGGTAATCTGGTAAAGCCCGGGAGGTATGTTCGTTAGGAGCGTCAACGTGAACTGCGTGGAACTCGATGTCGGTTGGACCTCCGGCAAGGGAGCCTCTCCCATTATGGAGAGGTTTTGGACGGAAGAATCCGCCGCGACCGTTATTGTGAGGGTTTGTCCTTCTGGGGCTAATGCCCGATTGGAAGGAGATGTAATCTGGAGCACGGGCTGCTGGGCATATGCGGCGGAGACGGTAAGAAATCCCATCAGAATCAGGCAATGAAAGCGCGATCCGTTAGCACGCATCAGTTTTCTCCTGTTTAGGTAACTTAGCAAAGAGCGCGTACATACTCGACAGCGCCGCAAACCAGAATGCCGAGTCCAGCGCGATGATCGTTACTAAAATCCTTCCGATATCGCGCAGGCCGTGCCCAGGGAACAACCAGTCTTGAATGAACGCGCCTGGGATCTACCTATAGGTCACGCGCTCTGTCAGTAATGCAAGAGCAAAGGACAGTGTTATCCCGCCTGCGACCAAGGCAATCTTCTTCAGGACAAGGCGGACTCATAATTCTTCCTTTGCACCGAACAGTCGCCCCAGACACACATCAGTGCACCGTTCTTGCACAGCCCGTTTTACGTCAAGCTTTCCCATCCTCTTCTGTCCAGATCCCAGAACAAGAATCGCAGCATCGCCGCCGCCCCCGCCAGCATTGCCAATCCAAGGATCCATTCACCGAAGATCACCTTGCCGATTCCGAACAGCGAGAGATAGATCATCGTGCAGCCCGCGACCCAGTCGAGGAAGTTCCACTTCAGGCTTTGCGGACGTTCGCCGCCCTCGAGTTCCGCAATGTGCCGCCAGCCCGCCACTGACGGCCTCACCTTGCGATAGAACTCGCGCAGCTTCCACTCCGGCTCCGGCTTCGTCAGCAGCGTCACCGTGATCCACGACAGCGTTGTGAGCGAGGTCGTCAGAATCATCAGCCAGGCGAAGCCGTGTGGATCGGTAGCATCCAGCGGCCCCATCGGCAGTTTGGGATCGTACCTCCGCACCACTCCGGTCACCAGGTCGGCAAAGCGCGATTGCAGGAACAGCGACGACACCGCCGCCGCCGACATCGCCGCCACCTCGCTCCACGCGTTAATGCGCCACCAGAACCAGCGCAGGATGAAGACCAGTCCCGCGCCCGCGCCCACCGCGATCAGGAACTTCCACGCGCCCTGAATCGAGTGCATGTAGTAGGTCGCAACCGCCGAGATGACCGTCACCATGATGGTTGCCACGCGCGACGCGTTTACGTAATGCTTCTCCGGCTTGTCGTGAACAAGGAAGCGTTTATACACATCGTTGATCAGGTATGACGCGCCCAGGTTGATGTGCGTGCCGATCGTCGACATGTATGCCGCCGCGAATCCCGCCAGCATCAACCCGCGCAGGCTCGCCGGCAGCTCCGCGATCATCACCCGTATGTACCCCGTCTCCGGGTCTTTGATGTGCGGATACATCACCACCGCCACCAGCGCCGTCAGAATCCATGGCCACGGACGCAGCGCGTAGTGCGCAATGTTGAACCACAGCGTTGCGCCCAGCGAGTGCTTTTCGTTCTTCGCCGAGAACATGCGCTGCGCCACGTATCCGCCGCCTCCCGGCTCCGCCCCCGGATACCAGCTCGCCCACCAGTTAATACTCAGGTAGACGAGGAACATGATGAACCAGCCGCTCGTCCAGTCCGGCACAAACGCCATGTACGACGACCCTGCCGGCGCCATATGCGCCTCCAGCGCTTTCTTCAGCACTCCCATGCCGCCCACGGCCTTCACCGCGAACACCGCCAGCGCGATCACCATGCTCATCTTCAGTACGAATTGCAGCAGGTCCGTCCACAGTACCGCCCACAATCCGGAAATCGTCGCGTATATCACCGTCATGCCCAGGCAGAGCATCACCGCGTCCAGCTTTTTGATTCCCAGTGTCAGCTCCAGCACCTTGGCCATTGCCAGGTTCACCCAGCCCATGATGATGGTGTTCACCGGCAGAGCCAGGTAGAGTGCCCGGAAGCCACGCAGGAACGCCGCCGGTTTTCCGGCATAGCGCAGCTCCGCAAATTCCATATCCGTCAGCACGCCTGCTCTTCGCCACAACCGCGCAAAGAAAAACACTGTCAACATGCCGCTCAACGCCATCGACCACCACAGCCAGTTGCCTGCGATGCCATACTGGAAGACGATGCCAGTCACCACCAGGGGCGTATCCGCGCCGAACGTTGTCGCCACCATCGACGTTCCCGCCAGCCACCACGGCACCTGCCGCCCGGAGATGAAAAAATCTCCCACGCTGCCGCTGGCCTTGCGGTAGTAGTAAACCCCAATGCTGAGATTGATTGCGAAGTACAGCGCAATGACTGCCCAATCGACCCAGGATAGTTGCATCTAGTGGCGGCTCCGTCCGCGCGTACCGCTCTCCCAGTAAGGCCAAATGTTGAACAGCTTCATCTGCTCGTCCAGTCCTGTTTCCTTCATCAACTGTTCGATCTCTGGCCGCGTCTGGCGCGAGCCCAGCCTCGGCGTATCCGCCAGGTATGCCATCGTGTAAGCCGCGATTACCAGATTTTTCTTCAGCTCCGTCATGTCCACCTTGTCGTATGTATCGGAGCTGGCGTGATAGTTCACCAGGTAGTTTGCCTCCACCTGGTTCGCCACCAGCGTTGGCACTCCATCCAATAGGAAATCCAGATTATCCGTGCCGACGAACGCGTCAGTCGTGTTCTCAATCGGCCCGCGCACCTCGAACGGTTTCGTCATCTCGTTCACCTTCGCCAGCACGTCTTTGCGGCCACCTAGCGAGTAGCCCGTAAACCGTCCCGTGCCCGTGTCAAAGATCACCACCGCATCCGCGTTGTCCATCTCGCTCTTGTGTTGCGCGGCATACGCCCATGAGCCCAGCATGCCTTCCTCTTCGCCGCTGAACAGAACGAACCGTATCGTCCGCTTCGGCCTGAAGCCCGAGCTTTTGATCGCCCGCAGCGCCTCGATCACCATCGCCGCGTCGCAGCCGTTGTCCAGCGCGCCCGTGCCCAGGTTCCACGAATCCAGGTGTGCTCCCAGCAGCACGAACTGGTTCGGCTCTTCGCTGCCGCGAATTTCCGCCACCACGTTCTGCGTCTTGATTGGACCGCCCATGTAATTCGGCAGTGTGCTCGCCATTTCGACTTTCTTGCCCGACTCGATCAACCTTGCCACACGCAGTGCATCTTCCCTCGCCAACAGCACGCTGGGGATGCGGTCGAACTTTTCCGGTGGAGCGTTGATGTGACGATAGAGAACGTCATGTTCGCGGGTCGAGGTCCACGCAATTGCCGCGGCCTTCCCCTTCAGCGCCCGGTCGATAATCGGAGGAGCGTCCAGATACTCGTTGAAGAGATCCTGCCAACTGCGCAATACGTGCGAGTGCACCAGCACGATTGCGCCCGAGATGTTGCCCGCCTTCGCGAACTCCTCTGGCGATCCAAATCCCACGTCCACCACGCGCGCCTTCAGCGTCCCTTGAATCGCCGGTGACCAGGCGATTGATGTCGCTCGCAGCTTGAATTGTGTTGGCGAAGTCACTTCCACGTTCGTCGCGCCTTCGCGCCATGACGTCTGCATTGTGAACTCTTCCGTGTGAACGTCATCCGCCCCAGCCGCTTTGAACGCCTCCACCGCCCACTTCACTGCTTCGTCCATCTGCGGCGTCCCCGGCACGCGTCCGCCGATTTCGTCCGTCAGCGTTCGCAGGTTTTTCTCCAGCGTCGGAGCCTCGGTTGCCTTTGCAAACACTCCCTGGTACTCCGCCGCCACTCCCTGTGCCATCGCCCGCGGCGCCAGCCACAGCATCCCCACGCACATCCAGATCACTAGTTTGCGGTTCATGATTGTTCGTCTCTCGGTCACACCTTCGTCGTGGCTTCAACTTTGATTCACGCCATTAAACCCGAAAGTTCTGGAATCGGGAAGAACGAAGATTGCGTAGCCCCTCATTTCTTCTCCCAAATGGAAAGGGCGCCATTGCGGCGCCCCACCTTTCACTTTCCCTTGTTCGATTTCTACTTCGTATTCAGTGCTCTTATTGTTTCCATCACCACGTCGCCCACAATCTGCAAACTGTTCGGACTCAGTTTATCCATCGTGTCCTGCACCGTGTGGTGATACACGTCGTTGTATCCGTAATCGATATCGATGATATCTGCCACGGGGATGCCCACTTTTTTGAATGGCAGGTGATCATCTTCCACCGCCGTCTCCGTCTGGAAGAAGTGCGAGGAATGGTAAAGCCTGCCCGCCGCGCGGCCCACAACGTCTTCCAGCCACTGCGTCGAGTTATCGTCCCGCTGCACATCCAGATCCTTGTCGCCGATCATGTCCAGCAGCAGGAATGCCTTCACCTTCTTGGCTGTTCCGTCCTGCTTCCACTTCTCCGCCAGATGCTTGCTGCCATACACGCTGTCGGAGTCCGACCAGTGCACCATGGCTTCTTCGGCATCCGTAAACACGATCCAGATGCTGTAACCCTGTGGCGGGTGTTTCTTGAACTCCTCCGCCATCTCCAGCAGCAGACCCGTCGTCGATCCGCCATCGTTTGCGCCCACGTAATCCACGTTCCGCAGCGGATAGTTCGTGTCATAGTGCCCCGCCAGCACGATGATCCCGTCTTTCTTGCCCGGATACTTTCCAATGATGTTTGTCACCGGAAACGCACCCACCGGCGTCTGCGCCGTAAACGAATCCTCTTCGATTTCCGCTCCCGCCGCCTTCAGATGGCTCTCAATAAACTCTTCCGCTTTCTTGTGCCCCTCGCTGCCCAGCGGACGCTTTCCAATCGCCACGAACTGTCCCGTCAGCTCGAAAGCCCGCTTTCCGTCCACCTTTAGCGCCGGGGGAGTCCCTGCCGGCGGGTCGTACTCCGCGGCAATCTGCGTTGCCGGCACGGCGGGTTTCTGTTCTACGCCCGCTGCCGTAGACGGCTCGTGTTTGCACCCACCCATCAGCAGCGCGCCCAGCAGGGCAAGTGTCGTCATCGCCATCATGGTTCCTCCCCCGCGTTCCACGCCACGCGAATCACTTGCCACGGTTTTCATCGTCATCCCTGCTCTTGCTGTTGTTTTTCCTTCCGCTTTTTTCGCCGCGAAGGATGCACCAGCCACGCCACCACGATGCTCACCAGGTACAGCGCCACCATCGGGGCCGCGAAGATGCACATATTCATGATGTCCGTCGTCGGTGTGATGATGGCTGCGATGATAAAAATTACGAGGATCGAGTACCGGAAGTTCTTCCACATCCAGCTCGCCTTCACGATTCCCATCAGCGCCAGGAAGAACACCAGGATCGGCATTTCAAAGACGATCCCCAATCCCAGGATGATCGTCATGAACAGGTCCGTGTACTCGGTGATCGTAATCATCGGCGTGAACTGCGAACCGTATCCGATCAGGAAGTCCAGTGCCGCCGGATACACCATGTAGTACCCGAACAGTCCGCCTGCCAGAAACAGTCCCACCGTGCTCGCCATGAACGGCATCACGTACCGCCGCTCGTGCCGGTAGAGTCCCGGAGCGATAAATGCCCACACTTGGTAGAGCACGAATGGCGACGCCAGGAAGATTCCCGCAATCAGCGAGATCTTCAGGTACATATTGAAAGGATCGGTCGGGTTGGTATAGACCAGCTTTTCCGGCAGGTGGTGTGCGCCGAGGGCTTTTGCTATCGGCGTCTGCATTGCTGCGTAGATCTTTTCGTGGAACGCGTAGCACACGCCAAATCCGCCGATCACGTAAAGCACGCTCCAGATGATGCGGTGGCGTAGCTCTTCCAGATGTTCCAGGAAGCTCATGGCGGGCAGGTCGGGACGCCCCGTTCGGGAGTGCTGGGCGGAGGCTATCTCAGGCATTCGATCCCTTGTCGGCGGCGGTCTCGCCGGCCGGAATTTCGGAAATCACGGGTGACACCCTGGCGGCTTCTGAGGCTGGTTCTTCGGCTGCATCTTCGCCGGATTGCACGGACTGCGGAGCGCTCTCGTCATACGTCACTGGCACGCCCGGTTGCTGCGGCGGCCTGATTGTAAACGTGCTCTCCTGCGATTCCGTCTCCGCCGTGGCGGCTAACGCCTCGTTCTGCGATGGGCCCGTGCTTTTTTGTTTCTCTTCGTATTCGAGCTGTTGTATTTCCGATTCGAGCTGGTATTTGAACTCGTTGCTGGCGCGTTTAAACTCCGCCATAAACTTGCCAATTTCCCGCCCGATCTGCGGCAGCTTCTTCGGCCCAAACATCAGCAGAGCGATGAAGAAGATGAACAGCATTTCCGGCATACCCAGGTTCATAGCCTTTTATGATACATCGTAAACTTCGCCCCAGCGCTCCGCTTTCCCACCTCCCCCAAACGTGTTGATGCCACGCGGCTTGTCTCGCTTTCCGGATCGCCCTTTCGTTTCCGCTTTCTTTCCCGCTTTTGACCCGTCTTACTCTTGCCTGGGGGCACATTTTCGAACCGAGTGGCCGTTCGTTTGCATCTCAACGATTGTCGGGCCCTGCTGTTTGGAAGTTGCCTTGCGGCCGTGGTTCGGGGGAGTCACCCGCGTTGCCTGCGCGTCGCGGAAATCGAGCCGGTCCCCGTGCTATACTGCAAAAAACAATAAGGTTATCGGCTCGGCATTTCGAGGATCCATTGGCAGCTAATCCCGCCACTCCGGAAGGAATCAAGATGGCCCGTAGTAGTTCCCGGCGTTCCCTTCTCCTTGTCTTTATCGTCATTGTCGTTTGCGGTTTTCTTGGAGCTCTCTTCGGCCAGCGCGTCGGATTCAGCGATCCCGCCGCCGATACTGACGTCCGCAGCAGTCTGAAAGATTTCGCTAACGTCTACAACATCGTCGATCAGAATTACGCGGAGAAGGTCGATCCCGACAAGGCCATCTACAACGGCGCCATTCCCGCCATGCTGCGCGTCCTCGACCCGCACTCCAATTTCTTTGACCCCAAGCAGTTTGCTGCGCTTCGCGAGGAGCAGAGTGGCAAATACTATGGCGTCGGCATGCAGGTTGGCCCGCGCAATAACAAGATCATTGTCGTGGCTCCCTTCGCCGGGGCCCCGGCCTACCGCGCCGGCATTCGCTCGGGTGACATCATTGCCGCCGTCGATGGCAAGTCCACCGACAACATGACCACCACCCAGGTCGCCGACATGCTCAAGGGCCCAAAGGGTACGCCTGTCCACATCACCATCTTGCGCGAAGGCACGCCCAAGCCGCTTGAGTTCGTCATCATTCGTGACGAGATTCCCCGCTACTCCGTCGATGTTCACTTCCTCATCCGGCCCGGCATCGGTTACATGCACGTTTCCGGATTCCAGGAAACCACCGATCAGGAAGTCCGGCAGGCTCTCAACGAGATGGGCCCCCTGAAGGGCCTAATTCTCGATCTTCGCGGTAACCCGGGCGGTCTCCTCAATGAAGCTGTCGGTATGAGTGACATGTTCCTTAAGAAGGGTCAGGTCATCGTCTCGCACCATGGTCGTAACTCGGCCGAGAAGATCTACCGCGCGACTCACGGCAACGGGGGCAAGGATTACCCCATCGTTGTCCTCGTCAATCGTGGCACCGCTTCCGCCGCTGAGATCGTCTCCGGCGCCCTCCAGGATCACGACCGCGCCCTCATTGCCGGCGAAGTCACCTTCGGCAAGGGCCTCGTTCAGACCGTCTTTCCGCTCTCGCAGAACACCGGCCTCGCGCTCACCACGGCCAAGTACTACACGCCCAGCGGTCGCCTCATTCAGCGCGACTACAACGGCATCTCGCTCTACGACTACTACTACAACCGTGATGCGGAAGAGAACGGTACTGACAAGAATCCCAACCGCGAAGTCAAGCTCACGGACAGCGGCCGTCCCGTCATGGGCGGTGGCGGAATCACTCCCGACGTCAAGCTCCCGAACATCAAGAGCAACCATTTCCAGGACATGCTCCTGATCAAGTACGCCTTCTTCAACTTCGCTCAGCACTACGGCGTCGAGCACAAGATCACCAAGGACTGGCAGGTGGACGACACCGTCATGCAGGAATTCCGCAAGTTCCTTGACGATCAGAAGATTTCCTACACTGAGCAGGACATCGCCGATAACCTCGCATGGCTGAAAGCCAGCATCAAGACTGAAGTCTTCATCAACGAGTTCGGCGAGCAGGCTGGCCTGCAGGTCAGTGCGAATGCGGACCCCAACGTCCAGAAGGCGATTGAACTTCTCCCCGAGGCACAGCAACTCGCCGAGAACGCTCAGAAAATCATCGCTGAGCGCAATAGCGAGCACTTGCCAAAAAACTGATAGACCCCCTTAAGGTACGATCACAAAGGGCGCCGCCTCCGGCGCCCTTTCCTTTTGCGACCATAAAAACGGCCGGCCACACGACCGGCCAGGTATCGCAATTGTTCTCCTCAGAAGATGATTTTTCCGCTGAACTCAAGCCGGCGTCGGCTCAATCCGCTTTCCAGCGTGTTCGCGTTTCCACCGCCTGCAGCGTTGTACTTCCAGTTCCCGAAAGAGGTGGACCAGCTATTGATCCTGTTGCCCGGCACTCCGAGGAACTGGTGGTTGAGTACGTTGAATGCTGTGGCGCGCAACTGGAAGCTGACCCTCTCGGTGATTTTCGTGTTCTTCTGCATTGCGAAGTTCATCGCGTGGGTCGGCTGGCCGGTAAAGGTATTCCGGCCGATTCCCAGGAACGGGCTTCCCAGGTAAGTTGCGGCATAGTTGTTGTTTACCAGCCAGTGCACGGCGTTTAACGTCGTGGGTGTGGTCGTTCCCGCCAGCACCACCGTCGGTACGCCTCCCGTGATTCCGGTGATTTGTCCGACGGTGTTAAATGCCGCCGACGGATTCAATTCGATTGGCCGGCACGAATCTACGGTCGTGCTGAACGTTCCAGTCGGATCGCACAGCGCGCTCGCTTTGCTCTGGTATGGAGTGTAGGGCTGTCCGCTGGCGTAGCGATATGTCGGCGAGGCCTGCCAGCCGCCCAGCAATTTGCCCATCCATCCTTCCTGCTTCCCCTGGTACGGAATGTCGTAAATCAACTGCAATCCAACCACGTGGCGGTAATCGAAGTTGCTGCTTCCCCGCTCCGCGCTGGTGTAGTTGAACGGGTTTTGCGAGATTGCCAGCATGCCGGCGCCCGTCGTGCTGTAAATATCGCTGGCATTGTCGATCGAGTGGCTCCATGTGTAGGAAACCGTTCCCGTCAGCCCGTGATACGAACGCACGTCGAACTTCGTCTGCATCCCGTGGTAGATCGAGAACCCCGTGTTCGTACGCGTCAGCACGTTGCGCCGCGCGCAGTCTACGTATCCGCTCGCGTAGCCCGGTTGTGTCGCGTTTGAGCACGGCGTCATCCCTGCCGGGATCAGGCTTCCGAACCCGGCGTTGATCAACCCATTCAGTGCTGGATTCCCGTTGATCTGCTGGAACAGCCCTAGCGTGTGGTTGCCCAGGTAACGGATCTCAAACGCCATTCTGTCCGAGATCTCGCGTGCCACTCCCAGGTTCCACTGCTCCGAATACGGGTTGTGGAAGTTAGGTGCCAGTCTGTTCTGGAAGCGCAACCCAGGATCGCCTCCGCGCGGAATATATGGCAGCCCAAGCGTGCGAACATCCGCACCTAGGAATCCGCTTGTCGGCAATCCCGGAACCGTTGGATCAATGCCCGCCGTCAGCACGCCCGCATTGATAAATGGCGCGTTCGTGGAGACGTTCAGGTGAATGTTGTAATACATCGGATCGTACGCAATGCGGAATCCGCCGCGGATCACCGTCTTGTCGTGTACGGAATACGCGAAGCCCATGATCGGCCCGAAGTTATTCAGGTCCTCGGGTATCGACGGCAGGGTCGTACGGTCCAGCGACAGGGCCGTGTTCCAGAACGGGTTCGATCCGGTCTGTTGCTTCACGCTGAGATTGTGCAACTGGTTCAGCGTGTCCTGGAACCACTCCCACCTCAAGCCAAGGTTCAGTGTCAGCTTGTCATTTACCTTCCAGTCGTCCTGGATGTACCACGCGACTTGCTTCTCACTGTAACGGATGCGGAACGGGCCATCCGTCAGGCTCAGGCGGCTCGGCGTGTTGGCAATGAAGTTGCTGAAATTGGAGAATGAGTAGACGCCGTTATAGTTCGGCAGAAAGTCCGAGAACGGCTTCGCCCACGTATATTCTCCGCCAAACTTCAGTGTGTGCCGGCCCCAAACAATACTGGCGTTGTCCTGGAGTTGGTACGTGTTGTTCAACCGCCCTTGTGGGAAGTTGCTCGCCAGGCCCATCGCCAGCGTCGTGCCGTCGCCGAATCCAATCGAAATCGGACATGCGGACGGATCTTGGCGATTGCAGTTTGTCGTGCCGTTCTCAAAGCCCACGTTCAGTCGCGTGTAGTTCACCCGAGCCTGGTTGACGAACACATTGCTGAACTGGTGGCTCCAGTCCAGTCCAATCTGCTGTCCTCGGCTCGGCACGTCCACCACGTAGCCTGCCGCGCCGTCTCCGTAATCCAGGTTCGTGCTGATCTCGTCGTCGATCAGGTAGCGGGCAAAGAACACGTCCCTGTCCGTCAACTGCCAGTCGAAACGGGCGCTGAACTGCCTGACGTTGGTCACGCTTGAAATATTCCGGCTTACTGTGCCGAACTGTACAGGCACTGTAACGGAGCCAACCGTCACGTTCCTGTCTATCAGTCCGCTGAACGTCGGCCCTCCCGTCGTGACCGCGGGTCCGAACTGCTGTAGATATCCCACTGCCGGACTATTCGGGAAGTACTGCTTCAGCGTGGCGATTCCGTTTGTCGTCGGTGTTACCAGTGAACCCGAGGTAATCGGTGCGCCGGCATCCCGAATGCGATCCCAGTATCCGGATCCGAAGAACCATGCCTTGTCTTTCACAACCGGGCCGCCGATGGTGAAGCCAAACATGTTGCGCACGTGCCGCGCAACCTTCGGCTGCTCGCAACCCGGTTCCGGATTCTTCGGGTCGCAATAGCCATAGATCGGGCTCTTCTCCGTGTTCGTCAGCGAATCGAACAGCGACCCGCGGTAGTTTTCCACCAGCGTTCCGTGGAACGCGTTCGTCCCCTTTTTCGTGATGATGTTTACCTGCGAACCCATGTTCCGGCCGTAGGCAGCGTCATAGTGCGTCAGCACCTGGTACTCCGCCACTATGTCGGAGTTCTCCAGGAAAATTGCTGGGCCCGTCACTGACGCGTCGTTCATGCCCTGTCCGTCGATCTGGAAGTTGTTCGACCGCGGACGCTGTCCATTGGCCGAGAACAGTGCGCCGTTGTTGTTTCCGCGGCCCACTGATCCCGCCGTCGAGATGCCCGGCAGGTACATTGTCAGTTGGTCGATTCCGCGTCCAACCGGCAGGTCTGTTACTGCCTTCGTCTCGAACGTGTTTGTCACTTGTGCCGTCGTCGACTCCACCAGCGGAGCCGCGCCGGAGACTTCCACCAGCTCCGTTTTCGCTCCAATTTCGAGTCCGATTTTTCCAAGTTGTGTTGAGCTCGCCGTGTGCACTATCACGCTTGAAATCTGCACCGTCGCAAACTGTGGCGCCTCGATAGTCACCATGTAGGTGCCCGGCGGGATCCTCGGCAGCAGAAACACGCCTGCCTCATTGCTGCTCGTCGTGAACTGCTGGTTCGTGTCGACACTCCGCGCGGTGATCGTCGCATTCACCACGACCGCCCCGCTCCTATCCGCAACGGTGCCCGTAATTGCTCCGGTTACGATGCCTTGTCCCCAGGCGTTCGCAACTGCAAGCAGCAGTAAAATCAGCACCGGGATGCTAACCTTGCCAAACCGTGAAATCGTTTGCATCACTCTGCCTCCTGTTGCAGCGACCTCTCGCGTTGTGGCCTTGGCATCTTCGCTTTTTTTTGTTCTTCACCGGTCTGTCCCCGGGACGCGAAGTCTGCCTCGCCTCGGTTAACGGTGATAGCCACCCGCGCGTCAAGGACGGCCGGTTTCCAGGTCGCCCTGGATCTGCTGGCGGCAAGTTGAAATCACGCTCCGTTGCCACATGCGGACACGCCGCACCCGGCAACAGTCAGTCGCTCGCTTCTGACGAATCCCTGTCTTGTGTGGAATAACTCGCCGAAATTCGCTTATTCCGCGCGAGTTTCAACGTTGAGTGCCGTGTGGGTTCGGCCCGGTGTCAACGCTCAGGAAGGAACTGCAATACCGCCGTACAGCACAAACTCGGCATCCTTTCGGACCGCCGGAGTCATCCGTCCGGCCTCTAGATTCGTTTCTCAGCTTCCTCCCCGTTCTTGTCTGGCAACTCAAGGGATCCGCCGTGATACGAGCCCATGGCCCCATTGCGCCAATTATCACTTAGGTGCTATCCGTCGCGAGTGATCCTGCGGCACCAATCTCACTTTCGTTCATTTTCGGGAATCTTCAGTCGGCCGACACGCTTGCCGCCACAAACCTCTCCGCGCCGCAAGATCGTTCCTGCGCTCCACTCCTGCGCATACAACTCAGGAATCAACTAGTTGCGCTTGCCATCCTCATCCACCGCTGCGCGTTATGATTCTCTGAGCAATCTCCTATTCGCTGTCCCCGCAAACTTGGCGAACCACTCTTCCCGCTGTTACAATCCCTTCAGTACGGCAACGTACGAACCTTCCCAGGATCGCCCTTCGGCGGTTCCACCCAAGTGGGGCTATAGCTCAGCTGGGAGAGCGCTGCAATCGCACTGCAGAGGTCGTCGGTTCGATCCCGACTAGCTCCACCAATCAATTCCGGCTCTCAATTTTGATCCCAACAGAAAAGGGCGCTTTCGCGCCCTCGCTGAAGCTCATCTCGCGGCTTATTCCATCGCTTTTGACACCGCCTCGCGCAAATCTTTCTCGAACTCCACCAGGTTCAGCTTCTGCGACATCGAACTGACGTGCACAAACGCAACCTTCCCCGTCTTGTCCACGATTACCATGTACGGGATTCCCTTCGTCCCCCACGCCTTCATAGCCGTCATGCCCGCGTCATGCAGGTCGGGCCATGCGTAACCTTCTTTTTTGAGGAACGCCGCCGCTTGTTGCGCGTTGGTATCTTCGTCCACGCTCCACACCACCAGGCCCTTACCTTTTTCTTCCTCGTAGACTTTCTTCACCACCGGCAGCGCCTGCCGGCACGGGCCGCACCATGTCGCCCAGAAATCGATCAGCACCGTCTTGCCCTTCATCGCCGCCAGGTCATAAGCCTTGCCCTCCGCCGATTTCAGCTTCAGCTCCGGCGCGGGCTTTCCCGTCAGGTCTTTTGTCAGCAGGCTCGACTTCGTCGTTTGCGCGCTCGCCGTCATCGCCGCGCACATCACCACCGCGCACCACACTCCAGCTTTCCGCATCGTTGCCATTTCCCCTTTATCAGAACTCATGGGCATTTCAAATCTTACCGCGTCGCGCCCGCGTCCGAAACTCGCCCCACGCCTGACGGCCAGCCGTTCGTGGCTTTATAATCGTTATGTGAGTTCCACGGTCAAAAAAATCGCCGACGCCAATTTCCCCACCCGCTGGGGACAGTTTCGCATTCTTGGCTTTGAAGGCTACTTCCCCGGAGATACCTGCTCGGCCGATTCCCCGACCCACACCGAGCGTCGGAAGGAAACGGCCGTCGCTCTTGTCATGGGCGACATCCATTCCGAGCCGCCTCTCGTCCGCATCCATTCGCAGTGCCTTACCGGTGACGTCTTCGGCTCGCTCCGGTGCGACTGCCGCCAGCAACTCGAACTCGCGCTCACAATGATCGGCGAGCGCGGCGCTGGCGTGCTCATCTATGAGCAGCAGGAAGGCCGCGGCATCGGCCTCATGGCGAAACTACAGGCTTATGAGTTACAGGATCAAGGTCTCGATACCGTCGAAGCCAATGAGAAGCTCGGCTACAAGTCCGACTGCCGCGAGTACAACCTGCCTGTCGAAGTCATGAAGGAACTCGGCCTCACTCAGGTCCGGCTCCTCTCGAACAACCCCGACAAGGTCGCCGCCGTCGAAAACGCCGGCATCAAGGTCGTCGAGCGCGTCTCCGCTGAAGTCGAACCCCACGCCCACTCCAGGCGATACATCAAAACCAAGCGCGAAAAGATGGGCCACCTCATCAGCAAGCGCAACGTATAACGTCCGGCTGATCGGTCTTTCTGCGTGCCCCATTCATGCCGTCCGAATTGTTGACCTGAACAGGGTCGTTGTTTTTGATCCTGCTTGCCCTCCAGAGGAGCGCGGCGACGAAGCCCCCGAGCGCCCTATCCCTCTCGATGCCGGCTCTTGTACTTCGGCCAAATCCCCCGCGAATTTCCTGAATCGGCGTCTGCAAATTCTAATCCAACGCAATATCGCTTGATGTCATCTTATCGAGCGTAGGCTTATGGAAGGCCCGTCAGCAGTTCAACGGGCCGGTGGGAACTCAATGCTGCCGTCGGCTTCTTCTTCGAATGGAAGACTGGACGCGCGATATCGAGGACAACACCATGTCAACTGCAACCATTTCTGCCAGCGATTCAGCGGTGCAGTCCGCTCTTCATTTTTTTGACGAACTCTTTGCCGGATACACCGCCCGCGATTTTGAGATTCGTCTTTGGGATGGCACGTTGTGGAGTCATTCGCAACGGTCCCGTTTCACGCTCGTCTTCCGTCATCCCGGAGCCTTGCGCGCGATGTTCACCTCCATGAGCCAATTGTCGTTCGCCGAAGCATTTATCTATGGCGATATTGATTTCGAGGGGGATATCCAGGCCGTTTTTCCTGTCTCCGACTTCCTCCTCGCCCGTGACTATTCCCTCACGGAAAAACTTCGCCTTCGCAAAATGCTCGCGCAGATCCCGGCAACCGCTTCCCCGCGAGACACGCAGCTCGACCCCGGGCTCCGTGGTTCTCTCCACTCGCGCAATCGTGACCGGCGCGCTGTTACCTACCACTATGACCTCTCGAACCGTTTCTATTCCCTCTGGCTTGACCGCCGCATGGTCTATTCCTGCGCCTACTTCACATCGCCCGCTTCGGACCTCGACACCGCACAGGCTGCCAAGCTCGACTACATTTGCAGAAAGCTGCGGCTCTGTCCCGGCGATCGTTTTCTCGACGTGGGTTGCGGTTGGGGAGGATTGATCCTTCATGCCGCCGCCAACTATGGAGTCACTGCCCTTGGTGTCACCTTGAGCCAGGCCCAGGCGGATCTGGCGCGCGATCGCATTCGCGAGGCGGGTCTGTCTGATCGCTGCACGGTGGAGACCTGCGACTATCGGGACCTCGACACCGCTCATCCGTTCGACAAGGTCGCCAGCGTCGGAATGTTTGAGCATGTCGGCGAATCCCGGCTCCCGGAATATTTTCAGCGTGTCTGGAATCTTCTGCGTGCGGGTGGAGCGTTTCTCAACCACGGCATCGCGGTCTCCGCCGGCTATCGTCGTCGTGGCGAGTCATTCATTGACAAGTATGTATTTCCCGACGGCGAGCTCGTCCCCATCCACACCACCATCCGCACCGCCCAGTCGGTGGGGTTCGAAGTCCGCGATGTCGAGAACCTGCGCGAGCACTATACCCTCACTTTGCAGGAATGGGTGCGACGCCTCGAAGCCAACGCCGGCAAGGCGCTGCAAACCGTTTCGGATACAACCTACAGAATCTGGCGACTCTATATGTCCGGCTCCGCCCACGCCTTCCGCACCGGACGCCTCGAACTTCATCAAGTCCTTTTCACCAAACCCGGCTCCGGCATCTCCAGCCTCCCCCTCACCCGCGTCGACTGGTATTCATAACAACATTCGAATGGTTCGTGCCCTACCCTTCTCGCGCGCAGTCAGCGAGTGGGTGGGGCTTTTGCTTTTGCTAATGAGAACGTGTTTCACGAATACGTCTGACCGTATCCCGGTGGAAGCGACGGCCTTCAGGCCACCGAACCGGCAACGTGAAGTATTTCGGCTTCAGCAACATTGGAACTGCTCTAGGAAACGGACAATGTGGATTGAGGCGAGTGCCTGTTCTAGTACTTCGGCAGTGTTCGGTCGATCTTGTCGGCCCAGGCAAGAATGCCGCCTGCAAGGTTCCTGACGTGGCAAAATCCGATGCTGCGCAGAAATTCGACGGCCTTTGCGCTGCGAGCACCGCTCTTGCAATGCACCACGATTTCGCGGCTGGAATCCAGCTCATGCACGCGTTGCGGCAGATCGCCAAGCGGAATCAGATGTCCCCGCAAGTTGCATATTTGGTATTCGTGCGGCTCGCGAACGTCGAGTACGAAAATGTCTTCCCCGGCATCGAGCTGCCGCTTGAGCTCTTCCGGTTGGATCTCCGGCACGGCAACGGTGAACGCACTCTCTTCCCCGCGAGTCCCACAGAATTGATCATAGTCAATCAATTCCCGGACCGTCGGATTCGCGCCGCACACCGGGCACTCGGGATTCTTGCGCAGCTTTACCTCACGGAAACGCAGGGCCAGTGCATCCACTAGCAGCAGCCGTCCAATGAGTGGTTCTCCTGAACCAAGAATTAGTTTGATCACTTCGGTTGCCTGGATGATTCCGAGCATCCCGGGCAGAACACCCAGCACTCCACCCTCCGCGCAAGACGGAACCATCCCCGGCGGAGGCGGTTCGGGATAAAGGCAGCGATAACAAGGGCCGCTATCTGCCGCAAAGACGCTCGCCTGGCCCTCGAAGCGGAAGACGGAAGCGTAAACGTTGGGCTTTCCACTCAACACGCAGGCGTCGTTCACCAGGTAGCGGGTGGCAAAGTTGTCGGTGCCGTCGGCGATGATGTCGAAATCACGAAAGATCTCCATGGCATTTGCGCTGGTCAACATGGTGTCAAAGCGTCGCACATTGACAAACGGATTGATCGCCTTGATTTTTTCCGTAGCCGATTCGGTTTTTAAACGTCCTACATCGCCGGTCGTGTGAATGATCTGCCGTTGGAGATTCGTATAATCCACCACATCGAAGTCGACGAGTCCCAGCGTGCCCACACCGGCGGCAGCCAAGTAAAGTGCCACGGGAGAGCCTAACCCGCCAGCTCCAATGCACAACACGCGTGCAGCCTTCAGCCGTTGCTGCCCTTCCAGCGCAACTTCCGGCATGATGAGATGCCGCGAATAACGCAGTATCTCCTCATTCGAGAAGCTGGTGGAATCCATGGAAGCAGACATTACTCACCTCGGAAAACAGGCGTCATCGCCGCTAACCGCCGGCGATGGCGCCCACAACGAGAAAAGGTTCGATGCCATTTACGACCGGTTCCGGCAGCAGAGCGTCCGGCGATTCGTGCGAGAGATCCTCTTCGCAGGCGAAAAACCTCACGAACGGACGGCGCTGTTGCGTAACGTGATCTCGAATCGTTCCGCGCAGCATCGGATAGCTGGCCTCGAGCGCGTTGAGGACCGCGCGCTGCGTGACCTGCCCGTCCACCTCGAGTTTTACTTCCCCCGTGACGCGCGCCAGCGTCCGCAGGTGTGCCGGAAGAACAACGCGAATCATGGCAGTGTCTGCACCTCGACGGAAAGCACGGCGGGAAGATCCCTGACAATCGGAGCCCAATTGTCACCTGCGTCGGCCGAGGCGTACACCTGCCCGCCGGTGGTGCCAAAGTACACGCCGCATGAATCCAGTTTGTCCACTGCCATTGCGTCGCGCAATACATTCACGTAGCAGTTGCTTTGCGGCAGGCCTTTGCCTAGCTCCTCCCATTCGTTTCCGCCCGTGCGGCTGCGGTAGACGCGCAGCTTCCCGTCCGGCGGATAGTGCTCCGAATCGCTCTTGATCGGGACGACGTAAATGGTCTCCGGTTCGTGCGCGTGAACGTCGATGACGAATCCGAAGTCGGTCGGCAGGTTGCCGCTGACTTCGTGCCACGAATCGCCGGCATCGTCGCTGCGCATCACGTCCCAGTGCTTCTGCATGAAGAGCACGCCCGGACGCGCGCCGTGCATGGCGACGTGGTGAACGCAGTGGCCAACTTCGGCGTTCGGGTCAGGAATATATTGCGATGTGAGTCCGCGATTGATCGGCTTCCATGTCTTGCCGCCGTCGTCGGTGCGAAACGCTCCCGCAGCCGAAATGGCGATGAACATCCGGTTGGCATCGCTCGGATCGAGAATGATCGTGTGCAGGCACATCCCGCCGGCTCCCGGCTGCCAACGCGGCCCCGAGCCATGTCCGCGCAGCCCGGAGAGTTCCTGCCAATTCTGTCCGCCGTCGGTCGAGCGGAACATCGCGGCATCTTCAATTCCGGCAAAGACGGTGTCGGGATCGCTAAGCGAAGGCTCGACGTGCCAGACTCGCTTGAACTCCCATGGATGCGGCGTTCCGTCGTACCACTGGTGCGTGCCGGGAACGCCATCGTACTCGAACTTGTTACCCACCGGCTCCCACGTCTTGCCGCCATCGTTGGAGCGCTGAATCAATTGCCCAAACCACCCGCTGGATTGCGACGCATACAAACGATTCGGGTCAACGGGCGATCCCTTGATGTGATAGATCTCCCAGCCCGCGAAATGGGGACCGCTGATGTCCCACCGCTCACGTTTTGCGTCCGACGTCAGGACGAACGCGCCTTTACGTGTACCCACCAATACGCGTACGCTGCTCATTTCTCACCCCTTGTGATTGTCGTGATGATACCGCCACAACGTAATTTCTGGATGCGTTTTGTTCCGCTTTCGTGCGCTCGCGACTCCATCCAATACCGCGGCCGGCAGGCCTTATCAGGCGAGCGCACCTTCCTTTCCTGCCATTCTGCGAAGAATTCCCGTCTGGCCCGCATGATAGGCCTGATGAAACGTAACCAGGGCCAAAAGCGAGCGTACTGTTTCATTCGGATCGTTCCTGGGGGACATCGGTGCGGGTGCGTCCAGCACGCTCGGAGTCAGGCTCGCGAGTCCGGCATCGACACGCGAGGCCGCCAGATCCCATGCGGCCATGAGTGCGCTCAGCGCCAGTGCGCCCTCGGAATTTTGCAGTGGCCCCGCCCCTCTGGCATACCGGCTCAATGCACCTTTTTCCATTACTGGCTGTTGCCCCAGCAGGGGAAGTATCTGGTTATATGTGTTCAGTAGGTGTCCCACCACCCAATTAAGGCAGTTTCCCGCAGGGCGGGGTTGGATCAAGCTGTCTTCCTGCGTGATGCCTTCCAGATTGAGCTTGACGATTCTGTGAGTCGCGCCTGCATTCTGGCGAAGAATTTCGACCTCACGTGCAGATCCGGATGAAGTAGTTTCCATGATTCTCTCCTGACAAGATATAGCTCGCGTACTTTCATAATCTGTGTGACGGCCCGAACAGCTACGGTCGTCGCAACGGAATGAGCGTGCGCAATCGCCGATCACGCAGAAAAATTCCCACCCAGGCCAATACGCCAAGGACTACCGGAAACAGGAACCATGGATTGCTCATGCGCACCGTGGAAGCGGTTGCACCGCCAAGGTAGCCAGTTATCAGGATCGCACCGAGGATGGACGTGCGCGGAATGACGTAAATGATGACGCTGACGAGCAGAGCAATGCCAATCGGCAGAACGGTATTCTCTGGAAATCCGATCTGCATGGTTCCCTGCACGGCAGCAGGCATCTTCAGTATTTTCATGCCGCTGTCGAGCAACAAAAACAGTGCTACCAGCGTGCTGACGATGCGTCCTGTCCATAGCTGAGATTTCAGAACAGGGACATTCTCAGTTGTCGATTGCATGGTTGGTCTCCCCACATGTACTTTGGGCGTGGTGATCGGCGAGTCGTTTATTTCTGCTCGACGATGACCATCCACGACACCACAAATCGATCCGCTACCATCCCGAAGAGCGGCGAAAAGAACGTCTTTGCCAATGGCATATGTACCTGTCCGCCGTCACCCAATACGGCAAACAGCCATTTCGCGTCGGACTCGTTCTGTACCGTGAGCGAGAGTGAAAAACCATGAAAATTCTGATTTGCCATGCATCGACCGTCGGACGCAAACACAGTGTCATCTCCGACGCGAAAACTCGCGTGCATGATTTTGTTTTCAGCGCCAGGTGGAACCATCGAAGAGTCCGGGGCTTCTTTGAATCGAACCATCGCCGTCACCTCGGCTCCCAGCGATTTGCGGTAGAACTCCAGCGCCTCTTCACAGCGGCCGTCAAAGTTTAGATAAGGTTGCAGTTGCATAATGTCTCCTCCTCAAAATTGGGGTTCTTGTTTGATGCAGAGTAATAAATTATTGTTTATCGCTTTTTGGATTTCCGCGGGTTCGCACCTTCGAAATGCGGCATCAGTGGCGTCGAGTCTCTCTCCCGCCAACGTCGCCGGACTTCGGCAAGGAGTCCTTCGCGATCCTTCGCCATGTTCGCGATGAATGCGCAAGGTATCCCTGTCTCCTCGTGCCGCGCCCCCCAGATGAGCAACTCCAAAAGTACCGGCGCCAGATCGATTCCCTTTTCTGTCAGCCGGTAGTTCACCCTTCGCCCGTCCGTCTCTTCCACCTCTGCGGTAATAATCCCTGCGTCTTCGAGCTTTCGCAGACGGTCAGACAGAATATTCGTGGCAATTCCCTCACCCGATCCCTGGAACTCCTTGAATGTCCTGTAGCCCCGAACCATCAAATCGCGGATGATCAGCAGCGACCAGTGATCTCCAAAAATCTCCAGAGAGATGCTCACCGGACAGCCCGACCGGCGCTTTGATTTAGGCTTTCCACCCACGTTCCGGCACAATATCAATATCACTTGCAGAATGCAAGCAATAATTTGCCGCGAACGCCAAAAAAATCACCTCCGCGCCGTTGCAGGGTGAATGGTTATCGAGAAGCTGGAAGGATGTGAAACGAGAATGGTGGCCAGGGACGGAATCGAACCGCCGACACGCGGATTTTCAGTCCGCTGCTCTACCAGCTGAGCTACCTGGCCATTCCCTATCGCTGCACTGGATGACTGCTGCCGGAGGGACTAGCAAAATTGCAGTGCACTGGATCGAGTGAAATTATAACAGTCTCGATGCATTTCGCAAATGACGACAGCGACCGCGTCTGTGGAAAGTTCCGACGAAAAGAGGGGAGCGTCGGCTCCCCTCCGTTCCTGCACTGCCGGTGAATCCTTTTCGAAAAGATTCGTCCGGGTTACTGGCCTGTTTGTTGTGACATATTGCCCGCCAGCCATTTCGCGAGCGGTTGCGACTCGCGCTGGCGCATTTCGATGCAATAGTTGATGGACTCCTGCGACCGCTGCAATTCGCGACTCAACCCTTGTTGCGGATGCTCGGTGAAGAATTTCTTCACGTCGTCGCGAAGACCGGCATCGCAATAAGCGCTTGTGCCGCCCATCAGGAATCCCAGCCCTCCCACGCTGACCTTGTTCTTGATTTGCGTGTAGTGCGACTTGACGAACTCCCACCCCTGGTTGCCGGCATAGGGACTGCCGATCAGGCGGCCCAGAACGTACAGGTCCTGGTTACGCACGGCCGGCGTCAGTGTCCACTCCATCGTGCGCTCCAGCAGCGACGGGACGCGGAAACCGGCAAGCGCATAGAAGTAGTTGTAATACTCCTGCGGATCCTTGCTGGTCTTCATGTGCTGTAGGAAGGCATCGTAGAGTTGTTCATTGCCATGCGCTGCGGCGACGGCGATGGCTGCCCGCGCCAGGCTCGGGTCCACCGACGCGGCGTTCGCCATATACGACTTCGTCAGTTCGTTTGCCTTCGCGATCACCGCCGGATCTTCACCAATGTTTCCGAGTGCGGCGAAGATTGCCGCCCGAATGGGTTTCGCCTCCGGACCTTCGTTCGGCTTCGGCTCCATGCCGAGTTCCTTCATTATCGGCTGGAGGTACGAGCGAACAAAGGCTTCGAACTGCGGCCTGTCGGACTTATTGATCATCACGCGATTGATATCTCCAAACTCGTTGATGATCTCCGACACAACGGCGGGCGTGCGATCATTCCGCAGTGACTGCACCAGTGCGAGATAGTTGGAAACGTGTTCTGAACCGGCGCGCACCAGCGCCCACTCGTCGCCCACCATCGACACGCGCTCGGCCGGAGTCAGCACCGTTTCGAGCCCATGATGAAGGCGGTTGAGCGCTGCGGGTTCGTATCCATAGCGGTAGTACCCCATCGCGCCCGCGTTGGGATAAACCCAGGCCGCGCATCCCGGCAGTGCGAACTGCTCACTCTTTTTCGTGAGCACTTCGCACTTTTGCGCGAGTGTCTTGCCATCGGCGCCAATCGACTTGAGACACACGGGAATCTGCCAAAGTTGATTGGCGCCTTTTGCAAACAGCGCGGGATCGAGGAAGTAGCGCTTCTGCGAGAGCGTAACCGTCGTGCTGTCTCCGTTGCACTGTGCGTGTACGCCGACGTACGGCACGCCCGGCTGTTCCACAAACGTCGGCATCAATTTGTTGATCGGTTTGTGTGACGCCGCGGTCATTGCGTTCCAGAAATCGCTCGCCGTGGCGTTGCCATACGCATGTGCTTTCAGATAGTTGTTCACACCCTGGCGGAAAACCTCGGGGCCGAGGTACGACTCGAGCATGTTGAGGACCGCCGCGGATTTACCGTAAGCGATTCCATCGAACAGGGCGTTGATCTGCCCGCGAGTGATCGCGTTCTGGCGGATGGGACGAGTGGCCACGACCGAGTCGTAGTTCATCGTGTTGCTCGTGTTCTGCACTTCCTGCAGATTGATGTTCCAATCGGGATGCCATGCCTCAACTGGCTTATCTTCCATCCATGTGGCAAACCCTTCGTTCAGCCAGATGTCGTCCCACCACTTCATCGTCACCAGGTCGCCAAACCACTGGTGCGCCATTTCATGCGCGATAACTTCCGAGATGTTTGCTTTCTCTGGGATCGATGCCGTCTTCTCGTCGGCGAGAAAATCTGTTTCGCGATAGATGATGCAGGCGGTGTTCTCCATGGCGCCGGCCTCGAAGTCTGGCACCGCGATCTGGTCGAGCTTTGCGTAGGGATACTTGATTCCGTAGTATGTGTCGTAAAAGTGGAGAATATGCTTGGTGGATTCCAGCGCCCACTTGGCGTACTGTTCCTTGCCGGGGACGGTGCACACCCGCAGCGGGATGCCGTCTTCTTCTCCCGACAGGCACTTCCAGTCGCCGATTGCCAGCGCCACCAGGTAGGTCGACATTTTCGGCGTCGTCGAGAACCTCACCGTATGCTTATCCGCGCCCGGTCCGGGCTTATCCGAAACTATCGTTCCGTTGGAGATCGCCGTGTCGTCTTTGTCGATCACTGTCGTGATGTCAAAAGTCGCCTTGAATGCGGGCTCGTCGAACGATGGAAATGCGCGGCGCGCATCCGTCGACTCGAACTGCGTCACCGCATATTTACGCTCTTTCGTCTGGCTGAGATAGAGGCCGCGCAGCTTGTCGTTGAGCTTTCCGGTGTACTCAATGGCGATGTGCGCCGGGCCCGCTGGAATGGCCTGCGGGACCGATAGAGTCGCCATCTCGTCTTTGGGATCGAGAGCGACTTTCGCCTTCTGCGTCTTTCCAGCGGCGGTAATCGTCACACTATGGAAGTCGATTTCCAGCGCGTTGAGCGTGATCGTAGACATCGGCTTCGGAAGCCTGACGTCGATCACCTCGCTGCCTTCGAACGTATTGTTCTGGAAGTTCGGTGTGAACTTGAGCTGGTAGTGGCTGGGTACTGCCGTCTCAGGTAGACGCTGTGCGAACAAAGCAACCGTACACGCGCACAGGGCAAGCGCAACAAGCAGAATTCTTCTCATCGTAACCTTAACTTGGAGATTTTGGTTCAAACGGCAAAGTGCTCAGCAGGCTGCCGGAGCACCAAAGCACAGTGATGTTCCTTCGCCATGGACGGCGCACTGGACGATACGTTAGCAGATGCAAATGGATTTTACGGAGTCGCACCACTTAAGCGCCAACAGGCGCAAATCTAGTCGGCAAATTTTCCGGCCATCATCGTCCCAACGCAGTGATTCGATCCGAACCAATACGCCACCTCGCGATAGTCGTCGAGTTGGAAGAACGCGAGGTCTGCGTCTTTACCGGACTCAATGCTTCCCTTCCGATCGCCCAATCCGAGCGCGAACGCACTATTCAGCGTTGCAGCCGTCAAGGCCTCGGCGGGAGACATTTTTAAATGAGTGCACGCCAGCGACATTACAAACGGCATGCTCGCCGTTGGAGAGGTGCCCGGGTTGTAGTCCGTTGCAAGCGCCACGGCAACTCCAGCGTCGACCAACTTCCGCGCCGGAGGGTATTCTTCCAGCCCGAGGAAATAATTCGCGCCCGGCACCAGCGTCGCGACTGTGTCCATCCCCGCGAGTGCCGCGATGTCTTCGTCGCTTACATAATCCATGTGATCAAGTGAAACGGGATGCAACTGAAGAATCGGTTGTAGTTCCGCGCGGGTGAGTTGGCAGACGTGCGCGCGAACTTCAAGCCCCTTCGCCGCCGCTTCCGAAAGAATGCGTCGCGATTGTTCCATCGTGAACGCGCCGCGCTCGCAAAATACATCTACATACTTCGCGAGCTTCTGTTTCGCGACGGCGGGAATCATTTCGTTGCAGACAATTTCTACATACGCCTCGGGGTCGGAGCGATATTCCGGTGGCGGAACGTGCCCGCCGAGCAGCGTCGGAACCACCGTACCCGCCCAATCTTTTGCTGCGCGACGAATCGCCTTCAGCGACTTCATCTCCGATGCAACATCCAGCCCATAACCCGACTTGGCTTCCACCGTCGTCGTTCCCATCGACTGCATCTCGCGCAGCGCATTGAGCACGTTTTCCGCCAACCGCGCTTCGCTGCTCTCGCGCACACCCTGAATACTGGCGCGGATTCCACCGCCGGCTTCTGCAATCTCCGCGTATGACGCGCCTGCAATCCGCTTCTCGAAGTCGACAAGACGCGGCGCGGCGAACACCGGGTGCGTGTGCGAATCAACGAATCCCGGCACCACGACCTTTCCTCGGCAGTCGATCTCAATCAGGCTCGCACGATGCTTCTTGATCCATGCATCGCGAAGCAGCGCCCGCGTCGTGCCAACCGCAACAATCTTCCCTCCGCTGATCAGGACCGCGCCGTCTGCGATCAGGCCGATTTCGCGCATGGCCGCCCCGCGTCGAACGCCCGGAAGCAGCGGTCCGCTGAGCGTGACCAGTTGACCGATGGAGTGGAGAAACACTGGCGCTTCGAACTCGGACTGCGTGCTGGCACGGCCCATTTCTATTTTTTCTCCATCGGAATCTTCACGTCTTTCTTGTGCGCGAACTCGCGGGCCTCTTCGTAACCGGCGTCCACGTGCCGCGCGACGCCGATGCCAGGATCGTTCGTCAGTACGCGCTCGATGCGCTTTGCCATCTCGTCCGTACCATCGGCCACCGTCACCTGCCCCGCGTGTTGCGAGTATCCGATTCCGACGCCGCCGCCGTTGTGGATGGAAACCCACGATGCGCCCGACGCCGTATTGAGCAGCGCGTTGAGCAGCGGCCAGTCGGCCACCGCATCCGAGCCGTCCTTCATGCTCTCTGTCTCGCGGAAGGGCGAAGCCACTGAGCCGCAGTCGAGATGATCGCGGCCAATGACGACCGGCGCTTTGATCTTCCCTTTCTTCACCAGGTCATTTATCGCCAGCCCGAACTCCGCCCGCTCTCCGTATCCAAGCCAGCAGATGCGTGACGGCAATCCCTGGAAATGAATCCGCTTGCGAGCCAGGTCAATCCACCGGCTGAGGATGCGGTTCTGCGGGAACATCTGCAAAATCAGGTCGTCTGTGGTGTGAATGTCCGACGCCTCGCCCGACAACGCCGCCCAGCGGAACGGTCCGCGGCCTTCGCAGAACAGCGGCCTGATGTATGCCGGCACGAATCCCGGAAAATCGTATGCGTTCTTCACGCCGCGCTCGAAGGCAAACGTGCGGATGTTATTGCCGTAGTCGAACGTCACCGCGCCCATCTTCTGCAGGCGCAACATGCCTTCCACATGGAGCGCAATCGAATCCATCGAGCGTTCCAGGTATCCCTTGGGATCGCTCTTGCGCATTGCCGCCACTTCTTCCAGTGTCATGCCACGCGCAATGTATCCGTTCAGCGGATCGTGCGCGGAAGTTTGGTCCGTAAGAATATCTGGCACTACGCCGCGCTCTGCCAGTTCGGGGATCACGTCGGCGCAATTGGCCACAAGCCCCACCGAAACGTTCTCCTTCTTCCGAATCGCGTTCTTCAGGATGCGCAGCGCCTCGTCCAGCGAGTTCACCATGAAATCGCAGTAGCCCGTCTTGAGCCGCTTCTTGATGCGTTCGGGATCGGGGTCGATACCGAGGAAACACGCGCCCGTCATCGTCGCCGCCAGTGGCTGGGCTCCACCCATGCCGCCCATACCGCCCGAAACGATCAACTTCCCCGCCAACTCGCCGCCGAAATGTTTTTCTCCGGCTGCGGCAAACGTCTCAAACGTTCCCTGGATGATTCCCTGCGAGCCGATATAGATCCACGAACCCGCGGTCATCTGTCCGTACATCATCAATCCGGCGCGTTCCAGTTCGTTGAACTTCTCCCAATTGGACCAATGCCCCACAAGGTTTGAATTGCAGATGAGTACGCGCGGCGCATATTCGTGTGTGCGGAAAATTCCGACCGGCTTACCGGATTGCACCAGCAGTGTCTCGTCGTTATCCAGCGACTTCAGCGAGCGGATGATCGCGTCGTAGCACTCCCACGAGCGCGCAGCGCGTCCGGTCCCGCCATAAACGACGAGATCGCGGGGACGTTCCCCGACTTCCTCGTCCAGGTTATTCATCAGCATTCGCATGGCAGCTTCCTGCTGCCACGATTTGCAGGAAATCTGCGTGCCACGGGGAGCCTTGATGGGGGAATAAGTGCGTGCGGAAAACTCAGTATCGACAGGCATGGCTGGCCTCACAAATAAAGTGAACTCAGCATGGTAGTGCGGCGGGGTGCCGGGGAGCAAGTCGCGGGACGCCGAGGCGGGACCGGCCGTTCGTCACCAGGTGTTATACGGAGTGCCGTCGGTACTGATGGCGTCGCTGCCGCTGTGTACATCGGTAATTCCCGGCGAGCTCTGGTCCACCGACATGTAGGTGTCTTCCTGTACCGTCACCCATGTATCGGCCGAGTTCGTGATCGGGTCTTTCGGGATGACGCGCAGGTAACCGGCCGTCACCAAGTCCTGCAGCGACTGCGGAGCCTTCTGCTTATCGAGCGTGTACTGGTCAATTGTCGAGCGCAGTGTAAACAGGTCCTGCCGCAGTACCGACTCCCTCGCGTGGAGCACATGGATGCGGTAGTTCGGAATCGCAATGCCCATGATGATGGCAATGATCGCCAGCACGATCATCAATTCGAGGATCGTGAAACCACGGAACCGATTTTTTGTTCCATCAGAGGAGGAATTTGCCGGAAGAATCATCTGCCTACCCGAACCCTACCAATCCGCGTACTTGGTGCCATCCAGCGCCGTGTCCGGCGACTTCGTATACACATCAAAAACGTTTTGTCCGCCCCATGACTGCGAATCCGGATCGTCCTGCATCGAGCGCAGGCCCCAGTCCGTGCTGTTTGTCATCGGGTCCCTCGGGATGCGCCGCAGGAATCGAATCTTCTTGCCGCCGACATCCACTCCATTCACCAGTGTGTCCAGGTCCGGTGGATACCCTTCCGTGTCGATCTTGATCTGGAAAGCGCCACGATCGGCGGCTTCCTTGTAACGGTCAATCGCGTCCCGCATCTCCCAGAGCGCTTGCCGTAACTCGTGCTCTTTTTCGCGTTTGATACTGACGCGAGCCAACGGGACAGCTGCCCCGGCCAGAATCGCCATCACGGCGATTGCCACGATCAACTCGATCAGCGTGAATCCCCGGGTCCCTTTCGCTGTCGGATTTTTGAGCCGTAACATCGAAAACTCCAAGCTCTTCCGGCGCGAATCCTCGCCATCGGTGAGATGCGGCCGGAGACCGAACGGAAGCCTGTACTTGCAACCGCCAACAGTGTTGGCGTCTTATCAGGCACCCAAGTACCACATACTTAAATGCCGTCCGCCGGTTGATTCGCTATCGAATCGTAACTACCGCCTGCGAACCGCTCACCGCCGTCGCCTGCATGGACGGATCGCGTAACATCGACGGATTCAGCGTGATGGTTCCCTGTCCGGGAGCCTTCGCCAGGAACGTCAGCGTAAATACGTTGCCGCTGCCGGACACACCGCCGCTCCCCGGCGGTCTTGTGGCCGTGATCTGCATGCTGCCGATGCTGGGATCGTCGCGATGTACCAGCGCAACAGCCTGCCCGTCACGCGACAACAAATTTCCGTCGGAGACGTTCACCAGTTGCAGTAGCTTCGGGTCGTAGTTGATTTGCGCCGGAACGGAGAACACGTTCTGCGCTCCGTTCAAAGCGACGTTGACCGTAAACGTGGACCCTGTCGCCTGGTTGATGGTCGGCGGGTCGAAGCTCAGGATCGGGCCGCCAATTGCCGGCGTCGTCTGCGCCGTAGGCGCTGGTGCCGGCGATGGCATGGGGGGAACGCCCTGTTGTGGCGCCGTGGAAACCGGCATCGAGGGCTGCGACGTCGCGGGAGCCTGCGGCTGGGCGCGGCGCACTTCGATGTTGTTCGCCGTTCCAATGTCGACCGTGCGGGTATTCACGTCGTTCACATCCGTTCCGCGCACGATCCGCGGAATCAGCGCGAAGACGATTTCGTTTTCCGTGTGCTCCGTGTGCTCCTGCCCGAACAGGTATTTCAGCACTGGTATCTGCGACAGCCATGGCAATCCGCTGATAGCCTTTACGTCGGAGTGCTCCATGATGCCGCCCACCAGGTTTACCTGGCCGTCCTTGAGCCGTATGTCCTGCTCGATGTGGCGATTGCCAATAATCGGCTGGGTGATGCCGCCGATGTTGGCCTGCGACGTGACGGACGAAACCTCCATCACAACCTTCAGTCCCACGTCGTTGTCGGGATAAACATGCGGCGTGATCTCTATATTGACGCCGATATCCGTGTACTGGAATTGCGTGTTCACCAGCGGATTGATGCCCACGCCGCCGATGCCCGGCTGGAACGATCCGGTCGCGATCGGGTACCGTTCGCCAATCTTCAGCACTGCCTTCTGTCCATCCAGTGCGCGAACCGATGGGTTCTGGATCACCTTCGTCGTGCTGTCATTCATCAGCATCGAGACGCTCATCGACGGAATCGTCACCGCAAAGTCGCGCGCATCCAGGTTCGCCAGGTCATTCAGCGTCAGGTTGCCCGTGCTGGTCGGAGTTGAACCGCTGGACGAACTGGACGTAGTCGATGTCGTGGTCGGCGATTGCAGCGTGACCGTCGGCGAAGCAGTCGATGTAAACGGCGGCTGAATTCCCAACTGCTTCAACTTGTCTTTCTGCACCTGCATGATCGCGACTTCAACGATTACTTCCGGCTTCGGCTTGTCGAGATCGTCGATCAGTTTTTGCGCCAGCAGAACCTGGTCCGGTGTTCCGCGAACCACGATTGCATTCTGGCTCGGAAGCTGCTGCACGCGGCTGATTTCCAGTACCGATCGCAGCGCGTTTGCAACGTCAAGCATGTCCGTCGGCCCGGAGAGATTCGATAGATAAAAAGTGCGCAGGACTTGCTGCTGAATCTGCTGCCGATTCGTCTTGGTGTCGCTTGCAATGTAGATCGTGTTCGGTGTAACCGGGCGCCAGAAGGTCTTCGATTCCAGGGCCACAATTTCCAGCGCCTGGCTCAGCGTCACTGCATTCAATTCAATCTTGATGCGGCGGGAGGTGTAGTCCGGATCGAACAAAACGTTAATGCCCGCCAGCTTGCCGATCGTCTCGTAAATCACCTTGGTGTCTTCCACCATCCGCAACGTGATCGGCGTATTCGAAATCGGCTTCAGGTCCACCGGAGCCGCCATTTCGCTGACGTCTTTCCGCTCGCGTTTTTCCGAGCCCGACGGCGCGCCCGTGGTCTCCGGAGGTCTATTGATCATGTCCTCCGTTCGGCGGTATTCCTGCTGCGCAATGAAGCTGGTGGGATCGATCTTCATCGCCTTTTCAAATTCCGACAGCGCTTCCTGAAGCTTGCCCGCCTTCCGCAGCAGTTGCCCGCGATTGACGTGAGCTGCCCCCGCATAGAGCTTTGTCCGCTCATACGCAATCCGGTAGTCCAGTTCTTTGGGCTTCAGGGCATACGCCTGTTTGTAATAATCGTAGGCGACTTCGTAGTTTTGCCGAGCCTCGGCGTCGCGTCCCTTTTGGTACAGGGACTTTGCTTTGTCCGCCAACGCGGGCAATGCGGCCATCATGACCAATAGAAGAATTACTACGACGCGGGTGCGGGAACCCCGGGATGGGGTAGCCATCAGGCGTTTCATTGCACTCCTTTGGACACGTTCGGGTACCTGTATGAACCCGCACCTGCACTAGCAGGTTCGTTGAAAACAGGGCCGATTATAGCATCCACCGACGGCCCTAAGCCCTACGCCTGTGTTACGATACGAACTCTAAGCACCATAGTTGGCACGTTCCGGAACTCTCCCGGAGCGGCGCTTTCGATGGCCAGCACGCATCCGGATTCAAATGGCTCGAAACACCGCACAGCAAACGCAACCGAATAAGCCCAAAAACGTCCGGCGCGACCCCGTCGCATCCGGCGAGCGCGACGCTGCTCAGAATCGCTCCGCTTCTCACAACTATTTTCTATCGGACAAATTCGAGGCGGGAATCGTCCTCCACGGCACCGAAGTCAAGTCCGTCCGCGATGGCCTTGCCAATTTGAAAGACGCATACGGACTGGTAAAGGATAGCGAGCTCTTCCTGCTCAACGCTCATATAGGCCCCTACGCCCCGGGAGCGCAGTTCAACCATCAGCCTCTCCGGACACGGAAACTGCTCGCCAAAAAGGCCGAAATCCTCAAGCTGACGGGAAAACTTCAACAGAAAGGTCTCACGCTTGTCGCCACCCGAATGTACTTCAAAAACGGTAAAGTAAAGGTTGAGATGGCGCTCGCAAAAGGCAAGCAACTATGGGACAAGCGAGAGACCGAACGTCGCCGCACCGCCGACAAGGAAGCGCGCGAAGCCATCGCCCGTAGCCGGAAAAGTTAGCCGCTTCCGCAATTCAAATCGTCAGGTTCTTGGCCGTTAAGATACTAGCGTGTTTTCAGAAAGGGTTCCGTGCGCATGAAACTCCTACTCTCCACACTTCCAGTCACGCAAATTGACACGGAATGTCTGGTCGTTCTGGTTCTGGATGGGAACGACGCGACCTCCGCCAACAAGCAGGCCCTCCCCCTCCTACAGACCTCCGATCCCGCCGTGCAAGCCGTTGCGCAGGACCTGGTGGCGATGAACGAAATCACCGGCAAGGCCTTCGAGACCATCCTTCTCCACAAGCCCGCCGGACTTCGTGCCCGGCGCCTGCTTTTCCTCGGCGGCGGAAAGCTCAAAAACTTCTCCATCCACGAATTGCGCAAAGCTGCCGGAGCCGCCGTCCGTTTCCTCAAGGGCAAGAACCTCAAGTCTTTTGCCCTGCTCCCGCCCGACGCATCGCAGACACCCGATGCCGTCCGCGCCATCGTCGAGGGTGGCGTCGTCGCCGACTTTGATCCTGACTACTATCGCAGCGACCGCAAGGACCTCAAGATGGACGCCATGTCCGTCGTCGTCCCGGCTTCTTCGAATCAGACCGCCCTCGCCGCTGCCGTCGAAGAGGGCCGCATCATCGGCGAATCGCAGAATTTCACCCGCGACCTTGTCAATGAGCCCGGTAATCGCATGACGCCCACCATGATGGGCGACCGCGCCGCCGCCATGTGCAAGGAAGTCGGCCTGAATTGCGAAGTCTTCGGCGCGGACAAAATCAAAGAGTTGAAGATGGGCGCTTTCTGGAGCGTCGCACAGGGCTCCGACGAGGAGCCGCGCTTGATCGTCATGCGCTACGAACCAGCCGCCGCTCCCGCCAGTCCCGTCATTGGACTCGTCGGCAAAGGCATCACCTTCGACTCCGGCGGAATCTCCATCAAGCCCTCCGACGGCATGGAGAAGATGAAGTACGACATGGCCGGCGGAGCCGCCATGATCGGAGCCATGCGCGCCATTGCCCTGCTCAAGCCCAACGTGCGCGTCATCGGCATCGTCTGCGCTTCGGAGAATCTCCCCAGCGGCAAGGCGCAGAAACCCGGCGACGTGCAGATCGCCATGAACGGTAAGTCCATCGAGGTCATCAACACCGACGCCGAGGGACGCCTCGTCCTCGCCGACGGCCTCTGCTACGCTCGCGAACTCGGCGCCACCCATCTCGTCGATGCCGCCACCCTTACCGGTGCCTGCGTCGTCGCCCTGGGACACATCAATGCCGGCGTCTTCGCCAACGACGACGCCTACTACGAGACCTTCGCCTCCGCGCTCCAGAACTCCGGTGAGAAATTCTGGCGCCTCCCCGTCGACGCCGAATACACCGAGATGATCCGCTCCGAAATCGCCGACATCAAGAACACCGGCGGTCGCTGGGGCGGAGCCGTCACCGCCGCCATGTTCCTCAAGGAGTTCGTCGAAGATAAACCGTGGCTCCACCTCGACATCGCCGGAGCTGCCTGGATCGAGGACAGCAAGGCGTGGATCGCCAAAGGCCCCAGCGGGATCGCCGTGCGGACACTGGTCGAACTGGTGCGCAACGCTGCGGCTGGTGGAGTGAAGTAGGTTTTTTACTTACCGAAAGTCTTCGGGTGGCCCATGCGAGCCGACTTTGCTCGCATGAGGTCATTGGCTTGGGCTTGTTTTTTCTCGAAACTCGAAACTCGAAACTTGAAACTCGAAACTTCTTTCCGGGTGCCCCATCCTGAGCATCGCGAAGGGTCGCGGCCTGCTGTTGGCCGATAACGTGGGAACATTCTCAGCTCGAATCTTGTCCGCAACCTTGGTAATTGTCTTTGTCCTTTACTTCAATTCGAAACTTCGACAATTTGGAAATCCGAAAATTCTTCCGTCGCATCCAATCAGGCATAGACTTTTCCTGAGGACATTGCCATGGCTGTCGCTGCGCTTTCGTCCGTCAGTTCCGCCGTTCACTCCGCTCTTCAATTTTTTGATGCGCTCTTCGACGGCCTCTCTCCGCGCGGCTTCGACATCCGCCTCTGGGACGGCACGCTCTGGAGCCGCGTCCCCAATCCGCGCTTCACGCGCATCTTCCATCGGCCCGGGGCTTTGCGTTCCATGTTCTCTTCCATGAGCGAGCGTGCTTTCGCGGAAGGATTCATGTATGGCGATTTTTCCGTCGAGGGCGATCTCCAGTCCATCTTTGCCGTCTCTGACTTCCTGCTCGCCCGCGATTTCTCTCTCGCCGAAAAGCTCCACCTCCGCAAACTTCTCTCTCGCATCCCATCGGGCGACTCCTCGCACGCCCCCCATCGCGACCCCGAACGCTCTGGGGCGATTCACTCCCTCGAACGCGACCGTCGCGCCGTCACCTATCACTACAATCTTTCCAACGATTTCTATTCCCTCTGGCTTGACCCGCGCATGGTCTATTCCTGCGGATACTTCACTTCGCCCGCCACCAGTCTCGAGGCCGCGCAGACCGCCAAGCTCGATCTTATCTGCCGCAAGCTCCGCCTTCGTCCCGGCGAGCGTTTTCTCGACATCGGTTGCGGATGGGGCGGACTCATCCTTCACGCCGCCCAGCGCTATGGCGTCCACGCCCTCGGCGTCACTCTCAGCGAAGCCCAGGCTGAAATCGCCCGCCAGCGCATTCTCGATGCCGGACTCTCCGATCGTTGTCGTGTCGAAGTCTGCGACTATCGCGACCTCGACGCTTCGCATCCATTCGACAAGCTTGCCAGTGTCGGCATGTTTGAGCATGTCGGCGAGTCCCGCCTGCCCGAATATTTCCAGCGCGCATGGAATCTTCTCCGCTGCGGCGGCACGTTTCTCAATCACGGCATCGCCGTTTCCGCGCTCTTCCGTCGCCGCGGGCCGTCATTCATTGATAAGTATGTATTTCCCGACGGCGAGCTCGTACCCATCCACACCACGGTTCGCATCGCGCAGTCCATCGGCTTCGAGGTCCGCGACCTGGAGAACCTGCGCGAGCACTACACTCTGACCTTGCAACACTGGCTCCGTCGCCTCGAGGCCAACGCCGAGCGCGCCCGCCAGCTCGTCTCCGAATCTGCGTACCGCATCTGGCGTCTTTACCTCGCTGGCTCCGCGCATGGTTTCCGCACCGGACGCCTCGAGCTCCACCAACTCCTCCTCACCAAACCAGACTCCGGCCGCACCAACCTCCCCCTCACCCGCGCCGACTGGTACGCATAGCCCCTTGGCTGGTGGGGCATCGGGGGCCGGTAGCGCGAACACGGCGTTTCGCACATCATGGCTTGCTTCTCATCTACGTACCTCCTATATATCTACAAGTGCCGATACGGGACCAGTCGATATACTTCCGCAGAAATTGACTAGCGAGACGGGATCTTCCGAGCCATTCTTCCTGGTGGGATATGCTCACTTCTGCCCAACGCTCCTCGATTGCGACTGTTCCCTATTTCCGGAATTCCGGCTATGTAACACTCGATGTTGAGGGCACCCTTGACTACTATCGCCGACGTTTTCTCGTTCCTCTTTCTCGGCACGTCCGCCCTGCAAGTTTGGCCGACGGATCAGCAGGTTACGGTTGGCTCTCATTTGCTTTCCTGCTCGATGGCGGCTCACGGGCACATCTCATCGACTCTGACGGGCTCAGGCTCGACGCAGCTCGCGAAATCGCTGCCATTCTTGGCGTGCGCGATCGTTGCGAGTTCCACTGTACTTATCTTCAGGAATGTGATGTCCCTTCCGCCGATGCCTTCGCCAGTATCGAAACTCTGGAGCATGTGGGCAGACAAAATGTCGCCGCATGTCTGCGGCGCATCACGGCTATCGCAAGAAAGGCAATCGTCGTGACCACTCCCAACGCTCTTTTCCCCGTCATCGCCCACGATACGCAACTGCCTTTCGCGCATTGGCTACCCCGTTTTCTTCGCAGGCCCTATGCACGGGCAATGGGTCGGGAGAATAATGACGCGAATAACCAGTTTGTCACCCCATTCTTGCTCCTTAGGCATTTCCGGGAATTTCGACCCGTCTCCCGGTACCAGACTTTCTCCTCTTTCGCGGAACTCCTCGACTTCTACCCACACTACCTCCCAGCAGGCACCGACGAAGCTGCCCGCCATCGCAATGCTCCGAGGAAGGGCCTGACTACCTATGTCAGGGTCACCGGAGCCATCTTTGGCTCATACAGTTGGATGGTCGCTCCAAACTTCTGTTCTATCTGGCTCCGCCGCTAGCCTTGGGTGCCCCTTCTAGCTCCGCTAGGACAGAGCAGTGGCTTTCGCCGGTGTGGGCTCAGCCGCCCACGACTGGGCGGTTGAGCGAACCTCGAAGAGTTTGTTTCCTAAGGAACCTCTGAACAAGCACTGTGTTTGAAGCGGTGGCTGATCAGCCATCCGGCATTTCAGCAATTGCACTCGTTGTACGCGGGCGTCGAACGGCGGGAGTGGGTTGCCGGACTCGTCTGTAGTGACCTCCGCGTCGCTATGCCGCCGCCAGACGCAGCAGTTTCTTGCGCACCGTAAACAGATTGACCAGCGCGGCTGGTGGCCCACATCTCAATATCACTTGAGGGTGCCCCATTTCTGCCTTCCGTTGGCAGAAGTGGGTCCTTTGCCAACCGCAGCCAACGCCTTTGCTTGGTGCCGCGCCTTTCTATCTTTTCCGTTCACCGCTAGAATCCCGTTCTTCCCGTATCTGCCCGCCGTCACGGGCAGCCAGATTTGGGGCACCGCCGAGTCCAAGTAAGGTGTGGGCCACCGGCCTCTCAGCGGCTTGCGACGTAGCAGGCCGCCTGTGTGCAGCCGAAGCCCACAATCTCGTCACCCGCAATTGCGTTGGGACCCTCGGTCACTTTATCCAAGTAGACGGTTCCTACGGCTTTGACTTGCGGCGGATGAGCGAGATACGCCCCAAGCCCGATGCCAAAAAGCAGAGTGGCCAGAATGGTAACGGCAGATTTCATGGATTTCATCGCTTTTCCTTTGAGTCATGGTCCCGACATGATGAGCGCGTCGCCCACCTATCCCCGCAGAGTATAGCTCTTAAGTCGAACCGGAATAACGAGTCTTTCTCCCCCTACCCTTGTCGCGCGCTTTTCGCGACAGCGTGGGGTAGTTCGACGCATCATCCCAAGCGGAATCCCCACCTGTCCTCCCCAATTGCCAATCCGCAATCAGCAATCGACAATTCCCCCCAAGTCCTATCCGCGCAAATCCGCGGCTAGTCTTCCACTGGACCAGGCGTTGAACAGCACGCTGAACAGGACGCGGCCATGCGGCGGCTGATTGACGCAATCGTCGTTGTTATAGAGGGGGGCTGGATGCTGAATACTTACGGCTTGCTTTTGCTTTTAGCTCAGCAGCGCTCTTCGGATTGCTTCCCGTCTCCGTGACGGCAACCTCTTCAGCGCATACCTTGCCAGCGCCTTGTATAGCTCTTTCTCATCGGGACTCTTCTTCAGCGCCCGCACATGTTTTTGGATTGTCTCCACGTCGCCGCGCACCAGCGGACCGCTGAAAGCCGCTGCCCCGCCTCGTTCCAGGTAGTTCTCTACCGTCCTCAGCACGATCGGACGCATCACTTTTCGCAGATCGTCGCGCTTCAATCCTGCCGCTTCTCCCACCCTCTCCGCCGCAGCCAACTCCGCTACCAGCAGTGGCGACAGCAGTGCTCCGAACGTGTGATACAGCGCCTTCTCTTCCCTGCGAATCCGCGACACATGCCCGCCAACGCTCTTCACCAGTCGTGAAGCCACTGCCGCCGCCTTCGCATCGCCTTCCACTGCAAACCACACTCCCTTCAGTTCCGGAGCCTCTCCCGCCACAAACGTCATCATCGGATGCACGCTCGCCGTCGCCGCGCCGCGTCTTCGCAGAGCGTCCAACGCATCGCTCGCCAACGCCCCGCTCGAATGCACCACCGTCTTTCCTTCCCATTCCCGTGTCGCGGCCAGTTCCTCCGCGCAACGCGCAATTTCTCCGTCCGGCACCGCCAGCCAAATCACGTCCGCATCCAGCTTTGCCAGCGTCACGGTTCTCGACTTCGCGCCCGTCTTCCGCGCCAGCCGCGCCCCGCGTGCCCTCGATTCTGCGCCAGCCCGCGTCGCAATTTCCCCGATCTCATGCCCCGCGTGTCGCAACCGCACGGCCATTCCGCTGGCCAGCGCGCCCGCCCCTACAAAGCTAATTACCGTTCTCGATTTCACCCGCGCAGTCTACCACCCGCTCTCCATTCGCGGCCAATTCCGCGAATCCCTCATTTTCCCGTTTCGCTATTTCCTCTATAGTGTTTTCATGGCCAACAAGAAATCTGCGTCTGCTTCCGATGCTCGCATCCTTTCCTCTCGCATCGTCTACCGCTCGCGCGTTTTCAACGTAACTTCTTCGCAGGTCATCGAACCCGGTGGCGTCCGTGCTCGCCGCGACATCGTTCGCCATCCCGGTTCGGTCGTCATTCTTCCGCTCGACGAGAGCCGTTCTGAACCGCGTCTTCTTCTTATTCGCCAATACCGGTTCGCGGCCGCCAAATCTCTCTGGGAAATTCCCGCCGGACGCATCGACCCCGGCGAAACTCCTCTCGCTGCCGCCCGTCGCGAGCTCATCGAAGAGACCGGCTATTCTGCCAGCGAATGGAAGCGTGTCCTCTTCTACTACCCCAGCCCCGGCTTTCTCGACGAAACCATGTCCATCTTTCTCGCCCGCGGACTGCAACGCGGCAAGGCTCATCCCGAAGAAGATGAGCGCATTACCAGCCGCTTCTTCCCCCTCTCTCGTGCCATACAACTCGTCATGGAAAATAAAATTCAGGACGGCAAGGCCATTTCTGGCATCTTATGGCTGTCTCGGAAAATTCGTCGGGATGCGATATAGTTATTGCTCTCAGGCGTGATAGTCGAACCGGGACAATTTGATAACGTGCGTATCGCAGTAACACGGTTCATTCGTAATGAATCGCTCGCAAACTGGCATCCAGAGCGGGTTTGCGCTGCGTGTCGCGTTGACAAGCGCCATTGTTCGGAGGACAATCCTCGGGTCAGGCCGCCGTGGATTCCCTCAGCCGAGGTTCAGCTAGCCCGCAAGACAACTGATCCAATGGCATCGGCGTCACGTTTCAGACGGCCCGCTGGCACTTTATTGCCGGTAGTAAGTTGCACGGAGGAACTGCAAGTGTCTCGTCTAATCGGAACCGTTAAGTGGTTTAACAACGCTAAGGGCTTCGGGTTCATCGGCCGTGAAGACGGCCCTGACGTTTTCGTTCATTACACCGCCATCACTTCTGAAGGCTACAAGAGTCTTCAGGAGGGCGACCGCGTGGAATTCGAAATCGTGGAAGGTCAGAAGGGTCCACAAGCAGGCAACGTTATGAAGTTGCAGTAATCGAATCCCTCCGCGGGCATCCTTACTTCGTTGAGTAGAAACCCCGGCCCACTTGCGGCTGGGGTTCCTTTCTTTCCCTCGACCGGCATTCTTCTGCGCTTCCCGCTTTTTCTGTCGCCCCAATCCCGCTACACTTTCCTCGTGGACAACAAAACCATCGCTACCGTCCTTTATGAGACTGCCGCTCTCCTTGAGATTGCCGGCGAAGATACCTTCCGCATCCGTTCCTACCGCAACGCCGCCGAGGCCATCGAAGGATGGACGCAGCCCATTTCCGGGATCATCAACGACACCAAGGCGCTGCTCGCCATCCCCGGTATCGGCAAAGGCATGGTTGCCCATCTTCAGGAACTTCTCCGCGAAGGCCACCTCAAGATCCATCAGCAGTTGCTCGAAAAGTACCACCCCTCCATGCTCGACCTCTTCAAAATCCAGGGACTCGGCCCCAAGACCATAGCGCTCATCTGGGACGCCTTCCACGTCTCCGATCCCGATGCCATCGCCCAGCTCGCCCGCGATGGCAAACTCCGTTCCCTTCCCCGCATGAGCGAGAAAACCGAGCAGAAGATTCTTAAGTCAATCGAGACATATCGATCTATCGCCGGACGCTTCCTCATCGACGAAGCCGACCGCACCGCGCAGCGCCTCATCGAGCACCTCGACGGACTCGCCGGCATCGAGAAGATCACACCCGCCGGTTCCTTCCGCCGGGGCCGCGAAACCGTCGGCGATCTCGACATGCTCATCACCGGCAAATGCGCTGCCAACGAGAAGCAGCGCGCCGCCGTCATCGAGCGCATCCTCGCCTTCCCCGGCATCATGGACGTCCTCGCCAAGGGCGAAAACAAGGTTTCGTTCAAGCTCCGCAACGGCATGCAGGTCGATATCCGCATCCTGCCGCCCGCTTCTTTCGGCGCCGCGCTCCTCTATTTCACCGGATCGAAGTCTCACAATGTCTCGCTCCGCCAGCGTGCCCTCAAGATGGGCTTCACTCTCAACGAATACGGCCTCTCCGAGTTGGACACCGAGAAAATCGTCGCCAGCGAAACCGAAGAGGATATTTACAAGAAACTCGGCCTCGCATGGATTCCCCCCGAGATGCGCGAGAACCTTGGCGAAATTGAACTCGCCGCCGCACACAAGATTCCCCACCTCATCAAACTTGAGGACATCAAGGGCGAAGTCCACATGCACACCGTCGAGACCGACGGCAAGAACACCATCGAGGAAATGGCTCTCGCCGCTCGCGAGCGCGGCTACCAGTACATCGCCATCACCGATCATTCGCAGAATCTTGCCTTCGCCAACGGACTCGACGAAGCGCGCGCCGAAGTTCACATCAAGCGCATCCATCGCTGCAACGAGCAGATCGACGGCATCACCATCCTCGCCGGCATCGAAGTCGACATCCTCGCCGACGGCGAACTCGATCTCGAAGACCGTGTCCTCGAGCAGATGGACGTCGTGATTGCCAGCGTCCATTCGCACTTCAATCAGCCCGCGGAGAAGATGACCGAGCGCATCGTCCGCGCCGTCGGCAATCCCCACGTCACTGCCCTCGGCCATCCCACCGGACGCCTTCTTCTTCGCCGCGAACCCTTCCAGTTCGATATGGCCGCCGTCCTCGACGCCGCCGCAAAAAACAACGTCGCCATGGAACTCAACGCCTACCCCGACCGCCTCGACCTCAACGACGTCCACCTCCGCATGGCCAAGGAGCGCGGCCTGAAAATCCTCATCAACACCGACGCCCACCACACCACGCACTTTGAAAAACTGAAGTACGGAATCCTCCAGGCCCGCCGCGCTTGGCTCTCGCCTGCGGATGTCCTCAACACGCTCCCCCGCGAAAAATTCCTCAAAGCCATCGCCCGCAAGTAACGCTTGTGTCTTGTGCCCTACCCTTCTCTCGCGCACTCCGCGGTAGTCGACTTCGCCGGGTGGGCCACGTTCGCGCCCCTTGTTGGGAATTAACATGGAAAAATTGCTCTTTTCCTTCTTCCTTTCCTATATGACTCTTGTCAGATTTCATTCCTGACGCGATGCATTGTTGCTTTCCTCCCAAATCATCCACTATGGGCAACATGCCGGTCGATCTGATGGCTGAGGCAAGGAAGGAATCCATGACCGCGACTGAGAATATTCAAACTGTCTATCGTGCAAGAGTGATCTCTGGCATGGCGTTGGGTGTATTGATGCTCACCATGTTTGGTGGGCTCTGGTTGGCCGATGGGTTATTCGCGACGCATTCGCGCCCGTTGTGGCCGGAAGTATTCCTTGTGATCGTCGCGCTGTTTCTGCTCGCCTGTTCGCTAAAGTCGTTTGCAGCGAAAGAATTAGATACAAAACTGGCATAATTCCCCCGGCTGCTTTTTTTATATTCAGCCGAATCCACGCTTGTGCCGTAAGATTTCGAGCCGGAGCTTATGATCATGAGCAGCATGGACCAGCACAGTGAGTTGCTGAAATACCATCCCAATCGGTACGCGCACAGCCGTCCGTTTTTTCGTGCGCTGTTCAATCTATTCCGCCAGTCCGCCGATGTAAACGGCGTAGGCCTCGCGTCCGCTTTCATGCGGATTTGTGACAAGCTGGTTCTTGAATACTGGGACCAGGAACTTGAGCGATTTCCCGTTGAGCAGCGCCCGGAGCATCCGACGCAGTTAATCACAGGTGAGGAGTCCATGTTCGAGCACGTTGCGCGATTCGCGTTCTGCGGGCGCAATATCTTTCACCTTTCTTTGCCCCTCACGGCTTTTTTGCGAATCACGGATGTAGATGACGTGCTATGGAACAGCATCAGCCTACCTTACCCGGCTTTCTACGTCTGGTTCGGCCCTCAACAGGAATGGCGGTTTGGAAACGGGCGGTACTGCGCTGATGGCGCGTATGTGTCCACCATCCCGAATGACGGCGGCATTCAGATTTTCGTTACAACGGTTGAGCCTGACCTTGATTATTCACACCCGCCGAGCTTTGCAATTCACCGCGATTTCTATTACTACATCGCCTTTGAGTTCACCGACGCCAGTGAGACTGTGGGCACAACGCTTGCGCGGACGGTTGGAACGGATAATGATTTTCAACGCGGTTTTCAACCGCCGGAAATTGACCTCGAAACGGCGCGCCTTGCGGATGAGCATGGGATCACCCTTTCGCAGAAATCGCCCGAAGAAATCACGCAAGCAAATACCGTTGAGGAACGTATTGCCGATCTGCCGGTATTCAGGCAAGTGCTCGGGCTACTCGTCAACGGATTATGCTATCTTTCATCTCCCTCACGTGAGGTAGTCCGCAGATACCCGCGGTCAGCAATTGAAACACTTGCGCAGTCCGCAGCCGCCGCGCTCGGAAAGCGCGAAAGGCAACGGTTGCGACAAAACGGCTATACCGAAATCAATTTTTGTGGTGAATCACTTGAGCGTGAATACGGCACTGGCTTTACGGGCAAAGAACTGTCTCCGCACTGGCGTAGAGGGCACTGGCGTAATCAAGCGTGCGGCCCGGCCCGCTCAGAGCACCGCCTAACGTGGATACGACCGACCCTCGTGCGCAAGGAAAAGCAGGCAGATGGCGAAGTAGATGGACACATCTATCGCGTTACGGAGTAATGTCACATCAAATCGAGCACACAAACACACTATTCACCCGCCACGTGCAGTTTGTCGAAAGAATGCCCATAGTTTGGATTTTCTGTCGAAGCAGTAAGGCGCTTCCACGTCGTCCTGATACTCGGGCTGTTCTCGTTCGGAAGCAGGGTCAAGGGTCTTTTGGGCTGGTGGCCAAAATCTCAATATCACTTGACGGTGCCTCATTTCTGCCTTCCGTTGGCAGAAGTGGGTCCGTTGAATTTCAACCCCGTGGAATCCAAGCAGTGGACTCGCGGCAGACCGTAGCTCCGCGGAATACAGCTTCCAAGTCGCACCAGAAATCCCCGGTCGCCCTCCCCAATCGTCAATCAGCAATCAGCCATCGGCAATCCCCGGTCTTATCCGCGAACATCCGCGCAAATCCGCAGCGGCCCATCTCCTCCGAAACCTGCTCTTATCACTTGTCAAGAGGACGCCGGTCACACATTTCCCCCAGCTATCTCAAAACACACGAGATATAAATCTCCAAACCATGTCACCTTTTCCCCTTCGTATTTGCGATAATAGATATAGAAGGACAAAACAAAGCAGCCCGCCGTCGGCGGGCTTTTGTGTTTGCAGTTCGTGACTCGTGACTGTCGACCTGCGACTGAAGAGCGGTTGCAGTTCGTCTGTAAACTAGTACCAAGAACCTGCTAAGTGCTTTGTTTTGTCATATTTAACTTCTAACCCCTTTGTTATGTCATATTTGCGGGGAAAAGTTCCTAACCCGTTGAAAACAAAGAAACGGTAAAGGGGGGGGAGGGGACCTACATCACCGGTGGAACGGTGATGCCCATGACCTCCAGCACGCGAATCAGTTCCCTGCGCACCACCGCAGCCGTCGTCAGCAGGAAGCGCTTCCTGCCCTCGTCAGCCTCGGTAAGGATGTGGTGACGGTGATAGAAGTTGTTGAACTGCTGCGCCAGTTGGAAGGCGTGCTTGGCCAGGTAAGCCGGCTCGGTCGTGGCGATGCATTGATCGATGAGTGTCGATGTCTGTCCCGCCAGCAGCCACAGCGCCCAGATTTCCGTCCCCGTCTCGCCCTGTAAGAACGGTGAGAGGTCAGCCGAGTCCTTCAGAATCTCCTCGGCCGTCGTGCCCGCCTTGCGGAAGATGTTGGTCGCGCGCACCACGGCATATTGCGCATAAGGACCGGTTTCTCCCTCGAAGGCGAGCGCTTCGCGGAAGTCGAAGGCAATCACCGATTGCTTCGTGAACTTCAGCATGAAGTAGCGCAGCGCTCCGATCGCGATCTGCCGCGCGATGGCGAAGCGTTCGTCGTCGCTGAGTTCCGGATGGCGCGAGTCGACTTCGGCCTTGGCCGCCGTGATCAGCTTGTCGAGCAGGTCGTCAGCCTTGACGCCGAAGCCCTTGCGTCCGGAGACTTCTATATAAGACTTTTGCTGGTCTTCCGCGCTCACCTCGTAGCCGAGTTCGAGCGCGCAGCGTGGCGTCAGCGCCACCATCTCGTAGGAGAAGTGGGTGTAATGTTCCGCTTGCGCCGTCGCGCCCAGCAATCGCAGCGCTTCTTTCACTGTCTCCTGAGGCTCTGACTGGCGAGCGTCGATGACGTTGTAGATTTCGCTCACGCTACCGAAGTGCGGATGATTCCGTTCGCCGCCTTCGGGACTGGTTGAGATCCACACGTCTTGTCCATTCGGATAGCGGTAGAAGCGCCTGTACCCGAAGTCGCGGCCAAGCAGGCCAAACTTCCAGAGATGGTAGGCGATGTCCTTGCCGACATAGCCAACCGTTCCGTTCGAGCGAACGATGACCTTCGCGTCTTCGTCCGGGCCTTCGGCATTGCCTTCGCTGCCCGGACGCGTCATTACCCAGCAGCCGTTGTTCTTGCCTTCGGTTTCGAAGTAGAGGACTTTCTTCTCCTTCAACTGCTCGAAGGCTGTGTTCCAGAAGTTCAGATGGAGGATTTCGCTCTCGCGCGGCAGGAAGTCGTATTCGATGCCGAGCCGTTCCATTGTCTCCAGGTGACGTCGCAGGACGGCCGTGGAAATGAGATCGGCAATCTCGGCCGGTTCGTTGCCGCCGTGTTCGATGGCGTGCAGCGTATCGAGCCGCACTTGCAGTTTTGCCTTGTCCTCGCCGTACCACTGCGAAACCTTCGCGTAGAGGTCCCAGCAGTAGTAGTCGAACTTCGAGGTCGAAGCCATGATCTCCTCGATCTCGGCCTTCGACTTCTTTTCGAGATGCACAAAGCCGGCGACCACGTCGGCAACCTGCACACCCGTGTTGTCGATGTAGTTCTGCACATCGACTTCGCGTCCGGCCGAGCGCAGCAGGCGAACGAACGTGTCGCCGAGGATGGAGTTGCGCAGATGTCCGATATGCGCGGCCTTGTTCGGATTGATCGAAGTGTGCTCGACGAGGATCTTGCCGGCCTGCCCGGCGGACGCCGAGTCAGTCTGCTCTTCAACCACGAGCGCTGCGGCGCGTCCGCGATCGATGCGGGCGTTGATATATCCGCCGCCTGCGACTTCGAAGGACTGGAATCCGTCGAGCGGCGGCAACTCGGCAACGATCTCCTCTGCAATCTTTCGCGGAGCCTTGCGCAAGCGCCGCGCCAGCTCGAAGCAAAGCGGCAGCGCAAACTCGCCGAACTCGATCTTCGGCGGTTGTTCGACAACGATATTGTCCAGCTCAAGTTGGTACTTGGCCTGGAGAAAACTACGGATGTGCTGGATAAGATGACGCTGAAGCTGACGGTACACTCTGTCTCGATTCCTGATAGATGAATTGTTCGAACCGCGATTGCGCCGCGGTCGCTACTGCCAGATCTTCCATGGGGCCTTGCCGGAATCCCATAGCTGGTTGAGCAGGTTGCGCTCGGAAATGTTATCCATCGCCTGCCAGAAGCCCGTGTGCTTGTAAGCCGCGACCTGGCCCTCGTGCGCCAACCGCTCCAGCGGTTCGTGCTCCCAGATGGAGGAGTCGTCCTCGATGTAATCGCCTACGCGCGGCGAGAGTACAAAAAATCCGCCACTGACCCATTTACCGTCGCCTTGCGGTTTTTCAAGAAATCCGCGGACTCGCTCGCCGTCGATCGTCAGCGCGCCGAAACGTCCCGTCGGTTGCGCGGCCGTCACCGTAACAAGCGTTTTCTGCTCCCGGTGGAATTGGATCAACCGTGCGATGTCGACATCGCCGACTCCATCGCCGTAGGTGAAGCAGACAGCCTCTTCGTCCTGCACGTAAGGCAGAACGCGCTTGAGGCGACCGCCAGTTTGCGTTGCGATGCCGGTATCAACGAGCGTCACTCGCCATGGCTCGCAATCGTTGCGCTGATAAGTGATCTCATTCCTCGCCAAGTCGACGGTCATGTCCGATGAATACATGAAGTAGTTGGCGAAGTATTCCTTGATCAGGTGACCCTTGTAACCGAGACAGATGATGAAGTCGTTGACACCATGCGCGGAATAGACCTTCATGATGTGCCAGAGAATTGGCCGTCCGCCAATCTCCACCATCGGTTTGGGCTTGGTCGTCGTCTCTTCCGCCAGACGGCTGCCCAAGCCGCCTGCCAGGATCACTGCCTTCATGGCTCGTTCACTCTCCGCAAGGAATCTGCGCTTCCATTATCCCACTGCGTCGCGCCCGGTTCCGCCAGGCGGGCGTTTGACCCTCGCTCCGCCTGCCCATATATTGAAGTATTACGCCCGGCGCTTCGATCACTGTAGCACGCCGGACACCGCTGGAAAGGCCTGTATCGCAGTTATGAAGATTGCCTATCTTGATTGCTTCTCCGGGATCAGCGGAGATATGTTCCTCGGCGCGCTGGTTGACGCTGGTGTTCCGCTGGAATTGTTGCAGTCTACGGTCCGGGAACTCAATCTGGGAGCCGAGTTGCAGGCCACGCGCGTGGACCGCAACGGGATCAGCGCCACCAAGGTCGACGTGTTCGTCCATGGCGAGAAGGACATGCCGCGTGAGGAGTATTTGGAACAGCACGCGCATCAGCATCCGCACGAACACACGCATGAGGATACGCACGCCCGCGAGCACAAGCACGGCGACGGTGAGCACGAACATAAGCACGAGCACACGCATCGCGGGCTGAAGGAAATTCGCGCCATTTTGCATGCGGCAAAGGTGAGCGAGAAGGCGCGCGCAACTGCGCTGCGGGCCTTCCAGTTGCTCGGCGAGGCAGAGGCAAAGATTCATAATAAGGATGTCGAGACGATCCACTTCCACGAGGTTGGTTCGGTCGATGCCATCGTCGACATTCTCTGCGGAGCGGTTGCCGCGGACTATCTCGGCGTGGACGAGTGGGTTTGCTCGCAGCTCAATGTCGGCGGCGGTGTGGTGCAGTGCGCTCACGGGACGCTCCCGGTTCCGGCACCGGCGACGCTTGAGTTGTTGAAGGATGCCCCAGTGTACTCGTCCGGTATTCAGAAAGAATTGGTCACGCCGACCGGCGCGGCCATGGTTCGTGCGCTGGTAACGAAGTTCGGCTCCATGCCTCGCATGAAGGTCTCCGCTATAGGTTATGGCGCGGGCGCGCGAAGCTTCGCCGGCGCCGCCAATGTGCTGCGCGTAACGGTGGGCGAGTCGTTGGAGATGGCGTTGGCCGCGCCGCAGGAGAACGTCACCGTCATCGAGGCAAACCTCGACGACATGAGCCCGCAGGTGTTTGGCTACGTCATCGACCGTCTGCTGGCTGCCGGCGCGCTCGACGCGTTTGGCGTCCCGGTGCAGATGAAAAAGAGCCGCCCGGGCATAATCCTGACCGTGCTGACTCAGCCCGAAAATGCGCAGACAATTGCCGGGATCATTTTTGCGGAAACCACTACCATCGGCTTGCGCATCCGTCAGGAACTACGGCACACCTTGCAGCGTGAGCATGTATCGGTTGCGACACAGTGGGGAGAAATCCGCATAAAGATTGCTCGGCTGAACGGAAAGATTACGAATTTCGCACCGGAGTTCGAGGATTGCCGGCAAATTGCCGAGCGAACTCAGACGCCACTGAAGACCATCATGCAGGAAGCACTGCGGTTGTATCAGCAGGAAGCGCGCGAGTAGCGCTGCCTGCGTTGGAACGATAAAAATGGATCGATCCGAAGGAAAGTTTTACCTTACAACGCCCATCTATTACGTGAACGCCCGTCCGCATCTTGGGCACACGTACACAACACTCGCCTGCGACGCCATTGCGCGCCGTCAGCGAGCTCTCGGTGTCGATACGTTTTTCCTCACCGGTACCGATGAACATGGCCAGAAGATTGAGCGCTCGGCAAACGCCGCCGGAAAGTCACCGCAGCAGTTCACCGACGAAGTGGCTGGCGAGTACAAGCAACTCTGGGACCGCCTCGGCATCACCTACGATAAGTTCATCCGCACCACCAGCGAGGAACACAAGCGCGGCGTACAGGAGATGTTCAAGCTGCTGAAAGAGCGCGGTTACATTTATAAGGCGACCTACAGCGGCCAGTACTGTGTCTTCGACGAACTCTATGTCGACGTGGATACTCCCGGCGCACCTTGTCCGGATTGCGGCCGCCCAACCGAAACGGTGAAGGAGGAAAATTACTTCTTCAAACTCTCGGCCCTCGAGGATCAGCTTCTCAAGCTCTACACGGAAACCCCTGACTTCATCCGCCCGGAGACGCGGCGCAACGAAGTCATCGCCTTCGTGCGCAGCGGACTGAAGGACCTCTCCATCAGCCGCACAACTTTCAAGTGGGGTATCCCGGTGCCGGACGATCCAGGCCATGTCATCTACGTCTGGCTCGACGCGCTGTGCAACTACATCACGGCGATCGGTTATGGATCGCCCGACAAAAAAGACCAGCAACAATACGCGCACTACTGGCCAGCCGACCTGCACATGATTGGCAAGGAGATCGTGCGCTTCCATTGCGTCTACTGGCCGGCATTTCTGATCGCCGCCGGTCTGCCGCTGCCGAAGCAAATCGTGGCGCACGGATGGCTGCTCTTCGAAGAGAGCAAGATGTCGAAATCGCGTGGCAATATCGTACGCGCGGAAACCATCCTTGACGTGCTCGGCGCGGACGCCATGCGCTACTTCCTTTTGCGCGAGATCGTCTTCGGCCAGGATGGCTCGTTCTCGTTCGATGCGCTGGTGCAACGTTACAATTCGGACCTTGCGAACGGACTCGGGAACCTCGCCAGTCGCACGCTTTCGATGATCACACGCTACTTCGACGGTGCCGTTCCTGCTCCGCCAAAGCAAACTTCCGAAGCGGCGGCGGCGATTAAGCAACAGGCGGAGAGCGCGATCGAAGGTTTCGGCGCGAAGTTCTCCGACTATGATTTTTCGGGAGCGCTGCGGGATGTGTGGGCACTGATCGCAACCGTGGATGGATACATTGCGGAAACGGCTCCGTGGAAGCTCACCAGCGAGGCGGATCGCGCAAAGCTTTCTGAGATCCTCTACACCTGCGCCGAGTCGCTGCGCGTTGTCATTGCACTCGCCTATCCCATCCTTCCCGGCTCAACTGCCCGCATCTGGTCGCAGCTCGGACTGGGAGACATCGCGAAATTTGAACTGCGCGGCTTGAAGTGGGGACAACTGAGCCCCGGCACAAAGCTGGGCCAAGTCGAGGGTGTCTTCCCTCGCGCCGATAAGAGCGCAATTGAAAGGATGCAACAGATGGAACAAGAGCGGAACACTCCAGCAGCGCCGGTCGCACCGGCCACCGAAAATAAACCGGCGACGTCCGCAGTACAAAACACACAACCGACGGCGCCTGCTCCCGCTCCAGCGGCGAGCACCGGATCCATTACCATAGATGACTTTATGAAGGTGGAGTTGCGCGTCGGAGAAGTCAAGACAGCCGAGAAAGTCGAGAAGGCCGATAAGCTGCTCAAGCTGACGGTGGATATCGGCACGGAAGTCCGCACCATCGTCGCCGGAATTGCCAAGGCTTACGATCCGGAGAAGCTCATCGGCCGAAAAGTTGTGATTGTCGCCAACCTTGCTCCACGAAAGCTGCGCGGCATCGAATCGCAGGGAATGATCGTCGCCGCGTCCTATGGCGAAGAAGGTGTACCTGCTCTGGCGAGCTTCCTGGAAGAGGTTCCCGTGGGAGCGCGACTGAAGTAGTTTGAGGATTGCCGAGCACTCATGTACGTCGACTCCCATGCACATATTGATGGCCAGCAATTCGCCGCCGACCGCGACGCAATGCTGGCGCGCGCCCGTGACGCGGGAATCCGCACGCTGTTGGCGATTGGGAATGGCGACGGCCCTGACACGGTCGAGTGCGCGATTCCCTTTGCGGAAAAACACGATTGGATCTACGCGTCGATCGGTATCCATCCGCACGAAGCGCGACTGGCCGGCGAGGCCGCCTACGCAAAGATGGAGCGGCTCGCAAAACACCCGAGGGTGATCGCGTGGGGTGAGATTGGACTCGACTACTTTTACGATCACTCACCGCGCGATGTGCAGCAGGCCGTCTTTCTCCGCCAGTTGGAGTTGGCCGAGGCCGCGCACAAGCCGGTCATCATCCACTGCCGTCCCTCGCAGAATAGCGAAAATGCCTGGGACGATTGTCTGCGCCTCCTGCGTGAGCACTGGGCAAGCACAGGATTGGGCGGAATTTTGCACTGCTTCACCGGAACTCTCGAACATGCCCGGGCGGCACTCGACATTGGCTTCGTAATCTCTTTTGCCGGTAACATCACCTACCCCAAGGCGCAGAACATTCGCGACGCTGCGGCGATGGTTCCGCTTGACCGGTTTTTCATCGAGACGGATTGCCCGTACCTTGCGCCCGTACCGCATCGCGGGAAGCGCAACGAACCGGCGTTTGTCGTGGAGACTGCCCGGCAAGTCGGGGAGCTTCGCGGCCTTTTAGCGGAAGAAGCTGGCGATATTGCCGCGAACAACTTTTTCCGCTTTTTCGGGCTTGCCAAACCCAGGGACTAACGTTTTTGCACCGTGCGTAAAACACGGCTTTGTCATACACTTAACTCACATGGCATCCGAGAATTCGTTCGATATTGTCAGCAAGGTGGACCTGCAGGAGGTTTCCAATGCCATCCAGCAGGCCTTGAAGGAAATCCACCAGCGTTACGATTTGAAGGGCTCCCGCTCCGACATTGAGTTGGAGGGGAAGGAAGCCCTTATCCTGACGTCCGCCGACGACTACAAGTTAAAAGCCGTCACGGACGTGCTGCAAACCAAGCTGGTCAAGCGCAACGTTCCATTGAAGGCCTTTGAGTACGGCAAGATCGAGCCAGCCGCGGGGTCCACTGTACGGCAGCGGGTCACAATGCAGCAAGGAATCCCGACGGAGAAGGCCCGCGAAATCGTCAAAGCCATTAAGGATTCAAAGAAGAAAGTTCAAGCATCGATTCAGGGTGATTTCGTGCGCGTGACCGGCAAGGACCGCGACGCGCTTCAGGAGATCATCGCTCTGCTGAAGGGCAAGGATTTTGGAATTGACATGCAGTTCACCAACTATCGGTCGAATTGACCGGGGTGGAGAACGCGATCCACGGCGAGCGCCACACGACCGGCGCCAACCGTGTTAGCGAAGCACGGTAGAAGGCCGTTTTCAAGGTTTCCCATTTGAACACTCCCGCCATTGCGAACACGAAGGATTTTTTTGATCTGCTGCGCGACGACCTCGCCGAGATCGAGCACGAGTTTGGACGCGACACCGTCTCGAACGTAGGGGTCATCACCGAGATTGGCGAATACCTGCGCGGCGGTGGCGGCAAAAGAATCCGGCCTGCGCTTTTGCTCCTCTCCTCGCGCATGCTTGGCTATTCCGGCGGGGGAGCCATACGGCTCGGAGCCGTGGTTGAAATCATCCATACCGCCACGCTCGTTCATGATGACATCATTGACGAAGCGGAGATCCGCCGCGGGCGTCCCGCAGCCAACACGCAGTGGGGAAATTCAAAGTGCGTGCTCGCCGGCGACTGGCTCTACATGCAGGCCTTCAAGATTGCCATCCAGGAGCGCAATCTTGGCATTCTCGACATACTGATCAGCCTCACGCAGCAGATGGTGGAAGGCGAGCTTCTTCAGATTGAAAAGCTCGGCAAGTCGATCACTCGCGCGGAGCACCTCGACCTGATCTTCCGCAAGACCGCGTGCCTCTTTGCAGCCTGCATGCACCTGGGCGGAATGCTGGCGGGCGTCTCCGAAGAGCAGCAGCAGTTGCTGCGCTCCTATGGACGGAACATCGGGATGGCCTTCCAGATCGTGGATGATGTGCTTGACCTGACGGCCTCGGAAGAGATTCTAGGCAAGCCGGTCGCCAGCGACCTGCGCGAGGGTAAAGCAACCCTGGCGGTAATCCACGCCATGGAACGCTGTACATCCGTGGAGAAATCGATGATCGAAAGTGTCATGCGCGACCGCGCCTTTAACGGCGTCACGCACTCGGACATCCTCGAGATTCTGCTGAAGTACGATTCCCTCACGGCCGCAAACCAGGAAGCAATTGCCTACGCCGACGCGGCACTTAAGAACATTGAAGACTTCCCCTCCAACGAGTACAAGGCCGCACTCCTCTGGGCTCCAAACTTTATCGTCTCCCGGGACCGCTAGCCTCGCAACGCCGCCTGAACTGCACTTGCGGGCTCAGGCAATGTGTTCTTTTTCTTGTGCGCGTTGATGCCAGCGAAAAGAAATGTGTTTGTGTCCGAAGAAACTGATGACCACCGTCACGGCCGTGACGATGGCGCCAGCCACGTAAGGCGCCTCTTTGTGCATTTGAAACATTCCGTGGAGCATGGCGACGATAAATGGCAAAGCCGCTGCTGATAGCACAATCGTAGTGCTATACACAGCCATGCAGCGTAACCACTCCTGAAGGTAATTCCCTTTCGTCCGGAACACGATCCATTTGTAACCGAAAAAAGCCACCGAGATGCTGATGAGGTTTCCCAGCACGCTGGCTATGATGTAGCCGTGGTCATATACGCGGGTCAGCAGCGCCGTGAACAGCGCATAGCAGCCGTAGCCGAACGCCGTGTTCCATGCGCCTACGATAAGGTAGCGAATCGGGAGGGAGATTCGCCACAGTGCCTGGAATCGTTCGCTCACGAATTCCTTTCGCTGGCATCCACGCTGGCAAATTCTCCCGCCACCGACACCGGCGCTAAGTCGAAATTTACGCGTTCTTTTTCGATGACGAGCGGCCGGTTCTGAATCTGCGTGTGGATGGATCCCACGTACTCTCCAATGATCCCCATGGCAATGAGCTGGACGGAGCCAAGGAAAAAGAGTCCAAGCACCAGCGGGGCAACTCCAACGGAGAAGCTCGACCACATGACGAGCTTGTAACACAGGTAGAACAATCCAACAGTGAGGCTAAGGATAGCAGAGACGAAGCCCGTAAAGGTAACCAGTCGCAAGGGCACCTTGGAGAGATTCGTGATCCCCAGCATTGCGATATCATAGAGCGTGTAGAAATTGTTTTTTGTAATGCCGTGTGTGCGTCGCTTCTGGTTGTAGGGGATCTCCTTGTGCGGCAACCCGATCTCCGCGATGATACCCCGAAAAAAAGGGTAGGGGTCGGTGTACCGGGTGCGGACGATGTCCATCACCCTCCGGTCATAAATCCCGAATCCCGTGAAGTGTTCCAGCACCTTGACGTCCGTCAGACGCGACACCGTGCGGTAGTAGAGCGAGCGAATCGCATACATCAGTCCGCCCTCCTCGCTCGTCACTTTCACGCCGACGACAATCGGAGTTCCCTTCGCCCATTCGAGCACCATGTCGCGCAGAAGTTCTGGCGGGTCCTGCAAGTCCGAAAGAATAATGGCGACCGCATCGCCCCTGGCTTCCAGCATTGCATGGTGCGGCGAGCGAATATGGCCAAAGTTGCGGGCATTGACAATGATCTTCACGTTCGGATCGCGCGCGGCAATCTCCTTCAGTATTTCAACGGTCCGGTCGTCGGAGGCATTATCGATGAAAATGTGCTCGTAGAGATAACCTGGCAGGGTGGCCATCACGGCGCGCGTCCGCTCGTAGACTTCGCGCACATTTCCCTCTTCATTGAAGCAGGGGGTAACAACGCTAATCAATCGAGGATTCATGATTCTTTCCGTAGCCGTGCCACCAGGCGGTTCGCAATATCGACTCTTGTAAATCAATCCTTTGCGTCAGGCCAAGTATCTCGCGGGCAGCCTGGGTGCATGGCACGTAGCGCTCCACCGGAACACCCGGTTCGTGACGGCGATCAATGATGATATCCGATCCCGGGTTCAAAGTATCCGCCGTTATCCGCGCCAGTTCACGAATGCTGATCGCATGTTCCGATCCGACATTGAAAGGCCGCAGGGCAGGCGCGCGGAACAGCATCGTCCATAGCCAGGTCACGGCATCACTGGGGTACATGTACGAACGATACGGCGTTCCGTCGCCTCGCACGTGGATTGCTTTACCCTGCATCGCGTCGCGAATGAAGTTACCTATGGCGAAATGGATATCGAGCGGAAGATAAGGACCAACGAAAGCAAAACACCGCGCGATCTTGCACTCCATCGCACTTCCAGCCGAATACAGCGAACATAGGAGTTCGGCCATTCGCTTCCCCTCGGCATAGACGGAAGTCTTGCTGATGGGATCGGGCCCGCCGCGGAAATCCTCCGACACGTGCGTGATCTCTTCCGGTTGCTTGCCATAGACGGCCCCGGAACTTGTGAGGAGAAACTTCTCTGTCCCGTGGCTCCGCGCAAATTCCAGCGTGCGTCGCGTACCGTCAACAATCGTGCTCAGCATCTCAAGCGGTGCTTCCCTCTCCTGCCGGGCGCTCGCTTCCGTTGCCGCATGAATGACGAATGGGAAATCGCCGTCTGGAAACGCGAAGTCTTTTATGTCTCCCCGTTGAAGAGCGACTGCGGAATCATTCGCCAGATGCGGGACTTTCGAACGGAACTTCTCTGGATCGCGTGTCAACACCACTGCCGACGCACGAAGGTCAAGCCGGTGATTTGCCCAGAGGAAACTTTCCAGCAGCCAGCACCCGAAGAAACCGGTTCCGCCGGTTAGAAAGATGCGCTCTCCACGGACTTCTTCCCATAGCTCGCGCGTGCTCCCGAGCATTGCGTCCAACTCTGTTGCAAGTGGGTTGCTAGGTCCCCCTGAGCGAGTTATGTTCGGTGAGGACATTTTCCTCGAGCCTGCCGTCAAGGCCGCAATTGTAAACCAACGGACACCTGCTTGTTCGTTTCGCAAAACAGGGACTCGATTGCCGGGCGCTACGATTCCGGCGGCGACGGACACTCTGCCTGCTTCTTCCAGTCGTGCCGTCCCGGATCTTTTCCCGGCCAGGTTCACACCAGACTTCGCAAATCCCGTGCTGAAGAGTAGCATGGGGCGCACGAATTTTTCTGGAGGTGCCCCCGCGTGAGCCCAAGACGCATCCTTGCAGTGTTGCTCGTTTTGTTCAGTACAATCGCATTTGCAGAGACCCAGCCGCCCGAAGCTGCCAATCAGCCACAGGCACAAGGTGAAGCTTTCGCCCAACAGTCTTTTCCCGCCGATGCGGGCAAAGTGCAACAGCCAAAACCCAAGCCAAAGAAGTCCGTTTTCGAGGGCATGAAGTATCGCCTCGTCGGCCCTTTCCGTGGCGGCCGTGTCGTTGCCGTAGCGGGTGATCCCAGCGACAGCAACGTCTACTACTTCGGCGCTGCTTCCGGCGGCATGTGGAAGACGACCAATGGCGGACTGAGCTGGCAGCCTCTGTGGGACAAGTTTCCCGAGGCCTCTCCTTCCGTCGGCGCCGTTGCAGTGGCGCCTTCCGACCCGAACGTGATTTACGTCGGCACCGGCGAAGCCTGCATTCGCGGTAACGTCGTCATGGGAAATGGCGTCTACAAGTCGACCGATGCGGGCAAGACGTGGAAGTTTATTGGCCTCCGTGACACGCTCTCCATCGGACGTATCGCCGTCGATCCGAAGGATGCCAACATCGTCTATGTCGCCGCGCTCGGTCACCCTTTCGGCGCCAACACCGAACGCGGTGTTTTCAGGTCGAAAGACGGCGGCAAGACCTGGCAGCGAGTTCTCTTTGTGGACGATAAGACGGGCGCGGTGGATGTCCAGCTTGATCCTTCCAATCCGAGCATTCTCTATGCCGGCATGTGGCAAGTCATTCGCAAGCCGTGGACGATGGAGTCCGGCGGCCCAGGAAGCGGTCTGTACCGGTCAGAGGATGGTGGAGACACCTGGCAGAAGCTTAGCGGCCATGGACTCCCGGAAGGTATCTGGGGACGCGTGGGCGTTGCACCCACATCGAATCCCAATCGTGTTTACGCCCTGATCGAAGCGAAGAAGGGTGGCCTGTTCCGCACGGACGACGGTGGCGCAACCTGGCACCTGATGAACGATGACGCGAGCTACCGTCAGCGGGCGTGGTACTACACGCACGTCTTCTCCGATCCCTCCAACCCCGACGTCGTCTACATACTGAACACTGGCTCATACCGCTCAATTGACGGTGGAAAAACATTCGCGCGCATACCGACTCCTCACGGCGATAACCACGGTCTGTGGATCGACCCGAAGAATCCCAAGCGCTTGATCAACGGCAACGACGGCGGCGCAACTATTTCCACCGATGGCGGCATGACGTGGACCACTGAGGATAACCAGCCGACGGCGCAGTTCTATCACGTCACGGCGGACAATCGTTTCCCCTACTGGCTCTATGGCGCGCAGCAGGATAACTCGACCGTCGCCATTGCCAGTGCGGCAAGAGGCGGCATTAATCGCACCGATTGGTATCCCGTGGGTGGCGGCGAAAGTGGCTATGTGACCCCCGACCCGCTCGATCCCAACATCGTTTACGCTGGCTCGTACGGCGGAGACATCAGTCGCTACGATCACCGCACCGGCGAAGAGCAGTTGGTTAACCCCTGGCCCCGCAATGTTATCGGCTGGCCGGCGGCTCCTCTGAAGCATCGCTTCCAGTGGACCGAGCCAATCGTTTTCTCTCCTCACGATCCGCACACGCTCTACTTCGCGGGCGAGGTTCTGTTCAAGACAACGAATAACGGCATGAGCTGGACCGTCATCTCTCCTGACCTGACCCGCAACGATAAGTCCAAGCAAGCGTCTTCAGGCGGCCCAATCACCAAGGACAACACCGGTGTTGAGGTCTACGACACGATCTTCTCGGTCGTCGAATCGCCCGTGCAGGCTGGCCTCATTTGGGCCGGTTCGGACGACGGCCTCGTCCACATCACGCGTGATGGCGGCGGTCACTGGGAGAACGTAACGCCAAAGGACATGCCGGAGTGGGGCACGGTCAGCATGATCGAGGCTTCTCCGTCTGACGCCGGCACGGCATACATCGCCGTCGAACGCCACAAGATGGACGACTTCACGCCGTATATCTTCAAGACCCACGACTTTGGTAAAACCTGGACGTCCATCACCACCGGCATCCCCAAGGGCAACTACGTTCACGCCGTGCGCGTCGACCCCAAGCGCAAGGGATTGCTCTATGCCGGCACGGAGAAAGGCATCTACTTCAGCTTCGATGACGGCGACCATTGGCAGTCTCTGCAACTGAACCTGCCAAGAGTCCCAGTCAACGACTTGATCGTCAAAAATAATGACCTCGACGTCGCCACGCATGGGCGCGCGTTCTGGATTCTCGACGACCTCTCGCCCCTGCGACAGTGGAATGAGTCGATCCGCAGCGAGGATGTTCACCTCTTCACGCCGGAAGCCGCGAATCACACGACTTTCCCCAGTTACTCCTTCCGCGGTGGAAATGCCGGACAGAATCCTCCCGCCGGTGCCGTGATTTATTACTACTTGAAGAACGAACTGAAAAAGCCTGAGGCAAAGAAGAACGGTGCGGAAGATCAGGCGAAGAATGGGAGCGATGCGAACAAGAAGGCCTCCGCGCCAAGGATCAAGATTGAGATCCTCGACGCGAGCGGCAAGGTCGTCCGCACGTATCCGGAACCCAATCCTGCGCTGCAAGCGCCGGAAGGGAGATTCCGCAGAGGCGGCACCCAGCAAATTCCAGCCAAGGCGGGTGTCAATCGCTTTGTCTGGGACCTCCGCTATGAAGGCGCGACGCGCGTTCCGCATTCTCCGCTCTGGGGCGGCGGCACGAATGGCCCAGTTGCGTTGCCTGGAAAGTACTCGGTGCGGCTGACCGTCGATGGCAAGAGCCAGACGCAGCCCTTCGAGATCGTCCCCGATCCGCGCTTGCATGTCACGCAGGAGGACCTGAAAAAACAGTTCGACCTCATGCAGCAGATTCTCGGCAAGGTGACGCAGGTGGACGACGCTGTCCGGCAGATTCGCGATCTGCGTTCACAGATGGACGTGCTCAATAAGCGGTTGTCGCAGGAAAAGTTCGCCAACGCAAAGACAATCTCCGATGCGTCCGCGACGCTCGACAAAAAGATGACCGCACTCGAAGAAAAGATGGTCCAAACCAAGGCCCGGGCTGACGAGGATGTGCTGAATTATCCGATTCGCCTGAACAACCTGCTGGTCGCGCTGGGTGGAGTGGTGTCAAGCGCCGATGCCGCACCTACCGCGCAGGATTACGAACTCTTCGGAGAGTTGAGCAAGCAAGCAGACGAGATGCTTGCAGAGTGGCACGGGATCGTCAACACAGACGTCGCCGCTTTCAACAAGATGGCTCGTGAGCAAAATGTGAGTGCTATCGGACTGATGCCAGCTTCAATCCAGCACTAACGCGCCTCATTCTGTATGCATCGGAGGGCAGCCCGCGTGGCTGCCCTCTCTTTTTATAGCCTGAAAGTGCTGTTTTTCCGGCCACCTCGCACAACGTTCCAGCGGAATCTTACAAACGAAAAAAACTATCTCATTTCATTGTGACTTATTCGAAATTTGCGGTATAAATTCGCCACGTTTGCGATGTCGTGCTTGCGTCGCACTCTCCATAATCACCGTTTCGTGAGGCCTGAATATGCGCTCCCGCTGCAACCGTGTCATTGGAACAATGATCTGTCTCGTCGCCGCACTATGGATTCCGCTTCATGCGAATGCCGACGACCAGTTCAAAACCATTTCGTCTGAAGAGATGAAAATCAACGCGGTGCCCGGACAACCCGGCGCCCCGGCCATCATCCTCGACCATGAGGAGGTGGATAACGATCAAATGCACTTCCGCACGGTTTACGTCCGCCTCAAGGTGCTCACCGATGCGGGAAGAAAATACGGCGATGTTGAGATCCCTTACAGCCGCCGCAGCTTCGATTTGCGCGATATCAAGGCCCGCACCGTTCATCCCGATGGCACGGTCAGCAACTTTCAGGGCAAGCCCTTCGATAAAACGATCGTCAAGTCGAAGACAATGAAGTACGTTGCCAAGACTTTCTCCCTTCCCGACGTCCAGGTCGGCAGCATCCTCGAGTATCGCTACAGTCTTTACTACGATCCAGGGATGGTCTATTCGCCCGACTGGCTCCTCCAGGGGGACCTCTTCCAGCGAAAGCTCCACTATACGTTCATCCCCTATTCACACACCGTCATCGTCGATCACAATCAGGAAAGCACTGGCGTCGCATGGACGTGGTTCACGCCCAAGAACACGCAACCAAAGCGCAGCGGCGACAAGATCGAGCTGGAGCTGTCTGACGTACCCGCCTTCCAGCAAGAGGCGCACATGCCGCCGGCCAGCGTTCTTGAGTACAACGTCCACTTCTATTACCAGACGAACACTAACTCAAAGAACTACTGGAACGCCGAAGGAAAGTTCTGGAACAAGGACGTTGACCACTTCATGAAGAAGGACGCGGGCATCAGCGACGAGGTCGCAAAACTCGTCACTCCCAGCGACTCGCCAGAGATGAAGGTGCGGAAGATTTACGCCTTCATCGGCACGCTTGACAATCTTTCCTACGATCGTCAGCGTTCCGCCCAGGAAGAGAAGGTGCTTGGCGTAAAGGAGGTTCGCGGCGCCGAGGATGTCCTGCGGCAACATTCCGGGTACAGTGATGAACTCACTCTGCTATTCATCTCCATGGTGCGCACTGCTGGAGTAAAGGCCTGGACCATGGCCGTAACCGCGCGCGATGATGGATTCTTCCAGCCGCAATACTTGAATTGGGACCAGCTTACCGATGACATTGCGATCGTGCAGATCGGCGACAAAGAGGTATACCTCGCTCCCGGTACCCGATTCTGTCCCTATGGCTTGTTGCCGTGGCAGCTCACCTCCGCCAAGGGTATCCGCCAGAGCCCGAACGGAGGTGCAGAATTCGCCTCTACCCCCTCGCCGAATTTCAAGGACACGAGGATTCTTCGGCTTGGGTCGTTTGCGCTCAACGACCAGGGAATCATGCAAGGAAATCTCCAGGTTATTTTTTCCGGGCAGGAAGCCCTTCTGCGCCGCCTCGGCGCATTGAACACCGACGCTGCCGGCCGTGCTCACTCCCTTGAACAGGAGATTAAGGGTTGGTTGCCGGACAGCGCCGAAGTGCACCTGACGAATACTCCGGCGTGGGACCAGGGCGATCAGCCTCTCGAAGCCGATTTCACAATCTCCACGCCCGTGCTTACCAACGCCGGACATCGCGTACTGATGCCGCTGCACCTTTTTGAGAGGTTCGAGCCGCCGATGTTCACCCATGCAAAGCGCATCAACACCATCTATTTCTCCTATCCCAGCGAAGAAATCGACCAGATTCATATCAAGCTGCCAGACGATCTCGCCGTCGACAACCTTCCTCCGGGCAGTCAGATAAGTCTGCCTTACGCCATGTACGCGTCGCGGCACCTGGAACAGGGCGGCGTACTGGAACTTGATCGCAGCATTGCTCTCGGTGGAATCGCTTTTCCGGTCGATCGCTACAACGAGATCAAGGGCTTTTATGACAAGGTGAAGGAAGCCGACGGAGAACAACTTGTTCTCAAGGCAACTGCTCATGCACAGGGCAACTAACTTTCTCGCGCTGCTTGCGTTCTCGCTCTTTGCCGGACATGTATATGCAAGCAGCGCCGTTCACATTCCCGATTGGGTGCGCACCGCGGCCGCACAGCCCCAGGCCACGTACCCGCCGCGAACCAATGCCGTGGTGTTGCTCGACGACACCACCGTCTCCGTCAATGCTCCGGGCAGCTACGTCGAAACGTATCGCCGCGTCGTGCGCATTCTGCGTCCCGAAGGACGCAGCCAGGGCGTGGTGCAGGTTTACCTGCACCAGGGGGACAAGCTAAGCCGTCTCAACGCATGGAGCATTGACAGCGCAGGTCACAAATTCGAGGTCAAGGACAAGGACTTCCTCGAATCCAGTCCGTTCGATGGCGAGTTGTACAACGACATTCGCTTGCGTGCAACCAGGGTTCCTGCCGCCGATGTTGGAACCGTTGTTGCCTTCGAATACTCCGTGCAGCGGAATGCCTCCACAAGCCAATTGCGCTGGTACTTCCAGGAAAAGCTGCCGGTAGTTCAAGTAACTTTCACGCTGAATCTGCCGCAGGGATTCCAGTACAAGTCATGGTGGAGCAACCACGCTCCGCAACAGCCGGTTCTTTTAAGTCCAACAAGCTGGAGGTGGACGGAGACCAGCGTACCCGCGATTACAGGTGAGGACTACCGTCCGGTATCGGATGCGATCGCCGGACGCATGGATCTCGCTTACTATTCTCCCTCCGATGCTGCGAGTTCGAACTTCGCTTCCTGGCAGGGCATCGGCGCATGGTATGACGGTCTTACTTCCGGACGCCGCGCCGTTACGCCTGCAATGGCGGGTACGGTTCGCCAGTTGACAGCCGGCGCCAGCGGCTTTGACGCCACTGTCCGGGCAATCGCTCATTTCATGCAGACCGAAGTTCGATACGTTGCCGTGGAGATCGGCATTGGCGGATACCAGCCGCACTTCGCCGCCGATGTATTTCGCTACCACTATGGCGACTGTAAAGACAAGGCAACCCTGATGAGCGCAATGCTTTCCGTGGCGAACATCCGCTCCGATTATGTACTGATTCATTCGGAGCACGGCGTTATCCAGGCGGATGCACCAACTACGGCATTCGATCACGCCATTCTTGCCATTGAACTTCCACCCGCGGACAACGCATCGTACCGCAGCGTCATCACGGCGCCTGACGGCAAGCGATATCTCATCTTCGATCCCACTGACTCCTACACGCCGCTTGGAGGCCTGAATGAAGCTTTGCAGGGCAACTACGGTCTTCTGGTCGCCGGCGGGAAGGGCGAACTCGTTCAACTTCCATTGCTCCCTCCCGATGCAACCCGTCTCGACCGGACCGGAAAGTTCACTCTCTCGCCCGATGGCGCCCTGGCTGGTGAAGTAACGGAGAACCGTACCGGAAACTACGCCCTGCTTCGTCGCAGCGAGATGATGGACGCCAACGACAACGAGCGCACTCGCCTTATGGAGAACTACCTGAATTCGTTTCTCAGTGGAATGACTCTTCAGGAAAGCTCCATGGAACACCTCGCCGGCCTCAACCATCCCCTGGTCTTTCATTACAAGATTGCAGCGCCCCACTATGGCCAGAACAGCGGACCGATGCTCATCCTTCGTCCGCGCGTGCTCGGACAGAAATACTTCTCGATCGATTGGAAAAAGCGAAAGTACGCCGTTTATCTCGGAGGCACCAGCGACGACACGGATACTTTCGACATTGCGATTCCTGATGGCTACAGAGTGGATGACGTCCCCGACCCGATGAGCATCGACGTCGGCTTTGCCTCTTATACAAGCAAAGTGGAGGTCAGCGGTTCGACGCTGCACTACCACCGCGAATACATCGTGAAGCAGCCCTTGGTGGGCCTCAATCAGCTTTCCGATCTGCGCCGCTTCGAAGACGCCATTGATCGCGATGAGTCGGCCAGTGTAATTCTGATAAAGAAGTAGCCTTCCCGCAAAAATGATTGCCGGAGGACCCGCTACTCAGAGTCTTCCGGCACTCTCTTCCATGGCATCGCAACCGGCTAGTTGACTTTCGTCGTGTTCGTTCCTGTCCGTACTGCCGAGAGATCCGCGTCCAGCATGGCGACCGGATCGAGCAACACGCCGTCGTGCACCACGCGGATACGGCCGTCATCCAGTAAGACCGTCGTCGGAATCACGTCCGGCAGTGCAAACTTACTCAGCCAGTCCGTTCCAATCGCCACGTGCAGCTTGTCGAGCTTTTGCCGTCTGATCAATTTGTCGATCGCCGCTTTATCATCGGCCACGCTGAGCGCTACAAGCACTATTTCCGGATGCTTCGCCTGCAATTCCTGAAGTCCCCGCAACTCGGAGATACACAGCGCTCAACCCGGCGACCAGAAATTCACAATCACGGTTCGCCCGGCAAGTACCGCTGCGTCGAACTTCTCTCCCTTGAGCGTGGCAAATTGAAATGGTGGCGCGGGCCTGTCAACCAGCCTTGGAACGTAATGGGCTTCGCGAAAGCGGGCAGCTTTCCTTTTTTGCAGCTCGGCCTCGAATTGCCGGGCATTGCCGAAATGCCGTCGGAGGTAGAATCGCTGCAGTTCGGCGCCGTATTCCAGATCTTTGTTCGAGGGAAGCAACGCCGCGTCAAAATACTCGTCCAGCGCTTTGTTCCTGTCTCCCGCAATAGCCAGCGCCTGCGCGAAAACAAAATGGGTTTCCGGGCTCTTCTGAAGTTCGAGAGCTTTTTGCGCTTCCGGCAGTGCCTGGGAGAGCTTGTGCAGACCCAGGTAAGCCTCCGCCCGAAATAGTGCCGATTGCGCATCCATCGAACGTTGGATTTCCTCCGGCACCTTTCCGCCTACGAAAGCGTGGTTCGACTTCAGCGAATCGTTTGCTTCCGTAATCAACTTGAGCGCGTCTTCCAGTTTCACATCTTTATCGATGTAGAGTCGGGCCAGAATCATATAGTCGTTCTGCACGCTGGGGTCAACCAGCCCGTTTTTCACCGCCCCGCTCATTGCCTCGCGATCTTTCTCGAAGGCCGCTCCGGCCCCTGCCACGTCGCCCATATCCACAAGCGTGTAGAACTTCCCTTTCTGTGCAAATGCGGCTTGCATTGATGTTGGATACTTGACGATGACCGCATCCAGCGCAGCCAGGCGTTTCTTGGGGTCGCTCTCGGAAAACGTGCGCACATAGTCCAACTGAGCACGCAGGCTGTTCTTGGGGTCGTTCAGTTTCTCGTCGAGAACGTTAATCGTATTCTCTACAAAGGCGGCAGGCAGTTTGTCCTGATTGCTCACGACAAAACTGCCCGCAGCATACATCGAACGTCGATCATTGGGATGATCGGCCAGGAACTTCTTTATCTCCTTTGCCACGTTTGCCCAGGCTTGCGCATCACTTCCGTCGCGTTGCACTTCGTAATTCCACAAATCCTCCAGACCGTATCCCAAGCGCTGAACCTGCGCCATCGCGTTTTCAATCACCGATATTGCCTTCGCGTAATCCCGTGGCCGATGAAGGTCGAGCGGCCAGCTCACGCCCGTGTAACTCTGCGCCTGACGCAGCACGCTGTTTAAGTCCTTCTGACCTGTTGGGCCGCAGAACACCACGTTCCAGAGCTTTCCGCCATTGTCGTCCACCGCATTTGTCTTCTCGTCCTTGACGGAGAAGATGGCGTACATGGCGTGGAACTTTTCCAGTGGCACCTCGGCTTCCCAATAATCGCCCTTTCGAGTAAAAGGAATTACGGCGCTACTGCGTGAGACAGGGGAGTTAAAACTCACGTTCAGTGTGAGGAATTGAGGATTCTTAAGCTGCGCGCCCTTGGCGTCAGGAAAATACATGACCCGCATTTTCTTGCTCGTGTTTGGAGCGGAGTTGGCGTAGAAACTGGCGACCGGGCAAACCGGATCAACGAGCACCGTCCAGTACGGCACAGATCGTTGTGGCACCGGTTGCTGCGCGAAGACAGATACCGCAAAACAGGCTAACAGTGCAGCTACGACCCATCGGCGAATACTCATGCTCACCTCTCGAAGTCGTTTGATTCCAACTCTTGTGGCCGCGATTTTTATCGAAGTCAGAAAGCGCTGAACATTTTACGCCTGCCCCGCAAGCGACGCAGCAGTTAGAGGAGAGAAGCAACAAACCAGCAGACAGCCTTGCAATGACATTATCGTCAGCTATACACAGGTCTTCCGAAGCGAACCGGGAAATGCAGGGTGCACAAAGCTTTCCGCGTTAGAACGCGCTGGAATGCAGCGATAAGCGATACCATCACATCGGTATTTCAACGACCGAGTGCTTTGTCGCGGGATATGCGACCTGAGTCCCCGGCGTGGACGACTTCGTGGCGGAGGTCGCCGGCAAGGAAGTTCTTATCTCGACAAATTCACTATCAGACGCAGTCACGGTGGCCTTCATCGCGGAAGACGACGCCCTGTGGAATTCCTTGAGTTACGGAAGAAATAGGTACTAGGCTGTGAGTGAGAATCTTTGGCTGCCCCCCAGGGGGCCATACACGCTGATTCCACAGTGTTTATATAAACATCGCTGGTCAATACCCCATTCTGTACCCCACAATTTTCGTGGCCGGTCTCGCACGATGTCGCACCTTGCGGGACGCTCTTGGCCCGTCACGGACTTTCACGCAAGAGCTCCGAGAATCGGCTCAAAGAACGTCCTCAGCTCTTCGACCACCTCTGCCAAATTCTCCGGCGCCTGGGTGAGTGCGGAGCGTTACCATGTTCAATTCAGGGTGCCGCGAAAGCAGCCGCAGGTCGAAGTAGTCCTTCATCCGGCTGTTCAACATGCGTAGTTGCACAGAGCCTGTAGCTTCTCGGCTATCACTGTTTCCCGGCTGTAACCGAGGAGAACGGGTGCGGGAAATCGAGCATCGTCGGATACGAGAGCTTTTCCGGCTCGGGCGTGACAACATCTCCGAACCCAATATCAATCTGCATGTGAACTCGGGCCGCATCGAGCCGTCCCGTGAACGCCGTTCTGACGCCCGAGTAATCGGCATTCTCTCAAATTGCTGCGCCGAAAAACGACGCAGGATCGAAGACGATGCCGTCATTTGGCACGTCAAGCTGGGCTACCTCCTTCATGATCTGGAGAATGGCATCAATCTCATTGCTTCTCCGGCCTAGCAGGTCGATGTCCATCGTGGGCCGCGGGATTGGCGCCTGCCAGGCGGTGAGCAGCAGCGCACCTTTCAATAGGAATTTTCCGCCATGCGGCGAAACTGAGAGCCTGTAAAGAAATCGCTCCATCGCGTAATTGGGCGCATGACGCGCTCGACGCGGCACACTTTCGCGTATCGCTCGAGCTGATCCACTTTCATGCGGCCTCGCCGGCGATACAGGTTAAGCGCCTCCACGCACACATCGATGCCAAGCTTGTTGCGGTATTTGAAGCAGTCAGCAAGCGTCTTTTCGGGCGAATAGACGTGAACCTTCGCACCGTCCAGCATCGTCTCGATGATGCCGCTTTCATAGACAGCCTTGGAATACCAGAAGAGTTGCAGCGGAGGATACTGAAGAGCAGGAGCCTGGTCATTTGCGGGAATGGCGAGGTAGACGGCGTGCGGAACCTGTGTGGTCATCCTATGAAATGCGAGAGCCGAAATCAGACACACGACACCTCGCGGAACCTTCAGAGCGATGGTGACGAGATCGGGATTGGCAAATCGCAGGTGGCGTCAGAAGAAACCATGCAGTTAACAGCCAGGAATCTAGCTGTATGGTCCTGGGATTCTTATGGAGCAGGTAGCCCAGATCCGACGCCGGAGGCCGCGTGTTAGTTATCGTCAGTAGCATGCATCCTCATCGCAACGCATGTGCGCCGGTACCGGGTCCACCCGCTGAATCGGAGCGCAACACGCGTTTCAACTCGCATAGCTTGTTTTTCCAGCTTCGTCGGCTGTCGCCAGGGGTTCCCGCCAACACAATGTTCCGCCCATTGCGTAACCGCCATACAGCGTGGTTCTTGGTTCGTAGTAGCACGGCACCGTGTTCGTTTAGTGTGTCACGGACGAGGCGTTCCCATCTATCCATTACGGTGAACCCGATTGGGGCTGATCACAGTAGTGCTCGCATCAGCGGTACATATCGAAACTGAGCCTCGATATTTTCGCGAGCCTTCTTGTTGATCGGAAGACCCGGTGCAAGCTCTTTCCAGACCTTCACCAAACGGTCGAGTGTTTGAACCGCAATCTCCGTCACGATAGCTTTGGGAATCCGCGCCTTGTTCGCGAATCTCTCAAGTAGCGCCTCGTCCAGCTTCCCGGTATCTTTCTCCCGCGCAACCGACAACGCCAACGAACGATCGTCGATGTACTGGATGGTCGAAACAAAGTCGTAGCCAGGCGCCAAGCGCGGTGCACGGCCGTCCGGATAGATCACCGACCAATTTTTCAGGTGCATATCGGCATTGCCGATCGCTGCGTTGAAAACCAGCCGACGTATGAACTCGACTAGGGCCTGTTCCCCAAGGAAGGTAGAGATGTCGGCAGCCATGTTCGTGTAGCTGTAGTTCTTGTACTTGTCATTCGGGAACTGGCGGTAGATCTGGTTGAAATCTTCGATGTGGATACGCCCGCCTTCAGGCATTCGGTCGAATCGACGAACGTACAGCGAGTTTGCAGTTTCCGTCGCCAATTCTTTCGGCAGGCCCTCGATCTCATTCGTGGGGATCAGGCCGACTTCCGCGACGTTGATCCCAACTGCCTGTGCTAGCTTCATCATCGAGTATTCATTTTCGGGAACGAGCGGATACTTCGGCGAAGGCAGTTTCACGATCCAGCTTCCGTCGCGTCCTTCGGCCGGAACCGTCAGTTGCTTGTTCGGACTACCGACGGCGGAAAATTTGAGATGCACACCAGCGAGCGAAAAACGCAGCACTCGTCCCGTACGGCGCTTCGCATTTTCCGGGCTGTCGTTCTCGGGTGGTGGGATCGGTTGTCCTTCGATTTCCTGAACGGTGACGGCACCAGGGAGATCTGCACCGAGCAACCACAGCAAATAGAACTCGCGGACGTCTTTGATGCCGGCGAGCTCGGCGACGTATTCGCGTAGGCGGCCTTCTGGGAGCAGGTTTGAGAAGAACGGCGGGACCTTCGTTTGTGCCTGCTCGGGATCCACGATGAGATGTGCGGTCTCGTCATAAAAACTCAGGCTGAGCACAGGCCTATTCGTATCATTTGCGTACTGTTCGTCAAACACGAACAGGTTGCGATCATACGGAAGATTCGTAATCGTCCCGACACGAGTTTGATTCAGCCGGACCTCGAGAACGGTCGGGCGAGCTCTATTCGTGATGCTCGCCATAGGCGTCCTCCGGCTCGGCTCCGATCAAACGCCGTTTGGGTTCGGGCGACTCGAGTACGCCGCGATGCTGTGCAATCAGGTAGCTGACGGACGGAAGAAGCTGCTTCGGCAGGAGAACCGGCTCAAGGCCCAAAGCGCGAGCGAGCTCGGTAAGCGTTGAGAGCCGCAGATCCGTCAGACCGTTCTCGATACGGGCAATCTGGGCCTGCGTCATTCGCAGGCGGCGTGCCAATTCTGCCTGAGAGAGGTCCTGCTCTTTGCGGGCTTGTCGAAGCATTCGCCTTATATCGCTTTGTATATCATTTTTCATTATATATATCGTATTATGCATTTTATTAGTATGTAAACAATATATTAATATATATATTTAAAATGATACATATCGTTTACTATATTTTTGGCTAACTCTGCCGAGCTTGCCATGTAATTACTATTCAGTTAACACATTTTGGTCAATAATTATGGTTTTTGCTCAGCGGACCTATACTTCATCGGCCGTGAATACGGTATTCCCGAGGAATCTTGTCCCATAAGTGCTGGTGCTCGGTTTGCATTCATATGTTTTCCCTGCTCTGTTGTGCAAAAAGGGCTGCCGCCGAACTGGGAGTTTTTCTCGGACTCCCTAGTTGACCTTTAGTAAACGGCCTCGATCATGTCCTTCCTCGCCCAAGAAGAAGGCGAGACAGTTCAGTAGTCCCTTGCGCCGCCGGTCCCGCCCAGGCCGACAGGCGCCAGCGTAAACTACTCCTTCTATCCCCAAAGAAAGGAGGTCACCATGGCAAAGGAGCCAGTACTGAAGAAAATGAATGTCAACATGGATGCCAACCTCCATCAGGCCTTCAAGGTCGCAACCGTCGCCCAAGGGAAAGACATGCCGACGGTGCTGATCGAACTCGTGCAACAGTACGTTGCGAAAAACTACCCGCAGGGTCTGCCCGCCGGCCTGAAGAAAGGTCGCCGCTGATGAAACGCGCTGCGGTGTACGCCATGGTCAGCAAGATCATCCGCCAGCGCTTGGGACCGACCAGCCCCACGAAACCCCTGTGCAAGCCCCTCCGCAAGTCCAACAAACCGGATCTAAGCAAATGAAAACAGGCGACCGGAATCGGCCGCCTGCGCTATCTCAAAAACTCTGGATTTGGCGACTACCCTCGGTACCGAATCTGTCGCCCGCCACTTCCACGTGCTATTGAGTGTCTTGCAAGGGGCTGTTGAAACGCATGTCAGGCCTACGGCAACCTGACATCGGCTCGAGTGATGATTGACAGAAAACACCGAACCCTACCCGAAAAGGCGACAGTCATCGGCGCGGAGCTTTTTTCATTTTCATGCCGCTGTTGGGAGGGCGCGATACTGGGACGATAGTGTCTTCGCTGCGGCCGTCTTCTTTGTTGGCTCAGCCCTAGAGTTTCGCGGAGCGAACCACCAAAATGATGTCATTGGCTGCGGGCGGAACTGCTTAAACGCCGCCGGTAAGACTATCGCCCCGGAAGCGTGGGGTAGGTTGTCCAGCCCTGCCGGTTCAATAAGAAGAGCTCCCACTCTTCAGCGGGAGCTCTTGGGGGAAATCGCCAAGGCTGCGAACCCAGACAATCGGGTTCGCAGCGTGTGGCGTGTTCTGCTATTACTGCACGGTCACATCCAGGTTTGTGGTGTGCGTGACAGTGCCGGATGTCGCGACAACCTGCAGTTTCGTTGTGCCAGTGATTGCCTGATACATCACTGTGGATGTGGAGCCCTGATAGTGTTTATCGCCCGCGTACTTGGCGGTAATCGCATGAGTTCCTACACCGAGCGTGCTGATCTGAACGTGAGCCGCCCCGCTGGTGAGCTGTACGGGAGAACCAACTTGTGTCGTGCCGTCGTAGAAAGTGACGGTTCCCGTCGCATCCGTTGCACCCACGAGCTGAGCGGTGAATGTTACTGCGCTTCCGGACGCCACCTTGTCCGATGAAGACGTCAGTTGAAGTGTCGTAGGCTTATTGAAACTACCGCCGCCGCATCCGAACAGGAATGTCACGACGCACACCAGCATGAGCATGGATACTGCTGCTTTGTGACGCTTACTCGGCACTCCCAGCATGGCAAAACCCAGAATGCCGAAGACAGCGCTGAATCCCCACCACGTTTGGCGCGGAGATGCAGCTTTAGCCTGCGTCGTGAAGGGCCCCTGCATGGTCAAGGTTAAAGTAGTCTGGCCGCCTCCCGTTGGAACCACATTCGGCGAGAAGCTGCAGGAGGTACCACTCGGCAGTCCGGAACCGCACGTCATCGAGGTCGGTCCAGTGAATCCGAGGATCTCGGCGATGTTGAAGGATGCTGTGCTGCTGCCGCCGGACGAGATTGTCATGGATTGCGAATTGCCCGTCATGACAAAATCCGGTGGCGACACCAGTATCGTTACCGGAGCGGTTGTTGCCGGGTTGAAATAGCTGTCACCGGAGTATTGAGCCGTGACCACGTTCGTACCCGTTGGCAGCACGACTCGCGCGCTAAATCCACTGTTGGACCATGGATTTTGCCCAGCGAGCAGCATCGGGCCGGTGACGGCTTGCGCTGCGCCTCCGTTTACCGCACTGAAGAACTGTACGGTTCCCATTGGGGCATACGATGAGTTTCGGTCGTAGACATACCCATTCACGACAAAGTTGAGACTCGTCTGCTGACCCGCTAGCACGTAGTTATTCGGCGTGGTCAGCGAGACCGTTGAAGCCAGCTTCGCAATCGTTGTCGTGAAGATGGGGCTGGTGGAAGCTGCATAATTACTATCGCCATCGTACTGCGCGTACACCTGTGCGGTTTGAGCACCAGCTTGTTCCGAGATTGTTGCCTGTCCGTTGACCAGATTCGCCATGCCGAAGATTTGATTGTTGGAATTGATCGTCACTTGGCCGGTCGGCACAGGCCCGCCAGGTGTGACCGGCTTTACTGTCACGATGTAGTTGACGAATTGACCAAAGGAAACCGCGGCAGGTGATTGTACGACGCTGGTGGTAGTGGCTGCCCCGCTCTTGGGGCTCACCTGAAATTGGCTTGACCACGCATAATTCGGATCGTCGGCTGCAACGGCGGTGTAGTTATCATCGCCGCTATAAGCCGCAGTGATCGTGTGGTTTCCCGGAGTCTTTATCTTAGCGGTGTATGTTACCGCTGAATACCCTCCCTCATCCTTGATGGGAAGAGGATCGCTGAGCGGCGTTCCGTTGTCATAGAACTGGAGCGTTCCAGTAGGTACCGGCTCTCCAAACGCGCGGATAGTCCCAGTGAAGAATACTGGCTCTCCGGCTGGAACATTCCACCAGCTAATCCCAACCATGGACGTGACCTGCTGTTTCGTGAACGTCACGGGCGTTACTGCCGACGTGCTGCCGTTAAAGCCGTCATCGCCAAGGTACTGGACTGAAAGGTTGCTGGCGCCGGTCGGGAAGGTGTACGAGGTTTGGTTACCGGTCTGCACGATTGCAGTCCCGTCGCTGTTAAGTGGAGCGCTCGTCACGACCGTGCCACCATTCAGGATATTGACTGTACCTGTCGGGTGACCCTGACCGGATTTGCCGGCGACCGTCACGGCGATATAGAACGGGACGGCGTACTGCGCCGTGCCAGTATACGGAACGGTTTGGTATGTAGTCTGGTCCTGCATGTAGAGCTGAATGGTGGTGGTGCTGTTCTCGGGGGTGACGGTGACCGCGATCGGCGCAGAGGTGCTGCTGTTGAATATGCCATCACCACCGTATTGCGCGGTCAAGGTGTAACTACCACCAGGAAGATTCGCCACCGGTCCGGTGAAGCTGCCAGTCGCATCGAGGGTGACGTGGCCGACTACACCGTACTTGTCGGTCATGAGCGCAACGTCGCCACTGGGCTTCGAACTGCCGCCGGCTGAGGAAGTGACGGAAACCGTAATATTGAGCGGCTGGCCGTGCGCAACGGTTCCCCCACTCAGGGTAAGGCTGGTGGAAGAGGCCTGGAAGGTGACATTCTTCCAGTTTGTCGCGAGGCTCTCCGCATTTACAGTGCCGAGTCCGGTCGCCATGTCGTAGCCGGCGGCCGCGGTCCATTCCGCGCTTGAAGTACCGTAACCGGTCAACCCGGGCACACTGTTGCTGCCCATCGTGATGTCGTTGAAGTTGCAGGAATTCGCCTGGGTTGGATCTGTCCTCTTCGACGAATCGCAAGCAGCGCGGTCGTCCATGGCCGCGAGCTTGTAAAAGATATAGTTCGCCTGCCCTTGAGAGACGCCGTTCTTCTGCTCGATGAGGGCCATGATGCCCGCCATAACCGGCGTAGCAACGGAGGTTCCACCAACGATGCTCGCATTCGTAAGCACGGTTTCGCCATTGAGCGTGGTCGTCTGGCAGCCGCTCTGTAAGCAGAGGAGATATCCGTCGTCATCGGCCGAGGCATTCAAGGAGAGGTCCGGTGTGTCGCGCACTCCATCGTTCGGAACGCCAAGACCGCTCTGCCAGGAAGGCTTCGGATAACCTCCAATACAAGTCACGTTGCCCTGGGCATCCACGGTGGATTGGCTGCAATTGCTGGGACCTCCGCCCCCGCCGACGAGGCTGTAGGAGAGCCAGTTGGGATCCTGGTAGGCGCAATTGGTTGCTGTGATGGGCAGGGTTGGATCGCAACTCTCACTCCACGCCCCCTCGGGAATATATCCCAAGACTGACCCCAGCGTGGAATCGTTATTTGGCGACCAGTACTGCCCGTAATTCCCGCCTTCGTTATACTGTGTGCCGCCAACTGCTACGTTGTAAGGAGTGGATGACAACCCATTGATAGTGGGGCCGTACTGCGCCGGGCCCTGTGGGTCGACGCCGGCGCGTTGGAGATCACCATCGCACTCAGCCGCGCCCTGGTCTCCCGTGGAAACGAACACGGTAATGCCTTCGGCGGCTGCCTGCGCCCAGAGCGAGTTGTAGAACTGGTTTCCGGCCGGACCCATAAGGGGTTCGCACAGCGAGTAGCTCAAGCTCATGATTGGAGACAGCGCATTGTCCACAATGTAGGCAGAAGACAGATCGATGCCGTCCGTGGTGTCCGTGCTGGCACTTGTCACGAAGTTGATAGTTGCGCCGGGCGCCAAAGCGCTGGCCCACTCAACGTCGAGGGTGCTTTCTCCGATGTCGCCGTAGATGTAGCCGGGATCGGTGCCATTGACGATAAAGTTGGGATCATTCCGCTTAAGCCCAAATATCTGTCGGAACGACTGTATGTCGCTGAGATAGATGTCGGAGCGACCTGCGATTGCGATCGAGACTCCAGTTCCGTCGACGCCTCCCTTCAGCAATGAAGAGGCGTCGTAGATCTTCTGCACATCGGTTGGAGCGAGGTAGTAGTACGGATTGAGGTTCGAGTCGCGAGTTGTCCAAGTTGGATTGACGGGCATTAGTTTGCCGTCGTCGTTGCGCTTCACAGTCACCGGTTTCAAACTCGTTGGCTGCTTGCGGAAGTCGTGCAGAGAGAGCACTCCAGCGACCACCGGGGCCAAAGCCGAGGGCAGGGAGATATTGTTGGTGTTGCCGATGTGCTGCTCGCCGTTGTATTGGAACTTGTCAATTGACGTGCGGAAAGCATTGTCCACCTGGCTCGCAGTGCCGGAAAATTGCACCCACTGGCGCCCACGGCCGACCGACGTGACCTGAAATCCCTGCTGCTGCAGCCATGCGGTGACCTTGGCCGTGTCTTCGTCCGAGGGGCCAAAGCGCTGGGCAAACTCTTCGGGGCTCAGCCATTTATGATAATTCGCGGAGTTCTTGTTCTGTTGGCCGTCGAGCAGTTTATTCAGGGAAACCTGCTCCTCGGGACTGGGCTTCAGCACCAATATCATCCCGTTCATGGCATGGCTTGCCGAGACCGGGCCTAAGTCGCGCGCCAGCTTGACTGCCGGATACGTACTATTGGGGATGGTGGTGCGCACAGCATCATCGATTCTCGTGGTAATACGCGATGGCACTGGCGCCGTCTGGGCAAAAGCCAACGATACCAATCCAGTCACGGCTAAGAACAGCAGACAACCAACAATGTGTGGAAAACGTTTTTTCATAAGCCTCCCTGTGAGTAGCAGCCGCGACGGAATCGACAATCGGTTACTGCACTCCCGACGTGCTTTAATTTTTCGAGAATTGAGGACGACCGACGGCGAAAGTACCCTCACGTGCACCACGAAGGCAATTCCTTGTCAGCTCTTGTTTAGTTCACATAAATTTCATTAAGTAACGACTGCGGAATCAGCAGCATACGTGATCATGGCCAAGCAGACCGCTTCAGCGGCCAGCTTCAGTGTTTGTGCTTTACATCTCTTGCGGTTCCGGGTACATTCCTCTCGATGCTTTCCGACGGGCCGCGCAACTTCGCTTTCTCGGTGTTTACGTTCGACGCCGAGAGCGCCGAACTGCGAAGGAACGGGGGGAGACTGCGGATTCCTGAACAAGCGTCACGGGTACTGACGCTCCTGTTGGAAAATGCCGGCACGGTCGTAACGCGGGAAGAGTTGAGGCGCTATCTTTGGCCAAGCGGCGAATTTCTGGATCATGACCATTCCATAAGCAATGCCGTCAGCCAACTCAGAACCGTTTTGCGCGACCATTCGCGAACGCCCAAATTCATCGAAACTATCCCGAAACGTGGATATCGCTTTGTAGCAGAAGTTTCGGTTCTGCCTCCCATATGCAATCGTGTGAGTGAGGCGCCTCCCGCGACACAAGAACTTGACAGTACGTTGCTCACACCCTTTCCGCAGCCGGAATCCACGCCGAGCGGTAGTGCCAAGGACCAACACGACCAGACCGTTGGGCGTGCCGGCGCACGTGCAGAGTTCGCATCATCCCGGATCAAGACAAAGGGGCTTCGATGGGCGGTTTTGTGCACCGTGGGTCTCGTGCTGTTCGCTGCGGCAGAATTGACTGCTCACTTTAGCCACCGGAGAGCGCAGCAATCTGCGCCCGTCGCCCTGGGAATTGCTCCATTTGAGGTTTCCGGAACAGGCGCTGAGCAGTTCGCCGATAGTTTCCGGATGGATCTAATCGATGCAATGTCGAATCTGCCAAAAGTGCAGATGCGTGCCGCACATTCGTTTTCGAATGTGAAAGTGGACAAAACCGATATTCGAAAGTTGGCGAGCACGTTGAAGTTGGACGCGATTGTATTTGGGAGATTCACAATTAACAAGCAGCGGCTCCAACTCGAACTTGAACTTGTGAATGGGCACAACGCGACCCACTTGGCGTCGTTCCGGTACAACGGAACTACAAAACAACTGGCATCGATTCGAGATCGTGCCGAGCATGACATCTTTTCGCGACTTCACGTCGCGACGGCCAGCGAACCCAGGAAGCCGGGCAGCACCGATAATCCACAAGCTTACGAAGCTTACTTGCGGGCCAGGTACCATCTATCGGAATGGACCAATGGTTCACTCAGCAAAGCGTTTGACGAATTCAATGAAGCACTCACCGCCGACCCCAACTTCGCCAACGCGTACGCCGGAATGGCCAGCGCTTACGTCGCTAAAGCTGAACATAATCTCGGTCCCCGAAAAGAGAATTATGACAAGGCCGAGCAGGCAGCCGCAAAGGCCGTTCAGTTGGATCCCACGCTCGCGGAGGCACACGCGATCCTCGGATTCGTCGCTTTCCGCCGGGATTGGAACGCGGTATTGGCAGAGAAGGAGCTTCGTGAGGCGGTGGAATTAGACCCAAGCCAAGCCATGCCACATCTATGGCTTGCGGTGCTATTGGGGAGTACCGGCCGATTCCAGGAGTCACTCCAAGAGGTTGACATCGCTCGCACTGCGGATCCTTTGTGGCCAGCGGTCTACTTGACCGATAACTACCTGGCAACAAATGCGCGTCAATATAAGCGAGCTGCCGAGGATTCGCGTAAATTGCTGTTACTGGTGCCGAATTGGCCTCTTGCTCTCGATCAGCAGGCCTGGCTACTGTGGTACACAGGCCATTATCTGGAAGCTATCAACGAATGGAGAGCGATGGCTTCTTCGGAGCACGACGCCGCCCGCATGGCGCTTGAGGACCGCGGACTGGAAGCTTTCCGTCGTGGAGGGGTACCGGCGTACGCACGAATCAAAATCGAGGCGATCGAGTCTGGCCATCATTGGGCACATCCTAACGATTTTGGCGCCGCTGAATGGTATCTGAATGCCGGAGACAAGGACAAAGCCATTGCCGCGCTGAAAGCCATGGTAGAGCACCACGATCCGGAATGTATCCAGTTTGCTGTGAGTCCGGCATACGCAGGACTTCATCACGATCCCAGGTTTCTCCGCTTGCTCGCTCGTGTGGGGCTAAGCTTGCCGCATTCGTATCCTAAAGCGACTTCTCTAACCTCACGGCAATAGTCGAGCGGGGAGTAAGCTTACGGAACCTCTGATTTAGCTCTCTTGTTTCCACAGGCCTTGCGGGTACAGTGACGCGAGATGAAGACAGATCCCCCACAGAGGACACTGGCGATGATGACGGGCTTCGAACGGTACGGGGAGGAGACGCGGGTGTGGGGCGACGGAGCATATCAGGGGCAGACGGAAGCGATCCGCGAAGTGGCGCCGCGGGCGAGGGACTGCACCAAGTCGAAAGTGCGCTCCCGGGTGGAGCACGTGTTTGGCGTGATGGAGCTGAAGTTCGGGTTTGTGAAGGTGTGCTACCGAGGCTTGGCGAAGAATGCCAATCGATTGTTTGCCACAGTGTGCTGGTCAACCTGTTTACGGTGCGCAAGAAACTGCTGCGCCCGGCGGCGGCATAGCGAGGCGGAAGCCCCTACAGAAGGGTCCGTAGCTTTTTCGTGCTCGGCAGGATTTGTAAATGCTTGAAAACTTTGGCTGCCCCCCAGGGATTCGAACCCCGATATGCTGATCCAGAGCAGCACTGTGCCACTTTTCTGATGCAATCTTGTGCGCTCATTTGTACTCACAAACTCCTCCGAACGCCTTGCTGGTTACGGCTTTCAAGCGATTCGTGAATTCTCATGAGTAATCGTGCAATTTCCTGAAAACAGATGGTCTTTGGAAAATTATGTGGGGATTATGTGGGGCTGAATCTTCCCCCTGAGCTTTCGGTTCATGCCCGACAGAATCACAAACAACACGCTCTGGGGCATCGTGCGAAGTGTGCAGCGAAAGCTGGCCTTGTGTCAATTCTATTTCCCTTCTATTTCCCTTAAGCACAATTCAGCGCCTGGCTATAGGTGTTTACGATTCTGAAACAGGTCAACCGTGAGTCGATTGGGCGATTCGTATTCGACCGGGCCGGACGGCATGTCCGCCAACTTCAATGACGCCTCGAGTGCTTCGGAAGTGCTGCGGCAGCCTTCCAAATATTCCCTCGCATTTAACGCGAAGTCGTTCATGACGCCAAGAACCTGCCGACTCCGCGGGCGAGCGAACACTTTCTCGCTTGCGGAGCTGAGTTCCTGCGCAATATGGTGCTCGCGCGCGCCCAGCCTCCGAAGGATCGCTCCAAGCGCTGGTCCAAACTGAGTCGGAAAACAATCGTTCCTGGCTGGGAGAATCATCGGAAGCAGTGATCGTTCACTTTGGCATACACCCATCTGGACGTGCCGACGTTGAGCAGATTGGCATACCAATCTCCCAAAACCCCGGTTGAGGCGGCCGGTTCGTCCGAGATGGTGAGTTTGAACCTTTGAACCGTTTGTTTCGTGCA
>Ga0307375_10000131_pt1 | contig 99816 bp, 107 predicted proteins | sample TR1MG_FD_202531 | JGI IMG/M metagenome (GOLD analysis project Ga0307375, IMG submission 202531) | Soil microbial communities from Risofladan, Vaasa, Finland - TR-1 | ecosystem: Environmental > Terrestrial > Soil > Coastal area > Acid sulfate soil | place: Finland: Risofladan, Vaasa | collected... | reverse complement strand
CGAATATTAATGCCGCCCGGTTTAAGATGTTTGCGCAAACGAGACATGTAAACCTCAATGGCATTTTCGCTTACCAACTCGCCAAGGCCGGAAATCTGCTCGCACAATCGTTCCTTACTGACTACCCGGCCGGCATTAAGCACTAATATTTCCAGCACATTCAACTCGCGCGCCGACAACTCCAGCGCTTGGCCATCCAGGGTGGCAAGATGGCCAACCGTATCCAGGCAAAGCGAACCGACTTGTAATTGCGCTCCACTGGCCGAGTGCCCCCGCCGAATCAGGGACCTTACTCGCGCTTCCAATTCATGCATATCAAACGGCTTAACCAGGTAATCGTCCGCACCTATATCCAGTCCATTGACTCGATCCCGCACATCATCGCGGGCGGTCAGAATCAATACTGGCACATTATTTTTGCGATGGCGCAAACGGCGGAGAATATCAGCGCCATCCATACCCGGTAGACCCATATCCAGAATTACAACATCAAATTCATGTACTGCTAGCAAATGGTCGGCCCGTTTACCATCATTCTCGTGCATGACTGTATATCCCGGCTTGTCAAACGCATGGAACAGAACATCGGCCTGCAACGGATCATCTTCTACAACAAGAATGCGCATATTTGTAGTTTATTCAGGTTGGCGTAAGGAAGCGAATCTATTATCCATCTTGTGGCGGGTTTGCACATAACAGTTGAATCAATAGCCAGGGAATGTTGGCGCTCACAACTGTAATGTGATGATCAAGTTGTATTGCTACGACTGGTAATTTTACACATTCACTAGGAGATCACAATCATGAAAAAAATCCGTCAAACAACTGCAATTGCCGCCTCGCAACAGAAAGTGGAAGAACTGCAATCTGAATTGAAAATTCTCGAATCAAAAGCCGAGGAAAATAAGACTCTCTCAGGGGATGACCTTGAGTTTATCGGTGAACTCGGCTGGCTTACCGCAGCAGCGGTGTTGGTAGCCAGTCTGGCTGCTGGCGTATAAAAGCATTGGCATACACCTACGGTTTCATTTTGCAGCAATGAAAGTGAAAATGACATGAGTTGGAATGGTGCATTTTCGATGTCGATTAATATTGGCACGATATGGCAACTATCGCGAAAGTCAGATCACCACAAAACTTGATAAAGGGAAGCACGCTCGTTTGGCCTGCCGGATGGCATGCAGCCTTGCCAGTGGCAACCTTCCCTATTGCTGTTGATTGCGTGTAATGGACAACTTTGCCGGCATTGCACAAGGCCCGCTTTGTTTTCGTTGGCAGCTATTTGAAAAGCCCTGCAAAGTGGGTGATCAACATATTGCTCCCGCTTTTGTGTTTTTCCTTTTCTTCCCCGAGCGCCGCCGGGTAGGGCAGGTGCATCAGGGAATTCCGGCGTGGACTGATGAAATAGCCAGACAATCGACCAGGCTGTGAAACAATGCCCGCCAAGTCACTGGTTATGTCTGGGCAGGTGAATGAGTAGCGAATTGTGTTTGACTTCCGCCTGACCAGGCAAGCAATGCAGGGAAACCACCAGGAGCGACAAACCGTAAAAAAACCGCAGTTACTTACCTTTTTCGGCAAAACAAACAGGTAGCCAACTGCCATGGCAACCCCCCGACGGTGTTGATTTGCTTTTTGTTCTGCATAACAATGAAGGAAAACTTCACGCTCACTAGCGGAGCCAGCAAAATGACCGTTCGATACTTCACCAAACAAACCTTCAATTTCCTTTCGACCCTTGCCGAAAACAATACCCGCGAGTGGTTCGCGGAACACAAACAGGAATACGAAACCTATATTCGCGAGCCCGCACTGGATTTCATCAGCGACATGGACGAAGAGCTGCTGGCGATATCAAAACATTTCCGCGCTACGCCGAAGAAGGTGGGCGGATCGCTGATGCGCATCCACCGCGACACGCGTTTCAGCAGGGACAAAACACCGTACAAAACCAACATCGGCATCCAGTTTCGCCACGAGGCGGGCAAGGATATTCATGCACCCGGCTATTACGTGCACATTGAACCGGACGAATGTTTTGTCGGCGCGGGGCTGTGGCACCCCGATGCCGATACCTTGTTCAAGATACGCGAGGGGATTGTGCAGAATCCCGATGCATGGGTGAAGGCACGCGATGAACGGGTCTTCAGCGCGCATTTTGAGCTGGTCGGCGATGCGCTGGCCAATGCACCCCGCGGCTTTGCCAGGGATCATCCGCTCGTTGAGGATCTGAAGCGCAAGGATTTTATCGGGCTCGCGGGATTAAGCGTGGCGAACGTAACCTCGGGTAATTTCCGCAGTCTGGTCGCAGAGCGTTTCAAACAGGCCGATCCGGTCATGCGCTTCCTGTGCGGGGCGCTGGAGCTGCGGTTCTAGCTGTTTCATTCAACTACACTCCTGACAACACTCAAATTCCGGGCCAGCTCACTATGACCTTGCTTTCCCCCCAACGTCATCTGTTCGACATCCCCGACGACATCGCCTATTTCAATTGCGCATCCAGCTCGCCCCAGCTGAACGAATCGCAACGCCGTTTGCACGCCGGCGTGCGCAGCAAGAGCCACCCATGGGAACGCACGGCACAGGATTTTTTTGAGGATGCGGAAACGATACGCCACCTGTCTGCGGAGATATTCGGCGGGGATGCGGATGGCTATGCGGTGGTACCTGCCGCGAGTTACGGCTTGAGCACTGCTGCACGCGCGGTTGAGCCGGACCTGAAAGCGGGCGACCGCATTATGATCATCGAGGATGAGTTTCCCAGCGTGGTTCTGCCGTGGCGCAGGATTGCGCGTGAGACCGGCGCGCTTCTGGTCACCGTGACTACCCCTGAAGACGGCGACTGGACGCAGGCTATCCTGGAAAGGATCCGCGCCGGCATGAAGGTGGTTGCGGTATCTTCCTGCCATTGGACTAACGGTGCTTATATCGATTTGCGCCTGATCAGCCAGGCTTGCCGCAACACCGGGGCTGTGCTGGTGGTGGATGCGACGCAGACTTTGGGCGCAATGCCGTTTCCGATCGCGGAGATTCAGCCGGATTTTCTGGTCGCGGCGGGTTACAAGTGGCTGCTGTGCCCGTATGGCTTCGGATTGTTGTATGTGTCGGCGCGCTGGCGCGATGCGCGCCCGCTGGAAGAGACCTGGCTGGCACGCGACAACGCGGGGGACTTTACCGCGCTGGTGAAGTATTCCGATACCTATATGCCCGGCGCGCGCCGCTTCGACGTGGGCGAGAAATGTACCGCCACCATCCTGCCGGGCGCTGTCGCAGCATTGGAACAGATCAAAATGTGGGGAGTGGACAATATCGCTGCTTCGCTCGCGGCGATCAATGCGAAGATCGCGGTGCGTTTGAAACAGCTTGGGTGCCGACTGCCTGCGGATACCCGACGCTGCCCGCACATGTTCGGCGCAGAATTACCGGAGACTTACACGGGAAATCTGGTGGATGGCCTCAAGTCCAGAAACATCTACATCAGCCAGCGCGGCAACTCGCTGCGCATTGCACCGCATCTGCATGTGAACGGACATGATGTGAACCGGCTGATTAATGCGCTAGGCGAATTGATTAATTGATGTTTGGAATGCTTAAAGTGGAGGCGCGGACCGCGGCATAAAATGGTTTGCTTGCGGGCACGCTGCACCGGCGAAAACACTGTTACTAAACGGCTTTCCCCAAGGTGGCGATACCTGAAATCTTGCTGAGCACCTCGGATAATTCCTTGACTCTGACCTCCAGCTCGGCCATCTTTTTGACGTTGGTCTCCTGCGCGGCAAATTCTTTAAGCTGGATTTCCAGTCCGGCTATCATCTTTTCCATTTCGGCTGCTCTTCCCTGTTCCTGCCTGAGACTTTCCCGCAGAAGCTTGATCGCTTTTAGATGTTCAAGCGATTTGTTCTTTTCTTCCTGAAGTTGTGCAGTCCGCTTTACCAGTTCCAAAGCATTATTCTGCTCTGCGCTCAGATTGCTCTGCGCATTATCGCCTGCCGCTTTTCCGGCATAGGCGCGAATCTTGATAGTCGTCCGGTCTGATTTTGACATTGCCCACCCCTTGTCGCCGAAACACCCGCTAAACTTCGCACCGTCTATAACCTTGCATCCCGCAGCAAAAAAATTGCACCGATTCCGGCCGGACCAAAGGGAACAGGCCCGCCTTGGTCACGGCAAAAAACAAGCGGCGTTTACCCAATCAATCCTGCGCCTTGGATGGATCCTGCGGCTGGCCATTTCCTGTCGGCGACGTTGTCGCAGCGCCTCCCTTGACCAACGGATTAGCCGTCTGAACTGGCTCCGCAGACTGGTTTACCGAAGGCTGGGGAGTACTCGCCTCTATTTTCGCTGCTGGCTGTATCACAGCCGGTCTATTGTCGGGTTTACCCGGTTTATTCACCGATGCCGTCTTCGTTGTATCCGCCAGCGGTTTATTTTTTATCATCGACTCCGATACAATCAGTTTTTCAGCAGCTATTGATTTGGCTTTCAACCCCGGTGGAGGGTGACGCGGAAGCGGGCCCGAAAGCAAGCTGTTGATTTCGGATTGAATCAGCGTTTCGGATTTCAGCTTCGATTGGGAATGGTCTGGGGCGATGTGTGCAGGCCGAAAAACCGGGGGACTTACCCAGATCCGATCGCTCATCGGAGCCGGCGCTGGCTTGTACACCACCCGCTGAAAAATCACCCACCCCTCCCATGCGGTGGCGACAACCGCTGCCGCAAACAGAACCGCCAATAACCATGTGCGGCGCTTCCTGTCCTGATCGCGTATCACCCTGACCCTGGCCCTGCCGAAAAGCGTACGGGTGACTTTGGCCTCGCCGATATCCGATACCTTACCCGTACCCGGCTGCGGGTTGCTTGCCATCAATTGGCGATTCAGGATGTCGAATTGACTGATTTCATACCCCATCTATACAGTCCTCTGAATTTTGCAGTTGCTCTGTTTTCTGACAACAAGTCTGTTCCGGTTACTCGATCACCAGCCGGATTTTCTCCTGCTGCGGCACCGGTTGTTGCGGCTTCTCGGCCTGCGCCTGTTCCAGCTGTTGCATTTCCTGCTGCAGCTTGGCCAGTTGTTCTGCATCGAACTTGCGCTTTTTCTCTTCCTGGGCTGCCAATTCCGTTTTCCGTTCCGCTTCCAGTTCTTCCGGGGTCTTGTATTCGTGCAAGGTTAGCGTCGTCTCCCCTGCCACCGAACCCGGCTCGCCGCGCTTGCTCTTGAGCTTGATGTTGAGGCGCAGTTCATTTGCCGAATCGGCATTGCGTATCGCCTCTTCATAGCCGATATGGCCATCGTTATACAACTCGAACAATGACCAGTCAAAGGTACGCATGCCGAGCTCGCGCGATTTCTCCATGATGCTCTTGATCTCGTGGAATTCGCCCTTGAATATCTTGTCGGCTATGGTCGGGGTATTGAGCAGAATCTCGATGGCGGCTCTGCGTCCCTTGCCATCCGGAGTGCGCACCAGCCGCTGCGAAATCAATGCGCGCAGGTTGGCGGACAGATCCATCAGCAGCTGGTTGCGCCGCTCTTCCGGGAAGAAGTTGATGATGCGGTCCAGGGTCTGGTTGGTACTGTTGGCATGCAGCGTGCCCAGGCACAGGTGGCCGGTCTCGGCAAATGCGATGGCATGCTCCATGGTTTCAGCATCGCGTATCTCGCCGATCAGGATCACGTCCGGCGCCTGGCGCAGGGTGTTCTTCAAAGCGTGATGCCAGCTGTGCGTGTCAACACCGACTTCGCGGTGGGTGACCAGTGATTTCTGGGACTGGTGCACATATTCCACCGGGTCTTCGACCGTAATGATATGCCCTTTGGAAGTGCGGTTGCGGTGGTCGATCATCGCGGCCAGCGAAGTGGATTTACCCGAACCCGTGCCGCCGACCACCAGCACCAGCCCGCGCTTGTTCATCACGACATCCTTGAGTATCTCCGGCAGCATGAGCTTTTCAAAGTTGGGAATCTCGGCGGCAATGGTACGGATGACCATGCCGACATTCTGCTGCTGGACGAAGACGTTGACGCGGAAGCGGGAAACGCCCGGAACAGAAATGGCAAAATTGCATTCCATTTCCCTGTCAAACTCCGCACGCTGGGTTTCATTCATCAGCGCATGAGCCAGCTGGCGGGTGATTTCGCCGCTAAGCTTTTGCGAGGTCATCGGCTGCATTTCACCGTGCGACTTCATACTGGGCGGAAAATCACTGGCAATGAACAGGTCGGAGCCACCCGCTTTGCCCATTGCGGTGAGCAGCTTGATGATGTATTCGTAGGCTTGCTGATCGGTAAGAGCTGGCATCTTATTTCCTTGCAACGACAATTCCGGTAAGGAATTATAGCGGTTTATTCCAGCGGCAGGCAGTGCTGGCAGACGGGACAGTTTCGCGTGTATTTTCCGCCCGAACAGTGCCCGTATTCGCGCGCCCGTCGATTTTGGGGTAATGTCCGCCTCTCTCGAATAGGGTGGCATGATGAAGAAACGTGTATTGATTCTGGGCTATGGCGAAATGGGCCACGCAATGGAACATCTGCTCTCGACACGGCACGATGTCCGCATCTGGAACATCGGCACAGTGGTGAAGGGCAGCCATGCCACGCTGGAGCAGGAAGTCGCCGAGGCGCAAGTGATCCTGTTCTGCCTGCCGGTGAACCCGCACCGCGAGATAGCCGGCCGCATCGCACCCTATCTCCTGAAGGACAGCCTGTGCCTGACCATTGCAAAGGGACTGGATGAATCCGGACAGACGGCGGCACAAATCTTCGGGGATGTATTCGGCGACAGGCATCACTACGGGGTGGTATACGGCCCGATGATCTCGGAGGAGCTCAGGGCGGGGCAGCACGGCTTTGCCGATGCGGTGCTGTGCGAAAGCGCGGATTTCACGATAATACAAAGCCTGTTTCTGGGCAGCAGGCTAGTCTGCCAGCAGGCATCTGACATGCACGGCAGGAATTGGTCGGTAATCCTGAAGAATGTTTATGCGGTCATGTTCGGCGTCTCGGATGAACTGAAACTGGGCAACAACATGCGCGGACACCTGATGGTTACGGCGGTCGCGGAATTGTCGGGTATCGTGCAATCATTCGGCGGACAGGCGCGCACGCCCTACAGCTATGCCGGTCTGGGCGATCTGCTGACGACGGCAACCAGCGAGGATTCGCATCACCATGCACTCGGGCGGCAACTGGTTCGCGGTGAATGGTCGAACATCTCGGGCGAGGGAGTGCATACCCTGCGCATGGTGGAGAAATACCACCTGTTCGAGTGGCGTGCCTATCCGCTGTTCTCGCTGGCACATGACATCGTCACCGCGCCGGAAACGCTGCGTGAACGGGTGGATGAATATCTGAAGCTGCTGCGGGAGACGGTCAGTTGTGCGATATAGCGCCGGAATAAAATACTGAATGGCCCATCTCGTCGTCACGATTTCCGGCCATGGATACGGCCATGTCGCGCAGACTGCGCCTATCCTCAATCAGCTTCACCAACTTGTTCCGGAGCTGCGATTGACGGTGCGTTCCGCCGTGTCCCCGGCCCATCTGCGTTCGCGCATTCACGTACCGTTCGCTCATCTGCCCAGTAATGGCGACATCGGCATGATGATGTCTTCGGCGCTGGATGTTTTGGTCGAAGAAAGTCGCGTGGCTTATCGCGCCTTTCATCGGGATTGGGACAAGCGTGTCGCCGATGAGGCACATCTGCTGCGCGGACTTGATGCAGACATGCTGTTCTCAAATGTAGCCTATCTGCCGCTGGCGGGCGCTCAGCGGGTTGGCATACCCAATGCGGCGCTGTGCTCGTTGAATTGGGCGGACATCTATCGCCACTATTGCGGCGAAGATGATATTGCCGCGCTGATAGCCGGTTGCTACGCGGGCGCCGATGCATTCCTGCGCGCGACGCCGGGCATGGCGATGGCGGACTTGCCCAATCTGGTCCCGGTTGCACCCGTTGCCGCGGTCGGGAAAAACCGGCGCACAGAACTCGATCATCACTTGAAGTTATCGAAAGATGAAAAACTGGCGCTGGTCAGCCTGGGTGGTATCGCCAGCCGACTGCCGATCGAACGCTGGCCGCGCATCCCGGGCGTGCGCTGGCTGGTGCAGGAAAGCTGGCATATCGAGCATCCCAATGCAGTCATCCTGGAAACACTACCAATGAGTTTCAGCGATCTGCTCGCCAGCTGCGACGTCCTGGTCTGCAAGCCCGGCTACGGCAGCTTTGTCGAAGCGGCGAGCGGCGGCGTGCCGGTGCTCTACGTGAACCGCCCCGACTGGCCGGAAGCGCCCGCCCTGGTCGAATGGCTGCAGCAAAATGGCCTGTGCCGCGAAGTTGCGCGCGATACTCTGGAACAGGGAAAGATTGCAGATGTACTGGAAGAAATCTGGAATGCGCCCAAACCTGTGCCGGTGATTCCGGAAGGGGCACAGCAGGTAGCCAAGTGGTTGGCTGAAAGACTTAAGTAATCCTGTCGTGTAGGAGCGGGCCATGCCCGCGAACAAAAGATTCGCGGGCATGGCCCGCTCCTACATACATGCCAATTGGAGCTGATGAGCAGAGCTCACTCTAAACACCCAAAAACCTCCGCACATCGTCGCGAGCGAATCTGAGGCAAGGAAAAAAATGGCGAAAAACCGGAATGTACATAATGTACATGAGGATTTTGAGCCATTTTTTAACGCAGTATCAGAGAGCGCAGCAGTTGTGCGGAGGTTTTTTTAGTGGACGTGTCCGCCCTCTTCATGCACATGCCCGTGTTCCAACTCTTCCTCGGTGGCTTTGCGTATATTCGTCACGGTACAGTTGAATGTCAGCGTTTTCCCGGCCAGCGGATGGTTACCGTCCACCGTCACTTCATCGTCGCTCACTTCCACCACGGTAAAGAGTATGAAATCCTCATCATCCGCAGTAGTCTCCGGCGCGCCTTCGAACTGCATGCCGACTGCAACATCTTTCGGGAATGAGCTGCGCGGCTCGACTTCGACCATACTGTGGTCGTATTCGCCAAAAGCGTCATCGGGCTGCATGGTAACGCTGCATTTTTCACCGACACCTTTGCCATGCAGTGCCTCTTCGACCAGCGGAAAAATGCCATCGTAGCCGCCATGCAAATAACTGATCTGTTCATCGACCCTTTCCAGCAGTTCGCCGCTCGAATCGAACAATTCGTAATTCAGCGAAACGACTGTGTCTTTGGTAATTTTCATTTCATATCCTTTATCAAATTGAGAATTTCCTGCGCATGCCCGTGTGCCTGCACGCCGTACATGACATGGCGCAGCTTCCCATGTTTGTCGATCACGAACGTGGAACGCCTGATGGACAATTTCTTTTGTCCATCAACTTCTTTCTCATACATTACGCCATAGCGTTTGCAGATGCGCGCATCGGGATCCGAAAGCAGTAATACCGACAGTCCGTACTTGTCGCGAAATGATGCATGGCTCAGGCAATCGTCGCGGCTGACACCGACCACGATACTGCCCAGCTTGCTGAACTCTTCTTCCAGAGCGCTGAATTCGTTGGCTTCCAGGGTGCAGCCCGGCGTGTCGTCCCTGGGGTAGAAATAAAGCACGACATTCTTCTTACCTTGTTGCGACGCAAGACTGAAAGTCTGCATGTCGGAATCCGGCAACTCGAAGTGTGGTGCTTCTATTCCTGTAACAAGCTGCATAGACATTGATGTTTTCTCCCGTGCGCCATTTTAAACACTTTTCGCAAATCTTATAAAAATATTTGCTGCGTGCCCGGAACTGGCATGACACGGCTATAATCCGGGCAATGAAAAGCAAACTTCCATTGCTCGGCGGACTGACCGTCAACGAATTTCTGCGCGATTACTGGCAGAAGAAACCCCTGTTGATCCGTCAAGCCTTTCCGAAATTCAATGGCTTGATTGATGCGCAGAAATTGCTTGCACTTGCCAGCACAGAGGACGTGCAGGCAAGGCTGGTAACACAGAAGCGCGGCAAATTCGAATTGCAGCAATCGCCCTTTGAACCGGAACAACTGGATGACCTCGGCAAGACCGGCTGGACAGTGCTGGTGCAGGGCGTGAATCATTACATTTCCGAGGCAGCCGAACTGCTCAAACACTTTTCATTCATACCCCATGCGCGGCTGGACGATCTGATGGTCAGCTATGCACCAAAAGGCGGCGGCGTCGGTCCGCACTTCGATTCCTATGATGTGTTTTTGCTGCAGGGCCCGGGACACCGCCGCTGGCAAATTTCCGCGCAGTCTGATCGCACCCTGATCGCCGGCGCGCCGTTGCGCATCCTGCGCGACTTCAGGGCGGAACAGGAATGGGTGCTGGAAGCGGGCGACATGCTGTACCTGCCACCGCATTATGCGCACAACGGTATCGCCGAAGACGATTGCATGACTTATTCAATCGGCTTTCGCACACCAGCCTACCAGGAACTGGCTGAACAGTTTCTGGTATATCTGCAGGACAGGATAACGGTGGAAGGAATGTATGCCGACCCTGGCCTGAAGACGCAGCAGCATCCTTCCGAAATCAGCCCGGCGATGCTGCATCAGGTGCAGCAGGCGATCAAACAGGTGCGCTGGGACAAAGAGGATATCGCGAATTTCCTGGGTTGTTATTTGAGTGAACCAAAGCCGCATATCTTTTTCGATGCGCCGGAACGACCGCTCAGCAAATCCAAATTCGGGCTGGCAATACAAAAGTCCGGTGTGCGACTCGACCTGAAGAGCCAACTGCTCTGTCATACCGGCCGGATCTTCATGAACGGCGAAGACCACCAGGTGAATGAACAGGATTATCTGTTGTTGCGCAGCCTGGCCGACCGGCGTGAATCGTCCGCCTTGAAGGATTGCAGCGCAGCGTCGGTTGAACTGCTTTACCAATGGTATCTGGACGGATATATTTCCATAGATTGAACTTCGGGGGGCAGATCATGAGTGATGATGAATTGCAGCACACCCAGCTGGACGGCATCACGGACTACACTGCCGCGCTCGACACGCTGTGCAAACTGGCGCAGCGCAACCTGTACCTGTTCGAGAAGGATTTCGACGGACTGGGATACAACAGCGAAGCGCGCTACACGACATTGCGCAATTTTTTGCTGGCCAACCCCGCCCACCGCCTGTTCGTACTGACCCATGACACGCATTATCTGGCCACGAGGTGCCCGCGCATGCTGATGTTGCTCGAGCAATTCGGCACAGCCATGTTCATCCATCAGACACCCAAGCACCTGCAGCACATCTCAGACCCCTTTTCCGTTGCTGACGAATCAAACTACGTGCGCCGGTTCCATTTTGACGATCCGCGCGGAATTCTGGGTCAGCGCGACCCGGAAAAAGCGCGCGTACTGAAAGCGCGCTTCATGGAAATGTGGGAGCAATCGCATCCTGCTGTTTATAATAAGATTTCAGGCCTGTAACAAAATATTTTAAAATATCTTGTTTTACTAATACAACCTGTTAGAATGCGCCGCCTTCGATCTTGAGTGCATTGCCGCTTTGCTTTTGGATGCATTTGAATCCGGGTAAATTATTGTGTATCTCAACTTAACTGTCCAAGGAAACCAAAATGAAACGTATCGCGCTTGTTGCCGCTCTGCTGGCTCTTGCATTGACCGCATGCGGCCAAAAATCTGCTGAAACTGCTCCTGCTGAAACTGCTGCACCTGCAGCCGCTGCTCCTGCTGCGCCCGAGGCTGCATCTGCAACATCGGCGACATCGGCTGTCGCCGCTCCTGCTGCTGCCGACGAAAAGAAGTAAAACAAGGATTGACGAACAATAAAAAGCCGGCGCAAGCCGGTTTTTTATTTCTGCAGAAGTTTGTTTACTCTGGTATTCAACTGATCTCGCGCCAGCCGAATCCTTCTTGCTGGGTGGCCACGCTCACCCAACTTTCCTCGCACCCGGCCGCAACACTCAACGCACGCACGGCAAGTTCCGGGGTATTGTTCCTGCGACTCAGATGCGCGGCAATCAGGTGTTGCAAACGGCTGATATCCAGGCTGGCCAGAATGGCGGCGGATTCATGGTTGTTCAAATGCCCGAATCGCCCGCCCACGCGCTGTTTCAGGCTGTACGGATAATCGCCGTTCATCAGCATTTCAAAATCGTGATTGCACTCCAGCACCAGTGCATCGCATCCGCTCAGAGTCTGCTGGATATGTGCAGTGCTGCATCCGGTATCGGTCAACACCCCCAAGCGGCGAGCGCCATCGCTGAATACAAATTGCACCGGCTCGGCAGCATCGTGCGGCACAGGGTAAGGGATGACCTCGAGCTCGCCGATCATGAATGGCAGGCGGGGATCGATTTCCCGGATATCGGCAATGCCGGCAAAAGCCTTTTCCTGGGCGCGCAATGTGCCGTGGGTAAGCCATACCGGCAGATTGTATTTGCGTGCCAGTCGCGCCACGCCGCCGATATGATCACCGTGTTCATGGGTAACGACGATGCCGTTCAATTCCCCGGGAGATACGCCCAGGCGGGCCAAGCGCATCACCGTGTCCTGCAAACCAAACCCGCAGTCCATCAACACGCGCGTCCGGCCAGTGTCCGGCGAAGCCGCGGTCGAGTCGAAGGCGACCACCAGTGCGTTGCCTTCGCTGCCGCTACCCAGGGACGCGAAACGCATGGCCATCAGCGCTTCACCGTCACTGCTGCTGACTGATGTTTTTGTACACTGCCTCGAGCATCTGCTTGCTTACCTTGTTGCTTGCGCCTGTCTGGTCGGTAATGGAAACTTCGCAGGTGCTGCCCCCATCCTTCACGATCACGCGATAGTGCTGGCTGGTGTCCTCGTCGCTCTTCCAGAACATCAATTTATCCAGCCAACTTCTGTCCAGCCTGACCGGGCGCAGATAGTAGATGCCTTTCTCGCGATTCCTGTCCTCAACGACCAGGCCCGCGCCTTCGAGGGCCAGGCCCACTCTTCGCCAGGACCGGTCAAACGGATCGTTAAGCACGATGATGGTGTTGCCTCCGGATATCTCGCGCAGGCTGGCCATGCCCGCCAGTTCGAGGGTGTTGGCTGCCGCATCCGGTGTTGCCGCTACCGCACTGGCTGCGGGCTCCCCTGTACCTTCCCGGTTGCCGGATTCATTTGCAGCCTCTGCAGCGACGAGTACCGGGACCTGGCCCAAAACTGCCGAAGCGCTCTGTGTTGCCATCGCTCCGGGGGGTATCTGGTAATGTTCATCGCTGGCGGGACGGGTCAGATCCGGCGGGACTTCCAGTGAGGGTATGCTTTTCGCCTCGGCAGCGTAATCGATTGGCTTGGCTTTGAACATGCTGCAACCCACCAACAAAACCAGCATCAAACCCGGCATACCCATGCGCAATACTTTCATTGATTCTCTCCGGCAATACAGCATATTCAATTGAGCACACCGGCCTGGCGCATCGCCGCTTCGACCTTGGGATATGCGGCCGCCGACAAAGGGGTGAGCGGCAGGCGCAAGGTGTTTTTCATCAGGCCCATGCGCGCCACTGCCCATTTCACCGGGATCGGGTTGGCTTCGACGAACAGGTTGCGATGCAGGCCGAGCAGGCGGAAATTGATCGCGCGCGCCCTGGCAACCTCGCCGTTCAGCGCGGCTATGCACATCTCGTGCATCAACTTCGGCGCAACGTTCGCCGTAACCGAAATCGCGCCGTGCGCGCCGAGCAGCATCATCGCCAGCGTGCTGGCATCGTCGCCGCTATAAACCGCAAAATCTCCCTGGGCGCGATTCAATAACGCCGCACGCTGCAACAGGTCGCTGCCGCGCTCTATGTTGCCGGTCGCGTCCTTTATCCCGACGATGTTGGGAATCTGCGCCAGGCGCAGAACCGTATCATTGTTCATGTCGGCCACGGTACGCCCCGGCACGTTGTAAAGGATATGCGGCATGTCTACCGCCTCCGCGATGGCCTTGAAGTGCAGATACAGACCTTCCTGGGTCGGCTTGTTGTAATAGGGAACCACCGACAGCGAAGCATCCGCGCCGGCCTTTTTCGAGAACGCGGCCAGTTCGATCGCTTCTTTGGTCGAATTCGCGCCGGTTCCGGCAATGATGGGTATGCGCTTCGCGGCGTGCTTCACCGCCTCGGCGATCAGCAACTCGTGTTCTTCGATATCGACAGTCGGCGATTCGCCGGTCGTGCCGACCACAACGATGCCGTCCGTACCCTGTTCGATGTGAAAATCGATCAACGCGCGGAATGCCGCCATGTCGAGACTGCCGTCTTCCCGCATCGGGGTGACGATTGCAACAATACTGCCTGTGATCATTTTTCCCTCAATCATTCTGTTGTGGGCTTGCCAAAAAATAAAAGGGGCATTCTACCGTAATTCGCAACCTCTCCCTATGGGCTGCGCGACAAAAGTCATGCGAAGTGAAATAATGCCATCACTCTTGAATTCGCCGCCCCTATGTCCGCAACAACCCTTGTGTCTGCAACAACCCTGGCCGCGCTGCATCCCGGGGACACCGCCACCATCATCTCGATACATGCCGAGGAAGCACTGCACCTGCGCCTGTTGGCACTGGGTTTCCGCACTGGCAAGCGAATAGAGATGATACGCAAGGCCAGCTTCTCCGGCCCCCTGCAGGTGCGCATCGGCACAACTGATATCATGTTGCGGCGCATCGAGGCTGCCAAAATCAAGGTGCTGAAATCATGAACAAAAAACCATTAGCCACAGAGGTCACCGAGCGCACAGAGATAAACCCGCATATTCTCTGTGCACTCTGTGGCTTGAATCAGGGTTTCTAGAATGAAACGCATCGCCTTGCTGGGCATGCCCAACACCGGAAAATCGACGCTGTTCAACCGCATGACCGGCGGCGCGGCGCGCGTCGGGAACTGGCCGGGCATCACTGTCGAGCTGCTCAGCGGCAAGATACTGCTGGGCGGCGACATGGTGGAAATCATCGACCTGCCGGGTATCTACGACCTGCACGGCTTTTCCGACGACGAACAGGTGGTGCGTCACTTCCTGCACGACAACGTGCCCGAACTCGCGCTGGTTATCCTCAACACTACCCAGATCGAACGCCAAATGAGCCTGTTGCTGCAGCTCAAGCAGCTCAATATCAACTTTGTCGTGATGCTCAACATGGCCGACGAAGCAAAAAAATTCGGCATCACGGTCGATGTGGCGAAAATGTCCGCCTTGCTGGAATTGCCGATCTTCCTGCTCAGCGCCAAATACGGCAGCGGCTACCCCGAAGCGCTGCAAGCGATCACCAGGGCGCTGCGCTATCCCACGCCCGGCATGGCGGAACATCTGCGCAACCAACTCGAACAGGACGAACATATCGAAGCGGAAATGGCGCGCGTGTTGAAGCATACCGTGCAGGTCCCGGCGCGCCTGTCGGACCAGCTCACCGAAAAACTGGACAACGTGCTGCTGCATCCATGGCTGGGGCTGCCGATATTCTTTGCAGTGATGTATCTGCTGTTCCAGGGGATATTCATCTTCGGCCAGCCGCTGCAGACCGGTATCTCCGCCGCATTTTCCTGGCTGCGGGAAACCGCGCTGGTGCCGCTGCTGGCCGGATTGCCGCATGCAGTGCAGGGCCTGCTGCTGGACGGCATTTATAACGGGGTGGCCACCGTCGCGGCATTCGTGCCGATCATCGTGCTGTTCTTTTTATTCATGGCGATGGTCGAAGACAGCGGCTATCTGTCGCGCGCCGCATTCCTGATGGACGCGTTGATGGCGCGCCTCGGACTGGACGGGCGCGGCTTCGTGATGCTGCTGATGGGTTTCGGCTGCAATGTCCCCGCGCTGATGGGCACGCGCGTGATGCGCTCTCGCGCGATGCGTTTGCTCACCATGCTGGTGATCCCGTTCTCGCTGTGCTCGGCGCGCCTGCAGGTATTCATCTTCTTCACCGCCGCACTGTTCTCGGCCAGGGCCGCGCCGGTCGTACTGTTCAGCCTGTACCTGTTCAGTTTCGCCACCGCGATCATCACCGCGCTGATCTTCAAGAACCGTTTCAGGAATACCGAACCGTTCGTGCTGGAACTGCCGCCCTACCGCTTTCCCACCTTCCGCCAGATGGTGCTGCGCGGCTGGGTGGAAGTACACCACTTCCTGCGCCGCGCCACCAAGTACATTGTTGCCGGCGTGGTGATGGTGTGGCTGCTTACCCACCTGCCGCTGTCCGCCGTCCCCGCCGGTCATGACACGTTCGCCGGCATGATAGGCGGCGCGCTGCAGCCGTTCTTCGCCCCGATCGGTATCAACGAGCAACTCACCATCGCGCTGATCTTCGGTTTCATCGCCAAGGAAATCGTGATCGGCGCACTCGCGGTGATCTACGGCCTGAGCGGCGCGGCGCTCAGCGGCGCGCTGGGCCACCAACTCGACTGGGTGCAGGCCTACAGTTTCATGCTGTTCACACTGCTCTATACCCCCTGCCTGGCCACCGTTGCGACGCTGCAAAGCGAATCAAAGCAGACCCGTTTCACGCTGCTGTCGCTGGGCTGGTCACTGGGGCTCGCCTGGCTGGTCAGCTTTGCGTTCTACCAGGGTGCCAGGGCGCTGGGGTATTGAATACCGGCAATGATTCCGACTTTCTCCTTTAGGCCAAGCCATCATTGGCAACCCACTCCTGCACCAGGCTGTATCCCACCGCAAGCAGTGTCGGCCCGATGAAAACGCCGACGAAACCGAAAGCCAGCACCCCGCCCAACACACCGAACAGGATCAGCACGAACGGCAATTTGCTGCCGTAGCTGATCAGCAGGGGTTTCACCACATTGTCCACGCTGCTGATCAGAAAAAATCCCCATAGCAGCATGAATACCCCCCATCCCGCGGAGTCCTGGTAGAACAACCAGATGGCTGCGCTGCCCCATATCAGTGGCGGCCCGACCGGAATCAGGGAAAGTATCGACGTGAGCACGCCGAGCAGCAACACTGCCGGCACGCCCGCGATGGCGAAGCCGATCGTGGCAACGATGCCCTGTGCCAAAGCGGTTCCCAACAGCCCGTACATGACACTCCGAATGGTGTTTCTGACGATGCCGAGGACATTCTCCACATGTTTACCGACCACCCTGTCCATCGCTATATTGAGAAAACGCACCAATGCGAGGCCGTCGCGATAGAAAAAGAAACTGACGAAGGCGGCCAGGCTCATCACCACCACACCCCGTCCGAGCATGATTCCGCCGGCAAGCAAAAATTTCTTGGTGGGCTCCAGCAAGCGGTTCTGCAGCGTGGCCAATTCCTGGCGGTTGGTGGCGATCAGATGCCAATATGCATCGGCAGAATTGCCGACGATCGGGACTTCATTTAACCAGATTGGCGGATCCGGCGGTCCGGCCCCGATAGCATGTCCGATCCAGTTGTAAAAGGCGGTGACGTTGTCTGCAAGGTTGTATGCCACCAGTGCCAGCGGCAGGATCACCAGAAGCACCAGCGATAGCGTCATGGTAAACGCGGCCACGTTTTGCCGCCCCCTCATCCTGCGCAATAGCCAGAGATAAACTGGCCAGGTCGAAACACACGCCACAAGGGCAAGCAGCATCGCGGCCAGAAACGGCCTCAGCACCAGGAAGCAACCCGCCACCAGGACAAACACTGCGGCAAGTTGGGCAAAATATTCGAAGCGTTTTTCCACGTTCCGCACCTCTTGCTGATCCCGGAAAGTAAAAACCGGACATTCATCATTGAACGAAATGATAGGGGTCCGGCTGTTTCTGCAGCGCCGACCCGACAAAAACCGCCCCGGATTTTTCACGGGCTTTACCTGTTCGAATGGTACCCGACTTCATCAAGCGCACCATATCGGACCCGTGAATTCCGGAACGCCCAGTGAACAGTATAATACCGGCAACAAGCGCGGTTGGTTTGTTAACGGCATCCCGGAACTGCCCGATTAATTTTCTGCCGTGAATACCTACAGGGAGCATGCCTATGCTGACCTTCATGAGTGTGGCGCTGTTGATTTACGGCTCCATGCATTTCTATGCATTCGACAAGGTGTGGCTGGCATTCCCGCATTCGTTCGGCCTGGGGCTGGCGCTGGTGCTGGCCGGGACAGCACTGACTTTCTCCCCGCTGCTGGTTTGGTATATGGAAAGGCAGAACTGGCACGGTACAACCGTCGCCACCGCCTGGGTGAGCTATAGCTGGATGGGATTCCTGTTCTTGTTTTTTTGCATCGGACTGGCATTCGATCTCGGCCATGCATTCGCAACACTGCTCAGCTTAAAGTGGCCGCTGGGCAATATGACGGCGTTCAGAGCCACGGGCCTGCTGGCACTCGCGGCACTGGGCTACGGATTGATCGAGGCGAGGCAGATACAGATTGAAAGGGTAAACATCAGCACAGCCAAGCTCGCCTCGGGACGCGTCACCATCGCGCAGCTATCCGATCTGCATCTGGGCATGATGAAGGGAGATAAATTCCTCGGCAGTGTGATGGACAAACTGCGCGAGCTCAGGCCCGACATTGTCGTGGCGACCGGGGATATCGTCGATGGGCAGGGCGATGACCTGGATGCGCTGGCGCCGGGCTTCAAGGTCTACACCCCTCCGCTCGGCGCCTATGCGGTGATCGGCAATCACGAACACTACGCGGGGTTGGACAACTCGCTGCGATTTCTGCACAACGCGGGCTTCACCGTGTTGCGCGGCGAATCGGCCGTGGCAGGCGGGATCGTGCTGGTGGGTGTCGATGATCCCGGTAGCCGTGATCCGGATCACCCGGCCAGACTGGACACCCGCAAAGCACTCGCGTCAGTCACCCGGGATGACTTTATCGTGCTGCTCAAGCACCAGCCGGTGGTGGATGGCGACACACCGTTCGATCTCCAGTTGTCCGGCCATATCCATGGCGGGCAGATATTCCCGTTCGTTTATTTGACGCGTCTGGTCTATCGCGTGCACACCGGACTCACCAGACTGGCCGACGGACGGCTGCTGTACGTAAGCCGCGGGACCGGCACCTGGGGACCGCCGATACGCCTGTTCGCCCCGCCCGAAATCACGCTGATCACCATCGAGAGCAAGAACAAACCACAGTGATCTACCGGCTTCCGGCGCACCGGCTTGCAGTGCATGATCGCAAATCAGCCAACAGCGAACAATATATAAAGTGACGCAGCCCGTTATAATCCACACCCTTCATTCTCATTGGTAATTACCGTGTCCGACCGTTTAGCCGTGTTGCCCCAATACCTGATGCCTAAGCAGCTGCTGACCGTGCTGGCCGGCAAATTTGCCGATGCCAGACTGGGCGGACTGACCACTGCGGTTATCCGCCGCTTCGTGGCTCGTTATAAAGTGAACATGCAGGAAGCTGCGAATCCGGACATCGCCAGCTATGCCAGCTTCAACGAATTCTTCACGCGTCCGTTACGTGTAGGTGTACGCCCGGTAGCTGATGCCGCTTTTATCTGCCCGGTGGATGGCGCGATCAGCCAGTTCGGCGCGATAGCGCACGACAATATCTTTCAGGCCAAGGGACACAGCTACACAACGACGGCACTGGTCGGCGGCGACGCGGAGCTGGCCGCGCAATTCGCGGACGGCAGCTTCGCGACTTTGTACTTGAGCCCCAGGGATTATCACCGTATCCACATGCCGTGTGCGGGACGCTTGCGGCGCATGATTTATGTGCCGGGCGAGCTATTCTCGGTCAACCCTGTCACCGCGCGCGGCGTGCCGGGATTGTTCGCGCGCAACGAGCGGGTGGTATGCGTGTTCGACGGTGAGTTCGGTGGCGAAATATCCGGGCAATTTGTGCTGACGCTGGTCGGTGCCACCATCGTCGGCAGCATGGCCACGGTGTGGCATGGCGTGGTCAATCCGCCGCGTTCGCGCACCGTGCGCGAGTGGCGTTACGACGACAAAAAGATCACGCTGAACAAAGGCGAAGAGATGGGACGCTTCCTGCTCGGCTCCACGGTGGTGATGCTGTTCCCGCACAATACGCTGCGCTTCACTCCGGTATGGTCGCCCGCGCGTGCAATATGCCTGGGCGAGGCAATGGGCAGCAAACCCTGACGATCACCAAGACGGGTAACTCAAGCGGCTCCCTTTAGTTCCGCTCCATCCATTACACTCTCCTCCTCGCGTCTCAATTGGACGCGCTCATATTCAGTAAAGGTTCACGATGTACCCAGTCCACGATGTTGATGCAATTCTATTATTGTCCCTGTCCGTTGCTTCCAAGCGACGGCCCGCCGATCTGGTCGAGATCATTACCGCAATCGATCTGGCGCAGGGCACGATCCCTTCGGGGAACAAGTTATCGGATGCGTTCGCCAGGCTGTCTGCCTATGGTTTGATTGTCGAGGTTGACGGGGGCTATACGCTTTCGGCCGATGCGCAGCAGATGATGGCGAGTCAGCGCAAGAACGATGACACCGCAAAGAAAATGTACAGACTCAAGGAACATCTGGCCGACTATCGCCTGAATGGCGAGCATACGACGATACTGGTGCATCCGGACCTGCTGCAGGCCGCTATAGAAACCTGCCAGAAGACAAAGACCACGGGCCGGAGCTGGCTGATGGACAAACCCAAGGCAGTCTGGATACCCACCAAGGATCTGGTCCGTGACAGAACGCTACTCAAAGGCAAGCCGCTTCCATACAAACGGCGCAAGCCCTGATCATCGCCATGACCGATATTTCATCCGGCTCCGCCGACACCGGTTCTTTTAACGAGTTGCCGCTGGCACCCGCCATGCAGGAAACTCTGAGGCAACTCGGCTACCTGGCGATGACGCCGATACAGGCAGCCAGTCTGCCGATCACGCTGGCGGGACACGACCTTATCGCGCAGGCAAAAACCGGAAGCGGCAAGACGGCGGCATTCGCGCTGGCCCTGCTCACCAAACTCAATCCGCGCCGCTTTGCGGTGCAAGCCATGGTGCTGTGCCCCACCCGCGAACTGGCCGACCAGGTCACGCAGGAGTTGCGCAGGCTGGCGCGTTCCGCGGACAACATCAAGATTCTGACGCTGTGCGGCGGCTCGACCATGCGCCCGCAGATCGTCAGCCTGGAACACGGTGCCCACATCGTGGTCGGCACGCCGGGGCGCATCATGGATCACATGGAGCGCGGCACGCTGAACCTGGAAGCGCTCAATACGCTGGTGCTGGACGAAGCGGATCGCATGCTGGACATGGGCTTCTACGAGGACATCGCGTTCGTGGCGAAGCGTTGCCCGGCACAGCGCCAGACCCTGTTGTTCTCCGCGACCTACCCCGACGGCATCGCGCGGCTGGCGCGCCAGTTCATGCGCAACCCGCAGGAAGTGAAGCTGGCGGAACAGCACGAGGAAAGCAAGATACGCCAGCGCTTCTACAAAGTGGAAAATGCGCAGCGCCTGCAGGCTGTCGCGAGCCTGTTGCAGCACTACCGGCCGGTCAGCACCCTGGCGTTCTGCAACACCAAACAGCAATGCCGCTCGCTGCTGGAAGTGCTGCATGCCCAGGATATCAAGGCACTGACCCTGAACGGCGACATGGAACAGCGCGAACGAGACCAGGTACTGATCCAGTTTGCCAATCGCAGTTGCTCGGTGCTGGTGGCGACCGATGTGGCCGCGCGCGGCCTGGATATCGACAAACTCGAAGCGGTGATCAATGTCGATGTCACGCCCGACCCGGAAGTCCACATCCATCGCATCGGCCGCACCGGACGCGCCGACCAGAACGGCTGGGCATTGAGTCTGTGTGCCCCGACCGACCGCAACCGCATCATCACCATCGCGAAGATGATGCACATCGAACCGGAGTGGCATGAGCTGGATGAGTTGAAGAATGACGACCCATCCCCGCTGGTGCCGCCCATGGTGACGCTGCAGATACTGGGCGGACGCAAAGAGAAGATCCGCGCCGGCGACGTGCTGGGCGCGCTCACCGGCGATGCGGGTTATACGCGTGAACAGGTCGGCAAGATCAGCGTCACCGAGTTTTCCACTTACGTTGCCGTGGCGCGCGACATCGCCCACGAAGCGGTGCGCAGATTGTCCGCGGGGAAGGTGAAAGGCAAAACGGTCAAAGTGCGCGCACTCTAGCAAGTTCCGTTTGTATGCCGGCTTCCATCTCCTCGATCACCGGGATAGAAGACTTCAAGTCTGTTCATGATGGTTTCCTCAACTTTTCTCCGGACTCATACCAATTCTTGCTGGAATTGACCACGCGCACCACCAGCAACATGACCGGGACCTCGATCAGCACCCCCACCACTGTCGCCAGCGCAGCGCCGGACTGGAAGCCGAACAGGCTGATGGCCGCCGCAACGGCCAGTTCAAAAAAATTGGATGCACCGATCAGTGCCGACGGACAGGCAATGTTGTGCTTCTCGCCGACGACGCGGTTCAGCCAGTAGGCAAGCGCGGAGTTGAAAAATACCTGGATCAGGATGGGGACCGCCAACAGGCCGATCACCAGGGGCTGTGCGATGATGGCCTTGCCCTGAAAGGCGAACAGCAGGACCAGTGTCACGAGCAGCGCCGAGATCGACCAGGGGCCGATCTTTTCCATGACCCCGTCAAAGTGTTCCCGGCCCTTGCCCAGCAGGTTCTTGCGCCATAATTGCGCGAGGATGACCGGGATCACGATATACAGGATGACTGAGGTAAACAGCGTAGCCCAAGGCACATGTATGCTGGAGATGCCCAGCAGCAGGGCAACGATGGGTGCAAAGGCGAAAACCATGATCGTATCGTTGAGCGCCACCTGGGATAAAGTAAACAGCGGATCGCCGTTCGAGAGACGACTCCATACAAACACCATTGCCGTGCATGGCGCCGCGGCAAGCAGGATCAATCCGGCGATGTAGCTGTCGATCTGGTCTGCGGGCAGCATGGGGGCGAACAGGTGGCGAATAAACAACCAGGCCAGCAACGCCATTGAAAATGGCTTGACCAGCCAGTTCACGAACAGCGTCACGCCGATGCCGCGCACATGTTGCCTGACCTCGTGCAAGGCGCCGAAATCAACCTTGACCAGCATCGGAATGATCATCACCCAGATCAGCAAGCCAACCGGCAAGTTGACCTGTGCGATTACCATATGGCCGACTGCCTGGAATAATGCCGGGGCAAATTGTCCGAGGGTTATTCCGGCCACGATACAGAGAAATACCCAGACGGTCAGATAACGCTCGAAAATGCTCATCGGCGCTCCAGTTCCGGCTTTGGCTGCGATTTCACATTGGGCACTCATATGACCTGCCAGCCCAGTGCATTCCGCACTGCCGGCAAAAGGCGGGCTCGGATATCGTCACGAACTTTAACGAAGCTTTCCAGCGGTTCGCCATGCGGATCGTGAAATGGAAGATGTATTTGCGGGACAGGGCGCGGGAAGATCGGGCAGGCTTCCCTGGCGTTGTCGCAGACCGTCACCACCAGGTCGATGGGTTCATTGATGAAAACATCCACATCCTTGGGATACAGTCCATCGGTCGGAAGTCCGGCCAGCTTTAATACCTCAATCGCCCCATCGGCAACCTTGGGCTGGGGACGGGTACCGGCTGACAGGGCACGAACCTTGTCGCCGAGTTCGTGCTTGAGAATGGCCTCAGCCATTTGGGAACGGCAAGAATTGCCAGTGCATAGTATGAGGACAGTTTTGGGAGTAGTCATGGAATATATCTTTGGTTTGGAAAGTAGGTATAACTTATAGCCCTTGCTCACGCAGGTGGCCGATGGTGTCCAATTCCCTCTTGAGCGACATCACATCGATTTTGCTGAACGGCAGGCTGAGAAATATGGAAATACGCCTGTTGAGTTGCGTGAAGGCTTTGGCAAAAGCCTGGCGTTTATCTTCTTCGCTGCCCGCCACGGCCACCGGATCTTCAATGCCCCAGTGAGCTGTCATCGGCTGGCCCGGCCAGACAGGGCATACTTCACCGGCGGCCTTGTCGCAGACCGTGAACACAAAATCGGGTGCCGGCGCATTCGGGGTAGAGAATTCGTCCCAATTCTTGCTGCGCAGCCCCACACTTGCAAGACTGGCGCGGTGCAACTGCTCGATGGCGAGCGGATTGACCCGGCCCGCAGGATGGCTGCCCGCGCTGAAGGCATGGAACCGGCCTTTGCCGAGATTCTTCAGGATGGCTTCCGCCATGATGCTGCGTGCCGAATTACCGGTACAGAGAAATAATACGTTGTAAATCTTGTCCTTCAAATTCTTCCCCTTCAGGTGCCTTGTTTGACTGTTCGCCGCGGTTTCGCGGCGGCGTTGACTGCAGCCGTCTTGGGCAGACAGGCTGCTCCCTGGCAGCAATTCTTGGCCAGGTACGCAATCAGGTCGTCCATGGTCGTGTAATTCGCCGAATAGAAGATGAAACGGCTCTCCTGACGGGCATTGACGAGCCTCGCACGTGCCAGGTGCGCCACATGAAACGACAATGTGGCGGGGGGGAGTTCAAGTGTCTCGGCAATTGCGCTGGCATTCATCCCATCCTCGCCAGCTTCAACCAGCAACCTGAAAATCCGCAAACGGGATTCCTGTGCGAGTGCAGCGAGCTTGTCTACCGCCTGCTTTACATTTTCCATTTTTGTATTTCCATCATTACGGAATGATTGAAGTATATTAGCTTGTTTCGCCACCCTGTCAACATAATTTTCCGGGAGTGATAATGGCTTGATTATCTTTCAATGATCACCAAGTCGAGGTGGGATACTGGTTGCAGCAATTTAATAGGCTGCCGGTATGCGGGCGATTTTCAGGAATCGAGCGCCGCCTGCCAACATGAAAAGTCATCTACCGCAGTGCGGTTCCGGTTATTTGACCACCCAGGAACCTTCCACAATCAGCTTGTCCTTTTCGAATATCCTGCCGAGATAGCGGTCGCCGGGATTGACCGGGCCGACCCCTTTGGGTGTGCCGGTCATCAGCAAATCCCCGTCCTCGAAGGTCAGAAAGCTTTTTGCCTCGGCCAGCATCTGCGCTGGCTTGTTCAGCATCAAGTCATAGTCGCCGTGTTGCACCAGCACGTCATTGATATAAAACTCCATATGCAACGCGCTGATATCGCCATCGAAAGTCACGAACTCGCTGAATACCGCGGATCGATCAAATGCCTTGGCGCGCTCCCACGGCCAGCCCTTGGTTTTCAATTGATGCTGCAGATCCCGTTTGGTCAGATCCAGCCCGAAGCCGATCCCGCTCAGCTCACCGGAACGGATCAGAAAGGTGATTTCGCCCTCATAATGAATCAGTTCCAACTTGCTGGAATAAACCCCGCTCGAGATGGCCGAGTTTGGCTTCAGGAAAATGACCGGCTCCTGATTAGGCTCGTTATCGAACTCCTTGATGTGTTCGGCATAATTCCTGCCGATGCAGACGACCTTGGACGGATATACCGCTTTGCCGTCCCATTTAATCGAATTCATATCAGCTCACTTTCCATGATGATCGGCACAGAAATATAACAGGGTTTAATCGCGTCATGGACAACCCCGCACGGGATTATTCCTGCATGCCACGTCAGCCGATCTGTTCTGCCAGCGCGCGCAAGCGGTCTTCGACGAACTCGACCTCCTCCTGATCCATCGGCAGGACCATGGTCATCGCGATGAAAAACCCCTGCACCTGGCCAAACAGCTGGCGGTTGACGGCCACGTCTTCCTTGTTGGACATGACTTCCATTTTTGCGGTGCTGAACAACTCCTCGAACATGTCGATCATGTCTTCCTTGGTGACCACTGGCTTCTCCTGAATTATTCATTTCGCGGAAATATATGCTGCCACGACTACGTGCAAACCAACAGCGCGCATCGGGCACGGTGAAAGTTTAACTTAAATCTGCGCCGCAGGCTTGCTGGCCGGGTCCAGCTGCCCTGCCCGTTTTCGATTCCGTCGATGCCTGGCGAATATTCGCCAAATTAAAAGCCCGGCAGTGCCGGGCTTGTTCATTGCAACAAATACTCCTTATTTTTCGAACTTCATTACCCCGCCCTTGCAATCGACCTTGATCGTGTCCTTAGCGGCGAACTTGCCTTCCAGGATCAACTTGGCGAGCGGGTTCTCAAGTTGCGCCTGGATCGCGCGCTTCAGCGGCCGCGCACCGTAAACCGGGTCGAATCCCGCGTTGGCGATCTCGGCCAGTGCGGCTTCGCTGATGTCCAGCTTCATTTCCATCTGTGCCAGGCGTTTCTCCAGGTACTGCAACTGGATGCGCGCGATGGATTTGATGTTCTTTTCGTCCAGCGCGTGGAACACCACCACCTCGTCAATACGGTTGATGAACTCCGGGCGGAAATAGGATTTCACTTCGCCCATTACCGCCAGCTTGATCACCTGGTAATCGTCGCCCGACATGGTCTGGATCATTTGGCTGCCCAGATTTGAAGTCATCACGATCACGGTGTTCTTGAAGTCCACGGTGCGCCCCTGCCCGTCGGTCATGCGACCGTCGTCCAGCGCCTGCAGCAGCACGTTGAACACGTCGGGATGCGCCTTCTCGACTTCATCCAGCAGGATCACCGAATAGGGTTTGCGCCGTACTGCTTCGGTGAGTCCGCCGCCCTCTTCATAGCCTACATAGCCGGGCGGTGCGCCAATCAGGCGCGCGACGGAATGTTTCTCCATGTACTCGCTCATGTCGATGCGGATCAGATGATCTTCGGAGTCGAACATGAAGCCGGCCAGCGCCTTGCACAGCTCGGTTTTGCCCACGCCGGTGGGGCCGAGGAACAGGAACGAGCCGTAGGGACGATTCGGGTCGGACAGGCCCGATCTTGATCTGCGAATTGCATCGGAGACTAGACGCACAGCCTCATCCTGCCCGACCACGCGCTCGTGCAGCTTGTCTTCCATGTGCAATAATTTTTCGCGCTCGCCCGTCATCATCTTGCTGACCGGAATACCGGTGGCGCGGCTGACCACTTCGGCGATCTCTTCCGCGCCGACCTGGGTACGCAACAGACGATTCTTGGGTTTGTTCTCTTCGGCGTGCACCGCTTCCTTCAGCTTGGCCTCGAGCTGCGGCAGCTTGCCGTATTGCAGCTCCGCCACCTGTTCGAGTTTGCCTGCACGCTGCAGCTGAACGATCTCGGCGCGCACTTTTTCCATCTCTTCCTTGAGATGGGCCGTGCCCTGTGCCGCGCCCTTCTCGGCCTTCCAAATCTCTTCCAGGTCGGCGTACTCGCGTTGCAGCTTGGCGATCTCTTCCTCGATCAGCGCAAAGCGTTTTTTGGAAGATTCATCCTTTTCCTTCTTCACCGCCTCGCGTTCGATCTTGAGCTGGATCAGGCGGCGATCCAGTTTATCCATCACCTCGGGCTTGGAATCGATCTCCATACGGACGCGTGCGGCAGCTTCATCGATCAGATCGATGGCCTTGTCCGGCAGGAAACGGTCGGTGATGTAGCGGTGCGACAGTTCCGCCGCGGCGATGATGGCCGGATCGGTGATGTCCACGCCGTGGTGCAGCTCGTATCTTTCCTGCAAGCCGCGCAGGATCGCAATGGTCGCTTCCACGCTCGGCTCTTCAACGAACACTTTCTGGAAGCGGCGTTCCAGCGCCGCATCCTTCTCGATGTACTTGCGGTATTCATCCAGCGTGGTCGCGCCGACGCAGTGCAACTCGCCGCGCGCCAGCGCCGGCTTGAGCATGTTGCCCGCGTCCATCGCGCCCTCGGCCTTGCCCGCACCCACCATCGTGTGCAGCTCGTCGATGAACACGATGGTCTGGCCTTCATCCTGCGCCAGTTCCTTCAGCACGTTCTTCAGGCGTTCCTCGAACTCGCCGCGGTATTTCGCGCCGGCCAGCAGCGCCGCCATGTCCAGGCTCAGCACTTTCTTGCCCTTCAGCGACTCGGGCACTTCGCCGTTGACGATGCGCTGCGCCAGGCCCTCGACGATCGCGGTCTTGCCCACGCCTGGCTCGCCGATCAGCACCGGGTTGTTCTTGGTGCGGCGCTGCAGCACCTGGATCGCGCGGCGGATCTCGTCATCGCGGCCGATCACCGGGTCGAGCTTGCCCTGGCGGGCGCGCTCGGTCAGGTCTATCGTGTATTTTTTCAGGGATTCGCGCTGGCCTTCGGATTCGGCACTGCCGACCGTCTCGCCGCCGCGCACCGCGGTGATCGCCTGCTCCAGCGGAGCGCGCGCCACGCCGTGCTGTTTCAGCAGCCGTCCGGTTTCACCTTTGTCATCGCAGGCGGCGAGCAAGAACATCTCGGATGCGATGAACTCGTCGCCGCGCTTCTGCGCGGCCTTGTCGGTCAGATTCAGCAGATTGGTCAGGTCGCGGCCGACCTGCACTTCGCCGCCGTGGCCCTCGACCTTGGCCAGACGCTCGATTGCCTCCTTCAGCGCGGCCTTTAACGGCGTAACATTGCCACCGGCACGCGCCAGCAATGAGGCCGCGCCGCTGTCGGCATCGTTGAGCAAAGCCAGCAGCAGGTGCTGCGGCTCGATGAATTGGTTGTCGCTACCGACGGCCAGGCTCTGTGCATCTGACAGAGCCTGCTGGAACTTTGTGGTAAATTTGTCGAAACGCATGACTCACTCCTGTTGGGCAATTGTCCTTGTAATGGAGGAGCTTAGGTTTGATTTCAAGTGGCAATCGAAAATATTTGGCGGTTTGCCCCGGGCAATAATCGCCCGTTTATCATAAAATATAGGCATATAAATTAATCATTTCCCTTGCCCGGACTATGAACAAATGTGCCGAAAAGTTACCGGAACAAGCAACACAACATCTCCGAAAAAACACTATATTTGTTGATTGTTCATCCGGCCGCAAGTGAGGAGAACACAACATGAAAATAATATCTTTAACTGCCTTGATGGCAGCAACACTGCTGGTGCTCGCAACCGCTGCCGCCGTTCCGGATGCATGGGCCGGCGATCAGCGGTTCAGCCTATCCAGCGAATTCGACAACAGCACCGATAAATTCGAAATCGGCTCTTGGATGTTCAAGCTGACCTCGCCTGTCGGCCTGTCGCCCGCGCAGAATACCGGCTCCATGATGACGGGCAGCACAACATCTCCAGGCAACGCCCAATACAGCCTGGCCAATACCGAAGCGGCGGTCAGCTATAACCTCTATGCAGGCAGCGCATCCTCGCCCGAGGTCAACCTGACCGGGAAAATAAAAATCGATAACGCGGATAAAAGCAACTTGTTTGGCTTAATCCAGAACGGCTACGCCGCCCAGATGGATGTATATCAGAACCTGAACAAATTCACCGCCATGGGCTCGTTGGGCTCAAGAATGATCTCGGGCCCGACCGGAATCACCGTCAGCCCTTTGCTGTATGGATCCTTTGGCGGCATCTACCAATTCTCCGAAAATACCAGCACAGGAATCGACATGAGCTTGTCACAGGGCTCCCCGGCAACAGGACTAACGGAACAGGGTCTCAGCGCTTTTGTTAATTACAAACTCGACAGCAATTTGAAAGCCCGGGGTTATGTATTCAGGGGAAATTCCAGCGGCGCCCCGAAAAACACCGTGGGCGGCCAGGTTTCTTACGGGTTCTAGCAAGCTGTCACAAATCCCCCGAAGTAATCCTGCCTGGGTTAATCTGCGACTCTATCAAACTTGCCAGAGGAACACCCATGCTTGAGTCCGAACTGATCGCACTCGTCCGGCGCAATGTAACCAACTCGCTCGACGAAGACATTAACACCGGCGATTTGAGTGCCCAACTGATACCCGCCACGCAGACCTCGTGCGCGCGAGTCATCACCCGGCAGCACGGCGTACTGTGCGGCACGCCATGGTTCGACGAATGCTTTCGCATACTGGACCCGAACTGCACGATCGGCTGGCTGGCCAAGGACGGCGACAATATCCTGGCAGGGCAAGCGCTGTGCGAAATCAGGGGCAATGCGCGCGCGCTGCTCGGCGCCGAACGCAACGCACTGAACTTCCTGCAAACCCTGTCCGGCACCGCCACGCGCACCAGGCGCCATGTGGCTGAGGTCGCCGGCATCAACGTCAAGATCATGGATACGCGCAAGACCCTGCCCGGCTTGCGCCAAGCACAGAAATACGCGGTGCGTATCGGTGGCGGGCATAACCAGCGCATCGGCCTGTTCGACGGCATATTGATCAAGGAAAATCACATCGCGGCGGCGGGCGGCATCAAGCCGGTGCTCGAACAGGCATTCCGCCTCGCAAAACCGGGCATCAGCGTGCAAATCGAGGTTGAGTCGCTGGGGCAGCTCGACGAAGCGCTGTCTGCCGGCGCCAAACTGATCCTGCTCGACAACTTCGACCTGGATAATCTGCGCGCCGCCGTGCAGCACACCGGCAAACGTGCCGAGCTGGAAGCCTCCGGCGGCATCAGCCTGGAAAATCTGCGCGAAGTTGCGCTGACCGGGGTGGGACGCATCTCGATTGGCAGCCTGACCAAAGACCTGCAGACGATCGATTTGTCGATGCGCTTCACCTGAACCTGCAGTACCCCTGCGGCTGTTTTGCAGGCCAATCGCCACTCTCTCCGGGGTGTGCCCGGAAAGGACTACACCATGTGCCAGCTATTGGGAATGAACTGCAATACACCCACCGACATCTGCTTTTCCTTCACCGGATTCCAGAAGCGCGGCGGCGGCACCGACGTCCATGGCGACGGCTGGGGGATTGCTTTCTTCGAAGGCAAGGGCGTGCGCCTGTTCCTCGACCCGCAACCTTCGGTGCATTCTTCCGTCGCAGAACTGGTGCGCAACTACCCGATAAAGTCGCTCAACGTCATCGCACATATCCGCAAAGCCACCCAGGGTGTGGTCACGCTGGAGAACACCCACCCTTTTATGCGTGAGCTGTGGGGACGCTACTGGGTGTTTGCGCACAACGGCAACCTGCCGCAGTTCCAACCCGAACTGAACGGGGACTTTGTGCCGGCAGGCAACACCGATAGCGAACTGATTTTCTGCTGGCTGCTGCAAAGTCTGCGAGAGCGGTTCGGCCAGGAACCGCCCTCCCGCGATGCGCTGTTCACGGTGCTGCATGAACTTACCCTGCCCCTGGCAGGCATGGGCATCTTCAACTATCTGCTTTCCAACGGCAGCTGCATGTTCGCGCATTCATCCACCGAACTGAGCTACATCGTCCGGCGCGCCCCGTTCAACATGGCACACCTGAAAGACCAGGATATCGAGGTGGATTTCAACCGGGAGACATCGCCGAACGACCGGGTGGCGATCATCACCACCCAGCCGCTTACCGACAACGAGGCATGGGTAACCATGCAACCCGGCAGCCTGTGGATGTTCCATGACGGCGAGGCAATGGCTCGTTTGGATACGCACCCCAGTCCGGTCACCACTCTGGGCGGAGTTTGAACTTTCCGGATTCGCCCCCATTTGGCAACAATCTAAACCCAAAAGGAAAAATCATGGCCGAATCACTCCACATCGTGTGCCCGCATTGCGACGGTGTGAACCGCGTACCCGCCGACAGGCTGCACAACCAGCCGGTCTGCGGCAAGTGCAAGAAGAACCTGTTTGATGCGCATCCTGTGGAACTTAACAGCGGCAATTTTGCGCTGCACATTAACCGCAACGACATTCCGGTGCTGGTGGATTTCTGGGCGCCGTGGTGCGGTCCGTGCCGCATGATGGCGCCCGCCTTCGTACAGGCGGCAGCGCAACTGGAACCGGCGATGCGCCTGGCAAAATTGAACACCGAGGAAGCGCAGGAACTCGGCGCACGCTACAACATCCGCAGCATTCCCACCCTCGCGCTGTTCTCGGGCGGTAAAGAGCTAGCACGGCAAGCCGGTGCGATGGATGCCGCTGGCATCGTGCGTTGGGCGCGCAGCAAGGTTTGATCACCATCCTGTAAGCGTATAAATAAATCGGGCGTCACTACAGAATGGCGCCTTCGCACCCGTACCCTGCCTTTGATTCTGGAAACACCGGTGTAAACAGGCTGCACAAGCACCGTCATTGCAACAGCCCGGCCGACGAACAGCGCATTTTCGAGATGCGCCGCGCACCGATAAACACTATTTTGTCGACATAAACTAAATTAGTTGCACTTTTAATCAGTTTTTGTGCTAGTATTTTCAAATATTGTCGACAATCGGAGTTGATTGATGTTGCCCTACACGCCCGAACAAGGCACCCTTGCAGATATCGCTTCGCAGCGACTGGCTCACAGCATCGTGACCGGCGAACTGGCGCAAGGCCAGAAACTCAACGAAGCCGAACTGGCTGAAAGCTACGGCATGGGGCGCGGCCCTTTGCGCGAAGCCTTGCGTCATCTGGAAGGCATGCGCCTGGTCAAACGGATTCCCAACGTCGGCGCACGCGTGGTGGTGCTGGACCGCAAGACGCTCTCCGATCTGTATGCGGTGCGCGAAGCCCTGGAAGGCATGGCGTGCCGTATCGCCGCAACCCGGATGACCGACGACGAGATTGCGCAATTGCGCGAACTGCTCGACAGCCATGAAAAGCAGATCAGCAAACAGGGCGGAAAAGTCTACGCACAAAGCGAGGGGGATCTGGATTTTCACTACCAGATTGCGCGTGCCAGCCGCAACCAGATGCTGATGGATCTGCTCGGCAGCGAGCAATACCAGCTGCTGCGCATGTGCCGCTATCGCACCAGCCGCAACGCCGAACGCACCGGCCCCGCGCTGCAACAACACCGCCAGATCGTCGAGGCACTGGCGCAACGTGACGGCGAACTGGCCGAGATGCTGATGCGCCGCCACATCCAGGGCGCATGGCACAGCATCAGCGCAATGATGGACAAAGAAGAAAAGGAGTCCGCCACATGAAAAACACACCAGGCCAAAAACTGCGCCACGCAGCCGAAGAAAATCAACCGCTACAGGTCGTCGGTGCGGTATCCGCCTATTGCGCCACCCTCGCGCAGAAGAGCGGGCACAAGGCGCTGTATCTTTCCGGCGGCGGCGTGGCCGCATCGTCGCTCGGCATCCCCGATCTCGGCATTACCACCCTGCATGACGTCTGCGAGGACACGCGCCGCATCACTGCCGCAAGCGACCTGCCGCTGCTGGTGGACATCGACACCGGCTGGGGCGGTGCCTTCAACATCGCGCGGGCCACACGCGAGATCGCCCAGGCCGGTGCCGCCGGATTCCATATCGAGGATCAGGTGATGCAGAAGCGCTGCGGGCACCGGCCCAACAAGGCCATCGTCAGCCAGGCCGAGATGGTCGACCGTATCAAGGCGGCGGTGGATGCGCGCAGCGACGACAGCTTCGTGATCATGGCGCGCACCGATGCGCTGGCAGTGGAAGGCATGCAGTCCGCGGTCGAACGTGCGCAGGCCTGCGTCGAGGCCGGCGCCGACATGATCTTCCCCGAGGCAATCACCACGCTGGAGCAATACAAGGAGTTCACCCGCGCGGTAAACGTGCCGGTACTGGCGAATATCACCGAGTTCGGTGCGACGCCGCTGTTCACCACCGAACAACTTGCCGGCGTGGGCATCAAGCTGGTGTTGTACCCACTTTCCGCGTTCCGCGCGATGAGCAAGGCAGCGCTGAGCGTCTACCAGCACATCCTCGCCGACGGTACGCAACAGCAGGTCGTCGCGGAGATGCAGACGCGCATGGAGCTCTACGATTATCTCGGCTATCACGCCTACGAGCAGAAACTGGACCACCTGTTCGCAGAAAAAGGCAGCGATTAAAACATCTGTCCACGAAAGGCACGAACAACACGAAAGTAAACTTGATATAAAAGCTAGAATCCAATGGGTGGCCTGTCGAGCCCATGCAACCACTGGTTTTATTTCGTGCCTTTCGTGTTTTTCGTGGACTGATTTCGATTTTTCGAATCAATCTTCATTCAAGGAGAATGACATGGCAGAAGAAAGCACACTACCCAAACCGAAAAAATCCGTTGCGCTGTCCGGCACCGTCGCCGGAAACACCGCGGTTTGCACCGTCGGGCGTACCGGCAACGACCTGCACTATCGCGGCTACGACATCCTGGATTTTGCCGACCAGGCCGAGTTCGAGGAAATCGCCCACCTGCTGATCCATGGCACCTTGCCGAACGCCGCACAGCTCAAGACCTACAAGGCCAAGTTGAAATCGCTGCGCGGCTTGCCGCAGCCGGTGAAACAGGCGCTGGAAGCTATCCCCGCGAATGCGCACCCGATGGATGTGATGCGCACCGGCTGCTCGATGCTCGGCACCTGCGAACAGGAACCGGATGCGCACAGCGAAGCCGTGGCGAAAGATATCACCGACCGCATGCTGGCCTGCTTCGGTTCGATGCTGATGTACTGGCATCACTACAGCACCTCCGGCCGCCGCATCGAAGTGGAAACGGATGACGATACGGTCGGCGGTCACCTGCTGCACCTGCTGCACGACAAGCCGGCCAAGGCATCCTGGGTGCGCGCGATGCACACCTCGCTGATCCTGTATGCCGAGCATGAGTTCAACGCCTCGACGTTCACCGCACGCGTGATCGCCGGCACCAACTCCGATTTGTATTCCTGCATCACCGGCGCGATCGGCGCGCTGCGCGGCCCCAAGCACGGCGGCGCCAACGAGGAGGCATTCCGCATTCAGAGCCGCTACAAGAATGCCGACGAAGCGGAAGCCGACATCCGCGAACGCGTCGGACGCAAGGAGATCGTGATCGGCTTCGGCCACCCTGTCTATACCATTTCCGATCCGCGCAACGAGGTAATCAAGCGCCTGGCGAAATCGCTGGCCGGGGAAGCAAACGAGATGCGTTTGTTCGACATCGCCGCGCGGCTGGAAAGCGTGATGTGGGACACCAAGAAGATGTTCCCCAACCTCGACTGGTTCTCCGCGGTGTCGTATCACATGATGGGCGTGCCGACCAACATGTTCACGCCGCTGTTCGTGATCTCGCGCGTCACCGGCTGGGGCGCGCACGTGATGGAGCAGCGCGCCGACGGCAAGATCATCCGCCCCAGCGCGAACTATGTCGGGCCGGAGAATCTGGCCTGGGTGCCGATTGAAAAACGTTAAACCAATCATCCGCGAAAGACACGAAAAAATCACAACTTCATTTGTCTTTGCATTGTTCGTGCTTTTCGTGGCTTTCGTGGATAAATGATTTTTGACTTTGCATTAAGGAAACCAAAATGAGCGCCAATGTAGAAATTAACACCCGCCCCGCTCCCGACCAGGTGCTGGTGGATATCGCCCAATACGTGTGCCAGAAGGAGATCAAGTCGACCGAGGCCTACGACACCGCGCGCAATTGCCTGATCGACACGCTGGGCTGCGGCCTGCTGGCACTGCGCTTTCCGGAGTGCACAAAGCACCTCGGCCCGCTGGTGCCCGGCACCACGGTGCGCAACGGCGCACGCGTGCCCGGCACTTCTCACGAGCTCGACCCCGTGAAAGCAGCGTGGGACATCGGCGCGATGATACGCTGGCTGGATTACAACGATACCTGGCTGGCGGCGGAATGGGGCCACCCTTCCGACAATCTCGGCGCCATCCTCGCCGTGACCGATTACCAGAGCCGTTGCAGCGTGGCCGAAGGAAAAAAGCCGCTGACCATACGCGACGTGTTGACCGCGATGATCAAAGCGCACGAGATCCAGGGCGTGCTCGCGCTGGAAAACAGTTTCAACCGGGTCGGCCTGGATCATGTAGTGCTGGTCAAGGTCGCGTCGGTTGCCGTGGTGACACGCATGCTGGGCGGCACCGAGGAGCAGGTGATCGACGCATTGTCACAGGCCTTCGTCGACGGTCAGTCGCTGCGCACCTACCGCCATTCGCCGAACGCCGGTTCGCGCAAATCCTGGGCGGCGGGCGATGCAACTTCGCGCGCGGTGCGCCTGGCGATGATCACGATGGCCGGCGAGATGGGCATTCCCGGCGTGCTGACCGCACCGCAATGGGGTTTCTACGATGTGCTGTTCTCCAAGACCAACAAGGACCAGAAGCTCAAACCGGAGGGCCAGCGCCACTTCATCCTGAATCAACCCTATGCCAGCTACGTGATGGAGAATATCCTGTTCAAGATATCCTTCCCGGCCGAATTCCATTCGCAGACTGCCTGCGAGGCGGCGGTGCGCCTGCATCCGCAGGTGAAGGACAGACTAAAAGACATCCGCAAGATCGTGATCACCACGCACGAGTCCGCGATCCGCATCATCTCCAAGGTCGGCCCGCTGGCGAATCCGGCGGATCGTGACCACTGCATCCAGTACATGGTCGCGGTGCCGCTGGTGTTCGGCGACCTGGTGGCGGAAAATTACGAGGACAGTTTCCACGCGGCCAATCCGATCATCGACGAACTGCGCGAAAAGATGGAGATCGTCGAAGACCCGCGCTACAGCCGCGAATATCTGGAAGCGGACAAACGTTCCATCGCCAACGCGGTCCAGGTGTTCTTCAATGACGGCAGCAGCACCGAAAAGATCGAGGTGGAATATCCGATCGGTCACCGTCGCCGCCGTGAAGAGGGCATCCCGGTATTGGAGCAGAAGTTTATGGACAACCTGCGCACGCGCTTTCCGGAAAAGCGCTGCGAGCAGATCATGGCGCTGTGCCTGGACAAGAAAAAACTGGAAGCGATGCCGGTCAACGATTTCATGGAGATGTTCATCATCAATTAAAAAATAAGGGGAAAATGGCGAAGCAATTCCCCATGTAGGAGCGGGCCATGCCCGCGAACCTACCGACAATCGCGGGCATGGCCCGCTCCTACAAGATTCTTCCGAACAACCAGAGGAGAGATCACGATGAGCTACCAAACCGAGTATGACCATTCGATGAAAGATCCTGAGGGCTTCTGGCGCAAGCAGGCCGAGGCGCTGGAATGGTTCAAGTTCCCGCAGCAGATTCTGTCGCTCGACAAGGACGGCCTCGGTTACTGGTTCGCCGACGGCGAGATGAACACCGCCTACATGGCGCTGGACCACCATGTGAAGGCCGGGCGCGGCGACCAGCTCGCGCTGATTTACGATTCTCCGGTAACCAACACCAAATTGAATTACACATATGCCGAGCTGACCGATGTTGTGGCGCGCACCGCAGGGATGCTGGCAAACCTGGGCGTGGTGAAAGGCGACCGCGTGATCATCTATATGCCGATGATTCCCGAATCGGTGATCGCGATGCTGGCGGTGGCCAGACTGGGTGCGATCCACTCCGTGGTGTTCGGCGGCTTCGCACCGCCCGAACTGGCGGTGCGCATCGACGACGCAAAACCCAAGGTCATCATGACCGCATCCTGCGGAATCGAGGTCAAGCGCGTGGTGGAATACAAACCGCTGGTTGACCGCGCCATCGATCTGGCGAAACACAAACCGCAGAGTTGCATCGTCTTTCAGCGTCCGCAGGCAACCGCGACGATGGTCGCAGGGCGCGATCACGACTGGAAATCCCTGCTGGCCAAGGCGAAACCCGTCGGCTGCACGCCGGTCAAGGGCAGCGATCCGCTGTACATACTCTACACCTCCGGCACCACCGGCAAGCCCAAGGGTGTGCTGCGCGAAAACGGTGGCCACGCGGTCGCGCTCAAGTACAGCATGAAAGCGATCTACAACATCGAGCCTGGCGACATGTACTGGGCCTGCTCGGACGTGGGCTGGGTGGTCGGCCATTCCTACATCGTGTACGGTCCGCTGCTGCACGGCTGCACCACCATCGTCTATGAAGGCAAGCCGGTCATGACGCCGGATGCCGGTGCACTGTGGCGCGTCTGCGCCGAGTATGGCGTGAAGGCACTGTTCACCGCACCGACCGCATTCCGTGCGGTCAAGAAGGAAGACCCGCAGGCCGAGCTGATGAAAAAGTACGACCTGGGCAAACTACAGGTGATCTATTCCGCCGGCGAGCGGCTAGACCCGCCCACTCAGGCATGGCTGACCGAACAAAGCGGCAAGCCGGTGGTGGATCACTGGTGGCAGACCGAGACCGGCTGGGCGATCACCGCCAACCTGCAGGGTGTCGAACCGATGCCGGTCAAGCCCGGTTCGTCCACCGTGCCGGTGCCGGGCTATAACGTACAGATACTGGACGAGAACGGGCAACATGTCCCGCAAGGCACACAGGGCTACATCGCGCTCAAGTTACCGCTGCCGCCCTCCTGCCTGAACCATATCTGGGGTGACGTGAACAAATTCCGTGAAAGCTACCTGACCTTCCTGCCCGGTTACTACACCAGCGGCGATGGCGGGTATATCGACAACGACGGCTATGTATTCGTGATGGGACGAGTCGATGACGTAATCAATGTCGCCGGGCACCGGCTGTCCACCGGCGAGATCGAGGAAGTGATCGCCACCCATCCCGCGGTGGCGGAATGCGCGGTGATTGCGCGCGATGACGATCTCAAGGGACAGGTGCCGATGGGGCTGGTGCTGCTCAAGTCAGGGGTGACCATTTCCGAGGCTGAATTGCAACAGCAGTTGATCACCCGCATACGCGAAAGCATCGGCGCGATCACCTGCTACAAGGACACGGTGATCCTGGCCAGGCTGCCCAAGACCCGCTCCGGCAAGACGCTGCGCAAGACGCTGGCCAATATCGTCAACGGCAAGGAATATATGGTGCCGTCGACCATCGACGATCCGGGGGTGATTCCCGAGATCATCGAGGTGCTACGCGGCAAGAAGCTGGTAAAGCAGGCGGGACAGGCTTAGGGTTTTTTCCGGAGCATGCCGCAACGCCGCTCCGGAAAATCACCGTGCAGGACAACGGCTCAGCCATCCAGCCAAACGGGGCAGCAGCACAAACCCGGCGAGAGCTCGGACCGTACAATCCCGCATACCCCGGGTCGTCACGCGACGATCCCGCCCTTGCTGACATTCTCACCATCTGTGGCCCGCAATGTCCAGAACGACAATGATGAGAGCAATATCATCCCCCCCAGGGTCAAAAATGCATAGTGCAGCGCACTGGTGACCGCTGCATGATCGGTCTGCGGAACATCGCCAAGATACCAGGCAGCCACCAGGGTTCCACAGGCCAGGCCGAAACTCATCGACATCTGCTGCATCGAACTGGCCAGCGTGCTTGCCATGCTCGAATCGGATGCGCCTATGTCTGAATAGGCCATGGCATTCATGCTCGAGAATTGCAGCGAGTTGAGGAATCCCTGGGTCAATCCCAAAATTACGATCGCAAAAATCGGCGTTGCGGCACCAACCAGGGCGAACAGGCTGATCGTGCCGCCCATCAGCAGCGTATTGACGATCAGGATGTTGCGAAATCCAAACCGGCGCAATATGCTGATTGAAATCAGTTTCATTCCCATGGCCGCGGCAGCGGCGGGCATCATCAGCAATCCCGATTCCCATGCGGGATAGCCGAGTCCGACCTGATAAAGCAACGGCAGCAGAAAAGGCAGCCCGCCCAAACCCAGTCGCGTGATGAATCCGCCGGCCACCGAGACGCGGAATGTGCGTACCCGGAACAGCGCAAGTCGCAGCAGCGGGTAGCGGGTACGACTGGCATGCCATCCGTAGGCGGCCAGCAATCCCAGTGATGCCATAAACAGGAGTGCCGCCGGACCACCCCCGATATTGTGTTCGCCGAATATCTCCAGCAACCAGGAAAGCAGTGCCGTGCCGGCTCCAAACAACACCAGACCGATCACATCGAGCGGTCGCTGTCCGTCTCCGTGATAGTCCGGCATGTGCAGATGGATCAGCAGCAGCGCCGCGATACCTACCGGGATATTGATGAAAAATATGATGCGCCACGGCAGCCAGTGCACGATCAGACCGCCTATGGTCGGACCCAGTAGCGGCCCGATCAATGCCGGGATGATCACGAAATTCATTGCCCTCAGCAACTCCGCCTTGGGAAAGGTACGGATAATGGTCAAGCGCCCGACCGGCATCATCATCGCAGCACCCATGCCCTGCAGGATGCGCGCGGCAACCAGCATCGTCACGTTCACTGAAAGACCGCAAAGCAGGGAAGAAAGGGTGAATACCACCACCGCCGTGCCGAACACGCGGCGCGTGCCGAACCGGTCGGCCATCCAGCCGCTGATGGGTATGCACACGGCCAGGCTCAATATATAGCTGGCGACAACGGCCTTCAGGCTCAAAGGTTCCACATGGAGGCTTTCAGCCATCGCCGGAACAGCCGTGTTGACGATGGTCGAGTCCAGCTGCTCCATGAATAGCGTGATCGCCACCACCCACGGCAGGTAGCGCTTGACTGTCGCGTTGTCCATCGGGATACCTGTTGGATTCAAAGGGCGGGATGATTCCATGAAAACTGACGGAATGAAAGCGCCGCGAGCGGCGCTGCTTTCAACAGGAAAAATTTGTGCGGGTAATCGTGCTTAACCCAGCGCGGGTCCATTTTTACCACCTCTTTGCCAAGCTCCGAAAAAGTGGCAATACCAATAGCACTAACCGCGTTTACCGTGACCTGCCACCGGCAAGCCAGGCAACCCGGCCCGCGCTCCACTATGCGGGGCGCGGGCCGGAATTTTAATGTCACAAGCGCTATTCGCGCCTGCAAAGGATCAGTGGTTCAACAAAATATCAGCGATGATGCCGGTGGTGATCGCAACCAGAACGAAATCGTTGCCCGACTGGACCCAGTGATAACCCCTGGGCGGTGCTCTCAGGTTATGTTGGTGCCAGTTATTGACCACGTGTCGCCTGGAGCGTTCCGAGCGCGGAAGCCGATCGCCATTGTGGTATCCATGAGGACCGGCGCCGCGATCGTGCCTGTCTCCGTGCCTGTCACCGCCTCTATCGTGCCTGTCACCGCCGCGATCGTGCTGATCGTTGCCATCGGCGAAGGCAAATCCCGACATGATCAGGGATATCGCCATCATTGTAGAAACAATTGCTTTTCTGTTCATGCTGGTCTCCTTTAGTGGGTTTGGAAGTACCCGGATCCGCGTGCTATTTGTGTTGCGCGCTGTGCCGAACCGGGAGCTTCGAATACGGAGAATAGGCCTGAAAATCTGCAGGGTCTGTGCGCTGGCGCACGAATAACTCATAGCTGAAAAGCCAGCCACAACAGCATACCTTCTGCGACTTCGCGCCATATCCCGGGTGGCTGTGCGCGATAGGGTGCAGCCGTTTTGCGCTGGCATTCGATCCATGCGGCGAATCGCTCAACGTCGGTCGGCTCGTAGAAGGAAACCATCAATTCATAGTTCAGAAACAGGCTGCGTTCATCCATGTTGGCCGAACCCGCCAGCGCGAGCCCGTCATCGATCACCACGGCCTTGGCATGGATCATGTCCGGGAAAATCCAGACGCGTCCGCCTGCCGAGGTCAGTTCCCTAAGCGCACGGTGCCGCGCCAGGTCAGCAAGGCGATGGTTGGATTTTCTGGGCAGCAGGAGATTGACCGCGACGCCGCGGCGGGCTGCCAAAGTCAGCGACATCAGCAGCGTGGGGTTGGGCACAAAATACGGGGTGACCACCATGATGCGTTTATTCGACAGGAAAAAGCCCGACACCAGCAAAGTGTAAAGCGTATCGTCAATCTGGTCCGGGCCGCTCGCGATCAGTTGGCCCATCGCGGTATCCGGTTGCAGGGCCGGGTCGACCGCAGGGAACGACCCGGGCATCTCTCGCCGGGTCGCGAACGCCCAGTCCTGCTCGAATTGCTGCTCAGCCTGCCGGGCCAGTGCGCCATGCAGATCAAAGCTCAAGTCCAACCACGGCTGACTATTGGGCGAAGCGGTCGCATCACCCTCAAAATATTCGGTCGCAAGGTTTCGGCCCCCGCACCAAAGCCAGTCGCTGTCTGCGATCACCATCTTGCGGTGATTGCGCAGATTGGTGCGGCCCTGCAAAGACGAGCGCAGTGGGGGCACAAACAGCGCAACCTGAACTCCTGCTGCCGACAGGCTGTCAAGATTGGCACGTTTGCCCAGATAGGCGCCAATACCATCAACCAATAACCTCACCCTTACCCCTTCCCGGGCACGCCGCTTGAGACTCGCGGCGATTTCTTCACCCAGGTTGTCCCGCGCAAAAATGAACGTGCACAGGTCGATACTGTGTTGTGCCGCAACGATCATGTTGCGCAACGCCTGTAGCGCGTTTGTACCATCTTGGTGTATGTGCAGCTGAAAGTAGGAAGAAGCGTCAGGAAGCGACATGATGGCTGCAAGCTGCCTGGTCCGATCGGGAACAGTGCCCGGACCGGAAGTTTGCGCGGCAAATTCATACTTGCCTGATGTGGAACTGTAACTCTTCACTTTCCTTATGCCGAACACCAGGTAGAACGGCAGTGCCGCATACGGAAACGCAATGAGAAATGCAACCCAGATTATGGCGGCAGAAGGATGACGGCGCAGATGCAGGGTATGCGAGGTAGTGACATAAACGGCCAAGCCCGAAATCACGGCCAGTCCGTGTATCGTAATCCAATGGTCGAGCAAATATCTATACAGCAAGTCCATCACCGCCGTCCCGAAAACCAATCACAGAGATCACTATATCGAGTTTGGCGGCGAACAAGGGAATTAACACAAATACAGTTTTCAGAATTATCAGACTTGGCGCGTATACCCGGACTGGTCCGTTTATTTTTCTTTCACCATCCGCTCGCGCAATTGTCCGTAACCCCTTCGATCTCCCGCCCTGGCGGGTCGCGTATCCTTGTAACGACGTCATGCGGCTTGGTCGTGTGTACATGGGCACAATCCGTTCGGACTAGAGACGACTTGGCAGCAAGATCACACAGATGTTAAATAAAATCAGTGCGGTGTATCAGAAGGATGCTGGCAGATTTGGATACCAGGCAACCTGCTTTTGGCTAAATGATTGCCGGATGCAAGGACACTTAACTTCCTGAATCTTTCGGTTTTTTTGGCAGATCAACTTGCTCATTGCCGAATTCAAGCCAGTCATCTCCAAACAATTCAACCGGATGCTGCGCGCGATCCGATCCATTGCCGCAACACATGTCGCTAGCCGGGCAGTATTTATCGCAACCCCAGCAAATCCGTTCCGGGTGCGCGGGATGTATCGGGAATTTTTTAGCCATCTTGATTTATCGAATCGGCAGATTAATTGGCTGGTGTGCTGTTAATCATGATTTCGATCCCAATGCCCGCTTTCCGGGAATCTTGAATTTTCCCTGCAGACTCAATAGTTCATTGCGATGCAAACTCGCAATTTTATTCACCCGTTCGTTACCATTCGGCGTGAGATATATCTGCACCTCTCGCTTGTCAGCGGTTCCCCGCTGCCGATATATCAAACCCAGCTTTTCACAACGCGAGGCTAGCGACACCACGCCGTTATGGTGGGTTTGCAATCGTTCGGCAAGTTCACCGATCGTCGCCCACTCGCGATCCCTGTATCCTTTGACGTGGAGTAACAACAGGTATTGCAGGATCGTGACCCCGAATTTACGGGTAATATTCTCACTGAACCGCACAAAACAGCGCAGCTGATAGCGGAAGTCGGAAAGCCCCTTGAAATCTTCCTTGTTAAGGATATTTCTTGCCATGTCCATCCCCTATTGGGTTGTCGCACCAGGAAGCAAACTTCATGTTGCAATAATATCATAGCATGATATATCATAAACGCAGTATTTCCAGGTTGTCCGGTATGCTTTGTTTACGGTCAATTTCTTGGATTTACGATTTACCTTGTTCATTGCACTGATTTGATGAGGAGGAAATGATGCAGCTACCCGACATTGATGACGAAGGCTATCTGGTTGACCCGTTAACCTGGACGGAAGAAATAGCCAACGAGTTCGCCAATCAGGAACGTATCCAACTTACCGAGGACCATTGGGATGCGATCAACTTCATGCGGAAGTGGTATGACGAAAGCCAGGTTGCCCCGGATGTCCGGCATGTTACGAAGCATCTTGCACAGCGACTGGGGCCTGATTCGCGCAACGTAATATTCGAGCTGTTTCCGTACGGCTATGTGAAGCAGGCCTGCAAGATTGCCGGCATGAAGCGCCCCAGGGGGTGGAGTACGGGTTAAGCGTACGGCTTGACCGCATGGTTCGCCAAACAATTGGGCGACGATGCCGGTTGGGATTCGCGCGATCGAATCGGGTACTTGTATGTCCGGTTCTGCGGGAGTGATGGTCGCCGGGCATTGCCGTAATGCCCGGCATGAGCCATAGGGCCGGTTTTTTGTGAGGTGATGGCTCATTCACCCGCGGTGCGCTTCTTTTGACTGCGGCGTTTGGTGTTGCCATGGGCAAGCTGCACCCGAAACACTGTTTACATTGACTCCCAGGTTCATTTCCCGGGGAATTTTAACTTGAACCTGTCCAGCATATTACACCTTAAACTGCGTCACCCTGATTACCCTGATTCGTTTTTCCCTCACGCGGGGCGTGGCGGCAATAATAGCCGGCGAGTGAGCAACAGATACGCGGTACGCACCGATAAATATCCTATGAACAGATTGGCCAAGATAAAAACCGGAATGGATATTATTTTCGCGGCGTCGATCCCGGCCAATGCAAGTTTCAACCCGGTAACGGTTGCAGATGCGATACCGAAAGTGAAGGCCCAATATGCGGGCGAAAAGGGCTGTGCTCCAAACCAGCTTGTCAGCCTGATACCCAGCAACATCTGAAACAAACCGTAGCCCCACAGCATAAGCAGCCAATGATCGGTGCTGCCGGGACTCAATGCAAGCCAGGCCATGGAACAAACAACGGGTGGTGCGAACTGGATACCCAGCAATGCTCGTTGCTCGGTGGGAAATGCATGCGGATGCAAAATTCGCTGGATTACTAGCGATTCCAACGCCAGCCACGAGAAAGTCCCCGCACCCATGAATAGCCATCCCCAATCGGGATGCCCCAGGGCACCAAGGGCGGCAGCGCTGGTTAAGTTTCCAGCCACCGTGGGTAAATAAAGCGTGGGCGCTGTATCCAGGGCGTTACGCCCGCCTTTCCACATGGTGCCGGTATGCCACAGGGAAAATACCAGGTGCCAGCAGATGCCAACTACCGTCAGGATATAGGCCAATGTTCGGGAATAGGGAATAACCGCCAGGGCAATCAACAGCGTAGTGGCGGCAAGCAGCGCCGGCATACTTCCTTGCACGGGGTGCAAGAATTCACTGCGAACCAGCATGGGCCTACGCAGCGCCTGTATCACATAGAAAGTCAGAAGTGCAAACCAGACTATCGTGGCTAATATCAACACGGCCTCGCCAATCCAGTGAGGCATTCCCCACAGTGGCACGGCCACACGCCACGCCTGCCCCATGCCGGACAAACCGAGTACGATCCCAAAAAATGACGCCGGAAGTGTTGTAATTTTCATATTCTATTGGTTTAAATCCTGCACTGGCAGGGTGAATAATTATATCTTGCCGTCATGATTGATCATGAAACGATCCCCTGAAGGCTGCTTGCAGTCCGGTTGCCCGCACTTTTTTCCGTGAATTTCGGACAAGCATCAGCAAGCGTTTACACTTATAACGCTTGGGCGTGAACAGCGCCATCATTATCGTTTCGCGTCACACCGCTACTCCCGTGAATATTCAGTACCACTATCAAGGTGCCCTGTTCCGTATTTGCGTCTATCCACTCTTCGGGGTGAGCGCATTAGCATCGAAAACGATCCCATCCCAGCCGGTCTTGATGAAGTTGCGGATATTCTGGTGGTCGCTGCCTTGCGGATGTTTGAGCACGTCGTCGCGGTAATAGCTACCAAAGCAATGCAGCGTCTGCTGTGGTGTCAGCCGGTGCAACCTGGCGAAGGAGAAAATTTTGCAGGAGCCGTTATTCTGCCCTGCTTCGTTGCGCATTTCTCCGTTGCGGAATGCGCTGGGTGTAAAGTCGTAATGCGTGTCGATCACTGCAATAGTGTCGTTGAAGGCGATACTTTCCGGCGCAGCGTCGAGCGTATTCAGATATTTTTTCATGAGCGATAACGAGATGTAATTAACCGAAACCGGTTGGAATTGTTTGCTGTTGCAAGTATACCGCCAACATTTTTGACGGCCACATTACTTCACCGCATTCCGCCTGCTGGCCATCCACCCAAGCAGGGACAATAACGCCAGTCCCGTACCGATCAGCAGAATGCCCATTGCCTCGCTCAGCTTGAATTCTTCCCCCATCATCAGACGCGAGGATACTATCGCCACCACCGGTGTACCGAGTACCGAGAGGCTGGCTTCCCACGCGGGTACTCTGTCGAGCAGGGTGATCCACAGCCACCAGCAGAATGCCGTGCTGATCACCGACATGAAGGCGAGTATGCCGATATACGCCGCCGTCCAGTCGGTCGCATGCTCGGGGACCAGCAGCGCCAGCAACACCAGCGGCATCGAGCCGATCAGCATCTGCCAGGTGGTGAGCGAGAGCAGATCGACTTTCTGTTTGGCGCGCAGGCGCTTGACCAGCACGGTGCCGATGGCCCAGCACAATGCGGCGGTAACGCCGAGAAATTTACTGAACAGGCTGGAATGCATGCTCCACGGTTCGATGACCAGCACCAGGCCGATGAGCGTACTTGCGGCGGCCAGCCACTGTTTGCCGCGGATGCGTTCGCCCAGGATTGGCCAGGCGAGCAGCAGCGTCCAGATGGGCATGGTAAAGATCAGTACCGCTGTCTTGCCGGGGCCGCCTTCCACCAGTGCCCAGGTCTGAAACAGCATAAAGCCCGTCACTTGCGCCAAGCCGATGGCGATTGTGGCGCCGGGTGCGACCAGCTTGAGCGGTCTGCCCATCAGTTTGAGTGCGGCAAGCAAAGCCAGCGCGCCGCCGAGGCAACGCTCTGCCGCGAAAGCAAACGGCGGCGCATATTCCAGCGCCTGCTTGGCCAGCACCCAGGTGTACCCCCAGGTGACGGAAAGAATAAACAGGCCGAGCGGGAGCAGCCAGCGATCGCGGGAAGTATTAGTAGACATCAGTTAGAACTCAAAATGGAAAAACAATTAAAAGCGTGTGATCGCCTGCTGGCGAATCGACCAAATTCAGGGAATGAGCGCCGCATTTTTCGCGGCAAGGCTGCCGATGGCCGACCAGTCCAGATGTTCGCCGCCATGTGCCGCCAGTTCAAGGTAGCGATCCCGCAACACGCTGGCAAAGGGCAGCGGCACATTCAAATCTTCTGCCGCTGCCAGCGCCAGCCGCATATCCTTTTGCCCCAGATGGGCGGCAAAACCGGCAGGTTCAAAACGCCTGTCGGCAATCATCGCACCATAGTTTTTGTATACCGGCGCGTTGAACAGCGTGGAGGTCAGCAGGTCCAGATACTGGTACCGATCCACGCCGCCTTTTTCTGCCAGTGCCATCGACTCACCCAGCGACTCGATCACCGAGGCGATCATGAAATTTCCGCTCAGCTTCACCAGATTGGCTTTTTCGGGTACATCAGACACGATGAATGTACGCTGGCCCAGAACATCGAACAGCGGCTGCACCCTGTCGATCAGGTTCTGTTTTCCCGCTGCAACCACGAAAAGTTTTCCGGCGGCAGCCGCATCCGGCCTGCCGAATACCGGCGCGGCAATATAGCCTTGCTGCCGTTGTTCGTGCTCGCGGCAAAGGCGGGCCGACAGGGCGACACTCACCGTGCTGCAGGAAACATGAATCGCGCCGGGTTTGAGATGCGCCAGCATTCCGTCAGGACCCAGCACCACTTCCTGCAACGCCTTGTCATCCGCCAGCATGGTAAATACCACATCGGCACCGCACACCGCGGCGATATTTTCCGCGCCCCGCGCGCCCTGACTGATCAGCGGCTGCATGCGTTGCACCGAACGATTGAATACAGTCAGGTCATGGCCTGCCCCGCACAGGCGTGCGGCCATGCCCGCGCCCATCTGTCCCAGCCCGATAAATCCAGATTTCACCACACGGCCTCCCGGTTAAAAATTAAATTGAAACAAAATGTTGTCAGCCATACTGTGCCTAGCCACGATTACGCCTTGCCGGAATTGCCGGAATTGCCGGGGATTGATTTCGACTGCCCCTGAAAATTACACGAGATTGCATGGCGATTGCCTGCACAGCGAACGGCACGTAGCGTAGCAGAATATGATCTAGATATGCCTGATCATCGCTGCCTTGCCCTCTTTCAGAACAGGGTAATCGTTTGCTATGTTCATGAGAAGTGGTTGCGTTTGTTACACTGTCAACACTGACGTCGAATCTGTCACCCCAATATCGAAAACATGATCCCTTTCTCCATCCTTGACCTGGCGCCGATCAACGAAGGCAGCGATGCTGCGCAATCGTTCCACAACACGCTGGGCCTTGCCCAACATGCAGAGCGCTGGGGCTACCGGCGCTACTGGCTGGCCGAGCATCACGGCATGCCGGGCATCGCCAGCGCCGCAACCGCGGTGTTGATCGGGCATGTTGCCGGCGGCACCTCGACGATACGCGTCGGCGCAGGCGGCATCATGCTGCCCAACCATGCGCCGCTGGTGATCGCCGAACAGTTCGGCACTCTGGAATCGCTGTATCCCGGGCGCATCGACCTCGGTCTCGGGCGCGCGCCGGGCTCGGACCAGCTCACCGCGCGCGCGTTGCGCCGCAATCTCGCTGCTGATCCCAACCAGTTTCCGCAGGATGTCGTGGAACTGATGGATTACTTCTCGGCGACGCAACGCCATGCGGTGCGCGCCGTGCCGGGTGCCGGACTGAACGTGCCGATATGGATACTGGGATCAAGCCTGTTCGGCGCGCAACTGGCCGCCACACTGGGTCTGCCCTACGCCTTCGCATCGCATTTTGCGCCGGTGCAAATGATGCAGGCAATCGCGCTGTATCGCTCCACCTTCAAGGCATCTACCCAACTGGAAAAACCCTACGTAATGCTGGGCTACAACGTGTTTGCGGCGGACACCGATGAGGAAGGGCAACTGCTCGCCACCTCGATGCAGCAGGCATTCGTCAGCCTGCGCAGCGGTAACCCCAAGCGCTTGCAGCCGCCGGTGCACGGATATCTGGACGCTATCCCGCCGCAGTTTCGCGACATGCTCGACGATGTGTTGTCCTGCGCGGCGATCGGCTCGCCCGACACGGTCAGGCGCTCGTTGCAGGAATTCATTGAACTGACAGGCGCGGATGAACTAATGATCACATCGCAGATCTTCGATCACGATGCCCGTCTCCGATCGTACCAGATCACTGCAGACCTCCGTGCAGTGCCGGATTGAGGCTATATCCGGACCTCAATCCAGTCGTTTTCCACCCGCAACAGCAACGCTCTAGGCCGCCGGCATATTCACAAGAACCCGGATTTTCGCTTCCGGGCAGGATATTCGGGAGGCGTAAAGTAAAAGTTATTAATTTCAAGACGGAACTAAATCAAATTCTTTCAGTCAATATTCGTTGTCCAAAGAATTTCGGATAACCTTTTGCTATCAAGGAGATGTAAGATGAGTGAGATAAGTTTGCTGGACAAGCATTATAATACGATAGGTAGTTTGCTAATGGCTGGCTTGATGATTGCGTCCGGAACTGCGTTGGCAATTGCCAGCCGGGCCGTATTTACATCATAAGAAAGCGGCTGGTTGAAATCATGACAGCCGGTAATCAGCCGGCTTTTTAACTCAAACAATATAAGCGCCCATCAAATGAATCAAATTTTGCAATACTTGAAAAAGAACGGTGAAAGACTCGATGCCGAGATTGCAGCAGCTGCGGGTCTCTCACTTTCCAAAACACGCCTGCACCTGGCAGAGCTTGCCGCCAAAGGCGAGGTTGTTGCTTATCACTCGACCCGCTTCGAGGACGGCGAGAAAATAACGGGAATAAGGTGCAGGCTGGCAGGAATCACGCCGCCTTCAGCACCGGGCCGAAAATCGAAAGCATCGCAGGCATCGCAGTAGTTTCCTGATTTTCAGTAGCACGTCCGGGGTTGCGACAAACGGCGTGCAACGCTGAATCGCAGAATATTTGCGGTGTTGATCTGTGCATCGCCGGTGTGGCCTGCCTGTCTGCAAGCGCAGTTCAGCGGCTTTACCGGTTCACTTTCTTAATATCCAGAGAAGTATGGACAACACCACAGAAATGATGATGCTGGTCGTTATCGGCGCGTAAAAACTGAAACCTTTACGCTCGATAAAAATGTCACCCGGAAGATGGCCGATACCCAACCTGGACAACCATGGCCAGGCTACTCCGGCGATAATGAAAATGATGCCAATGATGACGAGCCACCTTGTCATCTTTCCCGCCCAAGCATTTTGGGGATTCCAACCGTTGCTTCACTGGCGCCGGCGAACTTGGGCATGCCGGTTTCAGCAACCCGTGGCAGATGAAAGATGCACGTTGTTATGATCCGCCTGCAACGCCTTGTTTACCGTTACTCGCAAACAACGTTCCACGGACTTGCCATCGACGACTGTTGATATTTTAAAAACGGTCATCTCTTCGTTGGACACGACGAGCGTATGTGTTTCCATTGCGCTGAGCTTGGTCGGGGCCCACAAGTCAGAGATTGCATCACAGTGCACATCATCCTTGCACAGATCCAGCGTTGCGGGTCTGCCAAGGTCATTGATCAAATTTATTTTTGCAACATCCGGTTTGGCACACGATGCCATTATGCAGAGTGGTAGCAGGGTAAAACAGGTTAAAAATATCCTGGGAATTGGTTTCATTTCACCCTCAACGATTGCAGTTTTTATTTCAAGTTGGTCCCACAGACTATGTATAAGTTCCGCGTTGGTTCTCGGGCACCGGATAATTCCTGGTCTACTCGATAGCCGCTGCCGCAACATTGCGTTTGTCCGATTTTTTCGGGCCATCGGCCAGCCGCCCGTGCAGCATGCGAGATCGGTATCCGGAAACGGTCCGGGCCCGCATTCTTGTTCGTTAGCCAGTACAATATGCGAATCATAACCGCACGGAATAGCAAAAAACAATATGAAGGGTAACGAGATGTTGATATCCGATCCTGAAGCGCAACTCGTCGCGAACGAAAGCGATATTTTTGACCGACTACTCCATCTGCAAGGCTCAACGGTACTGGAACTGGGCTGCGGAAAAGCGGAAAAGACCCGCAGCGTCGCGCAACAGGCTGCCTCTGTGCTGGCTCTGGAAGTGGATAAAAAGCAGCTCGCAAAAAACCTCGCTGTCACCGACTTGCCCAATGTGCGCTTTGCGCATGGCGGCGCAGAGGAGATTCCGGCGTCTGATTCGAGTTACGACATCGTGCTGATGTTCAAATCATTGCATCACGTGCCAATAGAAATGATGGACCGTGCCTTTTCGGAAATACACCGGGTTCTGAAACCCGGTGGAGTGGCCTATATTTCCGAACCGGTTTATGCGGGAAATTTCAACGAAGTCCTGAAGCTTTTTCATGACGAAAAGGTGGTGCGGGAGGCTGCATTTGCGGCCGAAATCCGCGCGGTTTCCTCCGGTCGACTGGCGCTGGCCGAACAGAGTTTTTTTCTGCAGCCGATGCACTTTGCCGGCTTCGCACAATTCGAGGAACAGGTGCTCAAGGCCACCCACACCGAGCACAGGCTCTCTGCCGACACCCTTGAAATGGTGCGCTCGAAATTCAACAGTTACATGACCCCGGCAGGCGCAACTTTCCATACACCGATACGCGTTGACCTGCTGCGCAAGCCCGCCGCATAATCAAGCAGGCTGGAGCCCGCCAAAGGCCCGTGTTGCATGATATCCAACAGATTCCGAAAGCCATTCATTGAAAACTGGGTGCAAAAAATGAATAAAATGCTGCAAGCATGCCTGTTGGCCGGCTCCCTGATCCTGGTTTCCCGGACCTGTGCCGCTGACGGCGACACACGAATCAAGGTCGATTTGCCTGCAATGATGAAAAGCCACATGTTGCACAGCATGCGTGACCATCTTCTGGCAGTTCATGAAATTCAGGTGGCGCTCGCAAAAGGGCAGTTCGACAAGGCCTCGGACATCGCCGAGAATCGTATCGGAATGAGTTCACTGGAATCCCATAACGCAGCCCATATGGCCCCTTTCATGCCCGCGGGGATGCAGAAAATCGGCACTGCAATGCACCATGCTGCCAGTCGCTTCGCGATGACCGCGAGTGAAGGCGATTTATCCCGCTCCCTGGCCGCGCTATCCAGTGTCACCGAGCAATGCGTGGCATGCCACATGACTTACCGGGTTAACTGATCGGTTTGCGTTGCAATTTTCCGGCGGCCAGTTTTAGTCCGGCCCCTTGATTTTTGATTGCCGACGCGGCACAGTAAGGCTGCAAGTCGAATATCCCGTCATTGCGCCGCTGCGAATCCCCGGCGCAAATCAAACCGAATTTGAACAGGGGGACTTACCAATGAACACCAGATCGATAGCAATAACCGCAGTGTGCCTGTTTTCAGTTGCTGCCGGCAATCCGGCCTTCGCCGCAGCCGGTAACGGTCAACCGTTGACGGTCAATATCAAGCGCCTGTCGCTGGATACCGCGATGCGCATCGGCAAGGCAGCGATCGACAAGTGCCGCAAGGAGGGTGTCTCGGTCACCGTCACAGTAATCGACCGCGGCGGACACCCGCAAGTCGTGCTGCGCGATACGCTGGCGATGGATGTCTCGATACCGATCAGCCTGAAGAAGGCGTACACCGCGATGGAATTCAATTCGCCGACCTCCGCAATGGATGATCGCTTTCCGGGTGCCTACAATGTGCCGAAGATCGACGCTCTTCTGATATCGGCAGGCGGCATCCCGATCAATGTTGCCGGCAATATCATGGGCGGGATCGGCGTCAGCGGGGCGCCTTCCGGGTTGACCGACGAAGCGTGCGCGAAAGCCGGCCTTGCCGCGGTACAAGACGACCTGGAAATGGAATAGATCAGGAATTGCCCGGGTAAATCCGACTGCATCGATCAACCGGGTGTGATTCAGGGCAGCATCCCGCTCACTGGTAAGTCTCAAACGATGCCGCCAGGCCGATGGACCATGCCTTGCGGTAATACTGGCTCACATTGGCGTTATATCCGGATTGCCCCCACAGGATGATGGGCAGCCCCAGGAGATTGCTGAGCGGGGTAAATCCCAGTTCCATACGAAAAGTGTTCCATCGCGCTATATCGCGATAGCCGGTGGTATAGAACAGGCTCACCCCCTTGAACCAACTCAAATCGACATCGCGGGTTACCTTGAGGCGTATGCCATCAACCTGACTGATGTGCGTGATCGGACGCGGAGCTTCCCACGAAAAATATTCCTCGCTTCCCTTCTGCAACAAGCCATATGACAGAAAATATCTCAGGTCGATATCCATCCAGTTTCTGCCCGCCGCCTCGAAATGCAGGTGCCGCCTGTATGTCAAATAGTCCCAGCCGCGACTGATGTAATCCTGGGCGATCTCGGGGCCACCGACACTCGCTGCCGTGGTATTGAACACCGCAACAGAATCGACGTACTGGCCGTTCGATTCATGCGCGTAACCCACATCGTAATAATCCTGCTTGCTGTCCGCCATGCCCAATTCCTGGTTCGCGGAATTCGCCGTGTAAAAACGCAAATACAGACCCGGGTTGAACTGTTTGGTCACAACCGGTGAGGAATGGCGCACCGAACCGCTGTACTGTCCGAACCGGCTGGTAAAGGCAAAAAAAGGCAGCATGTCGAACTTGTGCCCCTCCTGCAACGCCTTGTAGAACAGCGGATAGCGCAACGACAGCACAAAGTCCATGAAACAGCCCCGGTCATAGCTGTCACGCGTGCAACCCAGGCGATTGGGTTGATCGGAAGATAGCAGTGCTACCGGATTCACCTCCTTATACTGGATCGGTTTGCCGGCCTTAACGGTTTCCTCGCCGTGGCTGAACGTGGAAAAACATAGTGCAGCCAACAAGACCATCAAACTCATGCCGCGCATCATTTACCCCAAAAGAACTGTTCAAGAATATCGAGCAACTGAAACCGTTGTACCTGGCATCAATACAAATTCAAACCGGCAGGGGCATTTTATCCCGAATCAGATTCACCAGGCTCCGCACTGCGGGGTCGATACAGGCGCCCGTAATGCGACACCCGCAGACGGCACAGAAACGTCCCGGATTAGCCCCGCTGTTCTCATTTTCCCTGAACCACCTGGATATGCGCACTGCCCAGCATATGGTAGCGGCGAACCTGCCGTTGCAGCGGCCACCAATCGTATAAAAATATCTGCAACGGGCGCCACATGGCGACCCAGCCTATGATCGTCAGACTCTCGCGCGCGATCGAATAACCGGCATTGGAACCCGATCTGCCTATGGCATCGGCTGCGACCAGGCACAGCGAGACAAAGATCAGGCCAATGATCAAACTCGCACGGCCGTCTCGCAGAAGACGTTTCAAGGCGCTGCGCGTGCGCCCGGCTTTGTAATTGAAGTGATTGTGTATCGCCCCGCTCAACATCTCGGTGGGATCACCGTCTGCCGGCCACTGTTCAAGATGGATGGTTATATGAAAGCGGCTGCCGGCCACATACCCTGATGCCCATGTTTCGATAAAGGCATCGGCTTCCGGATCAAGGTCCTTGTTCAGGAACGGGGTCGGATCCATCGAGTTGAATAATTGCCCGATCTCGCGCAAGCGTAAAGCCAGACGATGGACAGGCATTGTTTTGGCTGATTTGCTCATCGGTAATTAGGGCGTATATTCAGTTTGCAAGAGTCCGGCTCGAATAGTATTTCGGGCCGCTATAATATCCTGACCTTGCCCATTTCCATACCAATTGGCAAGCCCACAGCATTAAACAAGGCGGCACAGCCTGCCCGGATTGATTACTTGGAAGGACCCGTGCTATGCGTATCGGCTTTATCGGCATCGGCAACATGGGCAGCGAACTGGCCCGCCACCTGCACGCCGCCGGTCACACGCTCACCACCTATGCGCGCGGCACGGGTTCGCTCAAACGCGCAAGCAACCTTGGCCTGAGCCTGGTCAACACGCCGGCCGAGGTGGCCGCGTCCAGCGAGGTTGTGTTCACCATCGTGACCGCCGGCAAGGATGTCGAAGCGATCGCGCTCGGCGCTGATGGGCTGGTGCACGGTGCGCAGCCCGGGCTGATCCACGTGGACATGAGCACGATCTCGCCGGCCGTCACGCGCCGCGTCGCCGAGCAGCTGCGCAAACGCGGCATCGCGATGCTCGACGCCCCGGTCTCGGGCGGTGTGGCAGCGGCAAAGACCGCATCGCTGACCTTCTTCGTGGGCGGCGATGCGGCGATCCTGGAACGTGTACGGCCGCTGCTGGAACTGATGGGCAAGACAATTTTCCACATGGGCCCGCCGGGAACCGGACAGGTGACCAAGCTCGCCAACCAGATCGCCCAGCTCGCCAATTTGCAGGGCACTGCCGAAGCGCTGCTGTTTGCCGGTGCACAGGGTGCAGACACGGGCAAGGTGCGCGAAGCGGTAATGGCCGGATATGGCGGCAGCCGCATGCTCGACATGCTGGGCAAGAAAATGGTGGAGCGGGATTTCGCCGCCGGCATTGTTGCCGCGCTGCACCACAAGGATATCGGCGTTGCTCTCGACATCGCGCACGGGGCCGGGCTAGCGTTGCCGGTCACCGCGCAGGTAATGCAGCAACTGAACGCGCTGATGGGCAGCGGCTACGGCGAGCAGGACAGCAGTTCGCTGCTGCTGGTGCTCGAGCAGATGGCGGGAAGAAAATGACACGATAAATAACGAAGATGAACTATAGTTCACGGTCCATGCCTGATATTTGATATTGCAAGTTTTTGAACCCGGACCGCACCGTCCTTTAACCGATTATCCAGGAGATTATGATGGCAACAGCAAACGTGAGAGTGGAACAAATCAGCCGCACCGCATCCAGGGGCAATGCGCGCGGACATGAGGTGGTGATGGACAGGCCCGATGCCAAGGGTGGTGCCAATCAGGGCATGATGGGCGGCGAGGCAGTGTTGAATGGTTTGGGCGGATGCTTCATGAGCAATTTGCTGGCTGCAGCCAAGGCCCGGAATATCGAACTTAAAGATGCCCGCGCGGATATCGAAGGGGACATGGCCGATGGGCCCGCCCGATTTACCGCGATCCGCATGTCGGTATCCGCCCACTGCAATCCGCCGGAGGAACTGGGCAAGCTGGTCACGATAGCCGAACGCGGGTGCATTGCGGCCAATACCCTGCGGGCAGCGGTAGCGTTGAGCATCAAGGTCGTCTGACCGGGCATCCCGTGCAACCGGGAAAGCAATGCAACTCCCGGCTCGATTAACCGGCCCCCTTTAATATCCAGTACATGATCCACGCACCCACGATTGCGCCGATAATGAATATCTGGATTCCGCCGGTTGTATGGGATTCGGGCCCGGAGCTTTCCGGGGCCGGCTGCAGCGATTCCCATTCGCGAATTATCCGCCTGGCCTCTTCGTAGTCTGCTTCGGGAACCAGCACGCGCACCAGGCCCATCGCCTGCAGCCCGCCGACCCCGCCCTGCAGATACTCCCCTTCGATGCGGCCCACGATGCGCTGCTGTCCGAGCAGGTCCAGGATCATGTGGGCGTCAAGTCCGGTGGATGCCTCATATACGCTTTTCATAAATCACCAATAACACACCGGATCATTCTCGCTTGCATTAACAACAAAAACTCGCTCCGACGCGGCTCATGCCCGCGGGCTTTCAAGCACCCCATCCAATCAACAGGTACAGCGCTGTCGCCAGGGAAAGGCCGGCAAACAAGATAGCCAGGATAGTCAACACCAGCATCCACTGGTAGCGCCTGTCGGCAAGCGACGCGCCCTTCTCCAGGGCTGCCACGGTGTTTTGCAATTGGGTTGCCAGTTCCTTGATGTGCGCATCGTTCGCCGATGCCGCGGTCTGGAGTTCGGTTATCTGCCGTTGCAGCAATGTCGCCTGATTGGCGGCATCATCGCTATTTTTATTGGTAAACACCGGTGCGGCGGTCGAGACTATCGTACCGACATAAGGCAGAACGGACTTGAGTACGGGGAGCAGCCAGCCAGCCATGGTTGTATCCTTAATGGTTAGGTGCCGACCTGCAGGCCGGCACGGTTTAAGACAGGGGAAAGTTCCATCACAAACACCGCCCGCGCTAAAAATAAAGCGATATTAATTACTTATAAAAAAGCCTGTCAGTACAACAAAATACCATTCGCCTGTGTGCAACCCATATCACGATTGGTGAAATGGTTGCGAATTGCAGGGGTTTTGTCATCGAATCCATAAAGAGTACCCATATAGGATAATATATCGAACTGGACACCCAATAAATTGTCCATCCGCAACTATAAGCGATTATACAAATGAAAATTACATTACATTGGATACTGCTGGCGTTCACAATTGTTGTATTCAACACCGCGCAGGCTGCCGCGCAGCTGATGCCGCAGGAACAGCAGGCGCAGGCTGCGCTGTTATCCGCAAAAGTCCTCAGTCACTACAGTTACCGCGATATACCGCTGGACGACAAGCTATCCGCGCAAATATTCGACAACTATCTGAAAGAGCTGGACGGCGAAAAAATATTCTTCCTGCAGGGTGACATTGACCATTTCGCGTATGCGCGTACCAAACTCGATGATGCCATTCTTGACGAGAACCTGAGTATCCCGTTCGGTATATACAACCTCTACCAGCAACGCATTGCCGAACGTTATGTGTATGCACGTTCCCTGCTGAAAAATGGCTTCGATTTCACAAAAAAAGAAAGCTATCAGTTCACCCGCAAGGATGCGCCCTGGGCCAAATCCGAAACCGAGCTGAATGACCTGTGGCGCAAGCGTGTCAAGAACGACTGGCTGCGTCTCAAACTGGCCGGCATGGATAAGAAGAGCATCGTCGAAACGCTGGACAAACGCTACCAGAATTCCCTGGACAGCCTGTCCAAAGTCAATAGCGAGGACGTATTCCAGGACTTCATGAACGCCTACGCAATGTCGATCGACCCGCATACCAATTATTTCGGGGTACGCGCTTCGGAAGAATTCGACATTTCGATGAAACTATCCCTGGTCGGCATAGGCGCGGAACTCTACGGCAAGGATGAATACACCACAATCAAGGAATTATTGGCTGGGGGCCCCGCTGCGCTGTCCGGCAAGCTGAAGCCAGGAGACCGCATCGTGGGTGTCGGGCAGGGCGAAAGCGGCCCGATAACCGACGTGATGGGCTGGCGCATTGACGACGCGGTGGCCCTGATACGCGGGGCCGAGGATTCCGTTGTGCGGCTTGATGTGCTGCCCGCACAAGCCGGCACCGATGGCAAGCACGAGCTCATCACACTGGTCCGCAAAAAAATCACCCTGAAAAACCAGGCTGCCAGGAAATCGATCATCGAGGTCAAGGACAAGGGCGTTACCCGCCGCATCGGCGTGATCACCCTGCCCGAGTTTTACCAGGATTTTGCCGCCCGCCAGAACGGAGACAAGAATTACAAAAGCGCAACCAGGGACGTGTTGAACCTGCTGAACGAGCTCAAAAAGGACAAGGTGGATGGCGTGCTGATCGACCTGCGCAACAACGGCGGCGGGTCGCTGGATGAAGCAATCAATCTGACCGGATTGTTTGTCGGGAAGGGCCCGGTACTCCAGCAACGCGACTCCAAGGGCGAAATCACGGTTGACAGCGACAGCGATACCGAGCCCGCATGGACCGGTCCGCTGGGCGTGCTGATCAATCGCGGCTCTGCCTCCGCCTCGGAGATTTTCACCGCGGCAATACAGGATTACGGCCGCGGTGTAGTGATCGGTCAAACCAGCTTCGGCAAAGGCACCGTCCAGACCGTGGCGGACCTTGACCAACTTGTGAAAAACGACAAACCCGAATTTGGCGAGGTCAAGATGACCATCGCCCAGTTTTTCCGTATCAATGGCGGCACTACCCAGCTGCGCGGGGTAACGCCGGACATCACCCTGCCCTCGATAAGCGACTCGGAAGATTTTGGTGAATCCAGCTTCGACAATGCCCTGCCATGGTCGCAGATCAAGGCGGCAGACTACAAACCGGATGGCGACCTGCACGGTATCATTCCGCTATTGATCGCGAGCCACAACAAGCGCGTCAGCCACGACAGGGACTTCAAGTACCTTGATGAGGATATCGCCGATTTCAACAAGATGCGCAGGACAAACCTGATCTCGCTCAATGAAACGGTGCGCCTCAAGGAGCGCGAGGCCCAAGAATCGCGCGACGCGTATCGCGAGAAAAGCGGGGAAAGCCACGCCGGCAAGGTAGCCAGCGCCAAGGCATTTCAGGACGACGGCATGCTGTCCAGCGAACGCAATCTCAACACCGAACTGGCCATCGAAAATGCCAACAAAAACGCCAAGGATATTTTGCTGGGCGAGGCAGCGCATATCGTCAGCGATGAAGCGGGATTGCTGAGCGCCGATTCCCGGCTCGCCGCCGACAACTTGCACTAGCCGCGTTCGCCCGGGCTGGCGCGGCCCATTCAACCCGGCACTGCATCATTTATTGGCCGGGGCCGCCGCGCCGGACACTTCAGCTGGCCGGAAATTTTCAGGCGCCGGCGAGTTGTTCAGGAGTAATCGCCGCATGCATGACAAATGCAACCGTGTTCCGCCCGCCGGGAATTCGGCATTCCGCTATGTATGCCAACACACAGTGTGTGCCAAATATACTGTGATATAACTTTTCCCCTCGTACATTCTGGCTATGCGGTTATTTATGTATCTGCAACATACCGATGACTAGCGCTCTGTGGTTCATACTCGTGGGCGGATTGTTGCTGGCCATGGGTCTCACAGCTTCCATCCTCAAGCGTTCGCCGATCACCTCCGCCATAATCTATCTCGCAGTGGGCGTGCTGGTCGGGCCTACCGTGCTCGATCTGTTTCATTTCAACCCGCTCCAGCAATCGGCGCTGCTGGAATCACTGACGGAAGTGGCGGTATTGATTTCCCTGTTTTCGGCCGGCGTAAAAATGCCGGTTCCGTTCAGTTTTGCCCGCTGGCGCTCGCCGATTCTGCTCGCGACAGCATCCATGGCCATCACCGTCGTGATGGTCGCTGAATTTTCCTATTACGTGCTGGGTATGCCGTTGGGTGCGGGGGTGTTGCTCGGCGCAATCGTTGCACCGACCGACCCGGTGCTGGCAACCGACGTTCAGGTCCGCCACCCCGGAGACCACGACCAGCTGCGCTTCACCTTGACCTGCGAGGCGGGCATGAACGACGGCAGCGCTTTTCCGTTTGTGATGCTGGGACTGGGATTGTTGGGCCTGCATGATCTTGGCGATTTTGGCAGCAAATGGGTACTGGTTGATGTGCTATGGGCCACCATCTCCGGGGTCACCATCGGCGTCGCAGCAGGTGTTGCGCTGGCCCATGCCGGGTGGAAACTGCGCAGCAAGCCGCATGAACACGCGTTGATGGATGACTTCCTCGGCCTCGGGCTGATCGGGGTCGTATACGGTCTGACCGTGATGGTGAATGGCTGGGGATTCCTGGCGGTATTCTTTGCCGCCGTCGCGTTACGCCAGACCGAACTCAAGCTTGCCAAAGCCGCCCAGAATGCCTTTGATGGCAGCACAACCCAGCAAGCTGTACGCGCTGATGCAAATGCGCGTCCCGAACTGGAGCCGGCGCACACAGTCAGCCAGGGATCGCTGGTCTTCAAGGAACATCTGGAACGGCTTTCGGAATTGGTCCTGGTTCTGCTAATCGGCGGCACACTGTATCTGAACTCGTGGAGCTGGAAAGCGGTGGGGTTGGCCCTGTTCCTGTTCGTGATCGTGCGCCCGCTCAGTGTCATGGTCGGACTGTTGGGCACGAACACCACCTGGCGGATACGCGGCTTGACCGGCTGGTTCGGGGTGCGCGGGATCGGCTCACTCTACTACCTGATGTACGCGATAGAAAGCGGCTTGCCGGAAACGCTGTCGCTGCAACTGATACAAATGACACTGATCGTCGTTACGCTTTCCATACTGCTCCACGGAACCAGTGTCAAACCGCTGATGGCCCTGTTTTGGCGGCGCGGCAAGTAGAGTCCGACACCCTGAATATCTTGCAACAATTTAAACCGGGGCAGCCCCGTATAATTCCACCTCGATCGCTGGATCAGATGGTGAATATTAGAGATCGATTTTTTATTTCTTCTATCCGTCATTGAACCTGAACAGGATTTAATTTTGCCCAGCACAGAGCCAAGCCAAACCGTTCCTGAATTCGCCCTGTTCAATCTTGGCTTTCGCCCGTTCTTTCTGCTCGCGTGCATCTATGCGCTGGTCTCGATATTTATCTGGGGCGGCATTTATGTCTATGGCTGGCCGGTGCCCCACCTGCCTTTCTCACCCGCTTACTGGCATGCGCACGAAATGATCTTCGGCTACGGCATGGCCGTTGCCGCCGGATTCCTGTTGACTGCGGTGCGCAACTGGACCCATCTCCCGACGCTCAGCGGGTATCCGCTGGCAGGCCTGGCCGGATTGTGGCTGGCCGCACGCTCGATCGAATGGATAGTACCCGGGCAGATATGGCCGATGATGGTGCTGGATCTGATGTTCGATGCGTGGCTGATCGTTGCGGTGTTCAGCCCGATCCTGCGCGCGAAACAGCACCGGGAAATCGGCATCGCGTCCAAGCTGGTGCTGCTGATGCTGGCCAACCTGGTGTTTTATCTCGGCGTGTCGGGCGTGCTGGAACAGGGTATCGCATGGGGCCTTTATTCCGGGTTTTATTTTCTGCTGGCGCTGATGTTCAGCATGGCACGGCGCGTGATACCGTTCTTCATCGAACGGGGTGTCGGTTACCCGGTGCAATTGAGAAACCGGCTGTGGCTCGATAACGCCATCATTTACCTGTTCGTGCTGTTCTGGCTTGCCGACGTGTTCTGGCGCAATCCGACTATTACCGCGATACCCGCCGGCCTGCTGTTCGCGGCCCATGCACTGCGACTGGCCGGGTGGTACACCCGGGGCATCTGGAAAAAACCGCTGCTGTGGGCGCTATACATAGGCTATGGCTGCGCCGCTTCCGGATTCCTGATCATGACGGTCGCGCCCTTCGTGTTCCTGCTGCCGTTTCTGGGACTGCACGCATTCGCGGTGGGCGGCTTCGCGTTGATGACGACCGGCATGATGGCGCGCATCTCGCTCGGCCACACCGGCCGCAGCCTGCAATATGGAGGCGGGGGCCAGCAACACTCGCGCTTGCTTGCCCCCGCCTTCATCGCATTGATCGCGGCCTTTGTCGCCCGCGTGCTGTTGCCGATGATGGTGCCGATGCAATACAAATTGTGGATCGGCATCGCGCAGGTGGCCTGGCTGGCCGCCTTCGCGTTGCTGGTCTGGGTATACGCCCCGATACTGGTCAAACGGCGCGCAGACGGAATGCCAGGTTAGCCAGTCCTGAAGCATCCGCTTCACATCCATTGTTGCCGCACTCCGGGCAGCTTGCGGATCACCCCTGCATCACCCTATTTTAATCATGGACATGATTGACTATATAGAGCTTTCCTGTATATTAGTTTTTTCTAATATTCAATTTTACCCGGACAGGAACAACGAATATGCACGCAAACAGCATCAAGGAAATAGACGCACCCGAACTCGCCCAGTGGGTGAATGATAGCAACCACAAACTGCGCGTGATTGACGTGCGCCAGCTGCAGGAAATCGCGATGGGCACCGTACCCAAAGCTGAAGCCCTGCCGCTGCACACGCTGCCGGAAAGAATCAACGAGCTTTCCCCCGCAGAAAAGCTGGTCTTCATCTGCCGCAGCGGCGCCCGTTCTGCCCAGGCCTGCATGTACCTTCAGCAGTACGGGTTTTCCAACGTCTACAACCTGCGCGGCGGAATGGTGGGCTGGATGCAGAACGGACTGCCTCTGGGTTGACCGAACCGGAGCAACTAGAGGAAACCGGCGCCGCTTCAAACTGCAGCGAGTCAGTGATACGCCGGTGATTTTCGCAATCTTTCATTGCGTGTTGCAGTGCTTTGCACACAGACCTGCTGCACTGAGAAACGGTCGGCGCTACAACCGGCCACACTGATTCAAACACGCGCCGGGTTCGCAATCTGCCGGCGAAACTTTCCCTTGCCATGCATGTCGGTGGTAAGTAACCTGTTCATATGACCATCACTGCGATGGCCGTTTATCCGAGAGGAGGACAGAACATGCGCAATCTGCTTATTGTGTTATCCGTGCTGCTGTTTCCGGTAAACGCGGCACAAGCCGAGGTCAGTGTCGGGATCGGTATCAGCGTTCCCGGCGCCAGCATCGGGATCAACATGCCGGCTTACCCGAGACTGGTCCCGGTTCCGGGTTATCCCGTCTATTACGATCCCTATGTGGACTCGAATTTTTTCTTCTACGACGGCCTGTACTGGGTGTTCCATGGCGACGACTGGTATGTGAGCAGCTGGTACAACGGGCCGTGGCAAATGGTGGGCCGCGAATATGTGCCGGTGTATGTGCTGCGCATCCCGGTGCGCTACTACCGGCGGCCACCGCCGTATTTCCGCGGTTGGCATGCCGACGCCCCGCCGCACTGGGGCGACCGCTGGGGCCGCGACTGGGAGCGCAGCAGAAGCGGATGGGACAATAGCGATCGCCGCACAGCCCCGCGCCCCGCGCCGTTGCCATCCTACCAGCGCAGGTTTACCGGGGACAGCTACCCGCGCGTACCTGAAGTGCAACGTTCGATCGAATCCAGGCGTTATCGCTATCAGCCGCGCGAACCGGTGGCGCGTGAATATTACCAGCAGCAACAGAAGCAACAGCATCGCCAGCCCCGACAGCAAGCCCAACCTAAAGACAGGGAACGCGAAGGCCGGCACTAGCAACGCACCGATGGCAGCGGGATACCGATCCGCTGCTGTCCCGGCCTGACGGCTAAATGAACGCAAACAAATGTGGATACAAAAAGAAATACAACTCAAAGCCCGGGAGCGCGGCTTTCACCTGATTACCGGGGAATTGCTGGGTGAGCTGCCCGAGCTGCACAATTTCAGGATCGGCATGATGAACATCTTCATCATGCACACCTCCGCATCACTGACCCTGAACGAGAATGCCGACCCGACGGTGCGCCGTGATTTCGAGCGCTACTTCAGCCGCGCCGTACCAGAGGACGACCCGGACTACCAGCACCGCGACGAGGGTCCCGATGACCTGCCCGCGCACCTCAAGTCCAGCATCCTCGGCAGCAGCCTGAACATTCCGGTCACCGACGGACAGGCCCGGCTGGGAACCTGGCAGGGCATCTATCTGTGCGAGCACCGCAACCTCGGCGGCAGCCGACGGCTGGTCGTGACGATACAGGGCGAGTAAGCTTACACAATGGATATGCCGACAATTCAAACATCTCCGATGCCACCCGACGCGCTGCTGTTTGTCTCGCCCGGCTGCCCGCATTGCGCGACCGTCCTGAAGGGTCTGAACCAACTCGCCGAACAGAAGCTGATCGGCAGGCTGACGGTGATCGACGTGTCCGAACATCCCGAACAGGCCGCCGAATACGGTGTGCGCGCCGCGCCCTGGCTGCGCCTCGGCCCGTTCACGCTGACTGGCGCGCACAGCGCTACCGAGCTGCGCATGTGGGCCGACTGGGCAAACGGCGAAGCCGGCACGGCCCACTACATCGAACACTTGCTGAAACTGGGCAGCTACCGGCAGGCCGCGGCCTTCATCGACGCGGACACGCAGCGGCTCAGGCCGCTGCTCGGCATCGTCGCCGATCCCGGCGCCAAACTCGAAGTGCGGCTGGGCGTCAGCGCGCTGCTCGAAGCCCATGCCAATTCGCCATCCCTGCAAAATTTGTTGCCGCAGCTGGCCGAACTCAGCCGCCATACCGACCATCGCGTGCGCGCGGACGCCTGCCACCTGCTCGGCCTTTCCGGTAGCGTAGCCGCACGTCCTTATATCGAGGCCTGCCTGAACGATGTTCACGAGGAGGTGCGGGAAATTGCCGAAGAGGCGATGGAAGTACTGGAGAAGTCGAATACCAACAAATGATGCGCTGCCAATTATTGCACTCGGCCATAAAACAAGCCTGCGCAATCAGTCCGCAACTTCAACACCAACCAAATCCTGAACACCATGCAAAACAATGACTCATTGGTCCGCCTCAGAAACCTGCTTATTTCTCTGGCGGTATTCGCGGCATTGGTACTTTATGCTGCCACCTATGCCGAGCCGGTGCTGCGTGTCTCCGTGATGCCCGACCAACCACCGCCGGTGTTGCGGCGCAAGCTGGAGCCGCTGATCGATTATCTCGGTAAACGGGTCGGCATCAAAATGGAATTCAGGCCGATGTTGAGTGGCGACACGCTGGTCGATGCCCTGCTCCGCCATAAACTGGACCTGGTCTGGATAGACAGCGCCAATCTTGCGCGCGCCAGATTGCGCAAAGATGGACAGGTGATCCCGTTGGTCAAGCTGGAAGCGGGCGACGACACGCCCGGCCATGACGATTACACCTGGGCGGTGCGCGCAGACATGGATGCGAATTTGCGCCAGAAACTGACCGATGCGTTTCTCTCGTTGAGCAGGAACAGCAGCCCGGGCAGGGAGATTCTGGATATGCAGCACGTCCACCGATACATCCCCGCCGGGCGCTAAAGTCATCTCCTGCCATCGGAGCCGGTCGGCATTGACTCCATCCACGGATGTGAACTACGCTATGCCGACTTTGCCGGTTCGTTGTCGTTCGGTACGGTCATAAATAAAACCAGAAAAGGGGGAAGTAATGGTCAAACGGGAAATCGTCCTGCAAACGCTCAAATGCCTGCCGAACCAATACCCCCAGATACTTGCGGACCAGTATCCCCATGTCCTGGAAAAAATCGTCCAGCTTTGGAACTCTCCCGATGGCCAAACTTATCTGACCGATCTGTTGAACCCCAACTATAGCGGCGGCCGGTTTGACCGCAATGGTTTCTCGGAAAAGGCCTGGAACGAGATCCTGCGCTTGAGCGAGCTGTACCACAGGCCGCGCCCCAAATCGCCAAGGTAACCGTGGCAGCCGTGGTTCGGATCAACCCGGACAGTTCAGTGCAACGGCCGGCTAGTCGGGTGGCAACAACGCTTGCCCGGCCAGCCCCATGATCGGCAAATCCTCGCGGCGCATGTCCAGCGCCTCCAGCACCTTCAGCGCCGCATAAGCATCGTTCGCGGCATAACGCATCTGCTGCGGGGTGAGTTGATGCTGCGACCAGTTGGAGGTGGTCACATGCCTGGCCTTGGCAAAGCGTTGCTTCAGCACCAGTCCCACCGCCGCCCGGACACCCATCTCCTTGTGATAACCATCCATGCTGAACACGGTGTTCAGATCGACCACCGCGCTGAAATGCACGCCCAGTTTCGCGCGGATATGCCCGCGGTCCGATTTGAGTCCGAAGCCCACCTTGATGAGCTGTTCCGATTGCAGCAGATCGAGCAGGAAAGGCAGTCCTTCCGCACGATGCAACTGGAACAGGTAGGCCTTGTCGTGCAGCGCAAACTGCACCACGTGCGGTCCTTCGCTGACATCGCCGGTAACAAACGTCGGCTTGGATTCGGTATCGAAACCGACGCTGCCCGCCGCCCTGATCTCGGCAGCGGCGGCCGCAAACGCATCCCTGCTGTCCGGTACATGGATGCTCGCAAGCTCAAGGCCGACAAACGGCTCCAGCAGCGCTATCTCTGCCTTGGTCGGGGCAACCTTATTCATCTGATGTGAAATTCCGGTGCTTGAATCGGCACCGCGCGACGGCATGTTCAATTGCGCCGGCCAGCGCGTCGCTCAACCGGGGCATTGAATTTCCTGATATTTTCTTCGGCCTGCCTGAATGCGCTGATGTCGTTGACAATCGCCATGAACCCTTCGCCATTTTCATCCGATTTGACCAATTGCAGATTGACCTCGACCGGATAGGTGCTGCCATCGCTGCGCGCCTGCACGGTCTGGTACTTGACCGACTCCTGCCCGCCCCGGCGCAGCGGCTCGATGATCGCCCCGAACGATTCGATGCCCATTTCCGGATGCAGGGAAAGCAGGTCTTTCTGTTGCAATTGCGCCAGGGTATAGCCGGTATTGTCCAGCGCATAATCGTTCGCGTAGCTGATCTGCAAGGTTTCGGGATCGAACATGAATATCTCGTTCGGGCTCCGTTCATTCAGTGCCTGTTCGTATTTGTGCCTGAGCTCCTCGCGACGTTGTGCCGTGTCCCATGCGTGGCGGCGACGGAACGACATGCCGTAGAAAAACACGATGCCGGCCAGCATCAGCGCCATCAGGAAATAGGTGTCACGCATCCTGTTCCACCATGCCGCCTTGATTTCCGACATCGGGGTGTCAACAAACAGCGTGACCGGATAGTGCCGCAGGCGGCGCAGTTCGCGCAAATCTGCCGCACTGCCGGCGCTGCCCGGCATTTCGATTTGCCCCTGTTGCGGGTAATTGTTCGCGCGCAGATACCCGGTCAACGTGCCCGCCACGGGATTGCCGTATAGATCATCGAGGCCCGCGGCATCCGGTTCGGGATAGCGGCTTACCATGTATCCGTCATCACGTATCAACCCCAGTGCGGAAATCTTCGGGGATACAGAGTCTGCCCAGTAAGACTGCAACAGGTCGGCCGGCAAGTTGGCGCTGATGATGTAAATGATCTTGCCGGCCTGGTCGGTAACGGCATAGCGCGCGGCAACGACCCAGCGACTGTCGATATGACCCTTGACCGGCCGCCCGATGACAAAGTTTTCGCCTTGTTGCAGCTCGCCCCGAAACTGCTTGAACACCGGATCACCGGCAAGCGTGGGCATATCCGGGTTGTTGGGGGAATTCCCGGTCAACAGTATCCGGCCATCGCCGCGCATCAATATCACGTTGCCCAGTTCGGTGTGCAGTTCCTGAAACCGGTGGACCAGCCGGTAGGCACGGCCGAGATCGAGCTGTTTGTGCGAGTCGGTCAATTCTGCGCCCAGGTTGTGCATGCCGATTTCCAGCTGGGTAAAATACAAGTCAAGCGCGTTTGCGTCCAGGTCGGCAAACGTTGCCAACCGGACAGCCTGTTCGGTTTTGACTTCATGCCAGGACGACGAAGCAAGGAAGGCAGCGTAGGCTAGTTGTGCGGCCACCAGCAAAATTGCCGAATACTTCAGTAACTTTCTGGGGCGATGCTCGCCGCTTGTGTTTGTCATCATGTTCCTTGATATTCTGCCGTGCGCATGTGTTGCGAAGTTACCGGTATGCCGGCGCAAATCCGGTATTCGACCGGAGTCGACATCGCTTTTTAGCCGGCTGCGCAATCTATCATTCCGAGAGGGGCAAGTTCAACCCTATTCTCTCACGCCGCGCAGCAGAAGTTTAAAGGCGCTGCGCGCATGCTGACTTTTCGCGGACCAGCCTGTCTGTTGCGCTATCCGTACTTCCGCCCCGGCCCCGAAAGCCGTTGCAAATCGGCTGGTTCTGTATAAACTGCCGCCCCAGTTTATCCATGCAAACCCGTCTTGAATATTTCGCCCGCCAACCGCGTTACAGCAAGCCATCCCGATGAGCCGGCCGTGACGCGTTCGCCGGACGCGCGAGCGCAGCACTGCCTGCGCCGCTGCACCGGCGTTGTGCTGTGGCAGCACCGTTCCACCACCGCCGAATTACCCTTCACCTAGCTGCTCCCTCCCTGCTGCCGTGCATTCCGGCGCGCCGTACTGTTTCATGCGTTGCGCGCTGCGCCGCCCGGCGAACATTCCCCGATGTTTCACCAGAAGTTTTAAAGCATAGTTGGAGCAGCAAAAATGAACGAAGCACAGATCGCCATCCCGACCGGGGATGGCCGCATTTATTACGACATGACCGGGACGAACAGTCCCTGCAACGGCTGCAACGCGTGTTGCCGCCATTTTCGCGTGTCGTTCTATCAGGGCGAACTGGACTGCCAGCCTGGCGGCCAGGTTCCGGCGGACATGACCACGCAGATCACGCCGTTTCGCGCCTGCATGAAAGGTACGGAGTCGGGCTACGACCGCTGCATCGCGCTGCAGCCGGACGGACTGTGCAGCATCTACGAACACCGTCCCTCGGTGTGCCGCGAGTTCCCGGTATTCATGGAAGACGGGTCGTTCAACCCGGAATGCGTGCGCCTGCGTATATTGCACGGCATAGCCGCATGGGTGCCGGATCACGCAATACCAGAAGTTGCAAAGGTGGAACCGGAAGCGGAAATTGCGCAACCATTATGCGAGGCCGCGCTGGTAGTTTGAGGTGCCTGTGGCAATGCAAATGGATGCCGGCCACATTGGCGGCTCGCTATCTCCATCATGCATAGGTCCACGCCACGAACCGGCTTTTCTTCTGTCCCTGCGCCATCGCTATCGTCCGGTGGGTCCGCACACCCGCTTTTTTCAGTGCACGATAAACGCCGGGCAGGCTGGCCGACTTCGACACAAGTGTGGTGAACCATGAACATTGGTCGCGAAATTTCGTGCTCTCTTCTATCATGCGGCACACGAACGCCTCCTCACCGCCCTTGCACCAAAGCTCCGCTCCCTGTCCGCCGAAATTAAGCGCCGGATTCCCGGTTGCCGGTTTGCCCAGATTCTTCCATTTGCGCTGCGTGCCGGCGATGGCCTCGGCAGCTGAAGCATGAAAGGGCGGATTGCACAGTGTCAGATCAAAGCGCTCACCGGCCTTTATCACACCGGCAAAGATCGCCTCGCGCAACGGTTGCAAACGCAGTTCGATGGCATCGCCCAACCCGGGATTGGCATCCAGAATAGCCTGCGCGCCGGCAATGGCTGCCGGATCGATATCGCTGGCGACGAATCGCCATCCGTAACAACGCGTGCCTATCAGCGGATAGATACAGTTCGCACCCGTGCCGATATCCAGCACCCTGACCGGCGCCCCGCGCGGAATCACCCCGCCGTTGCCGGCGGCCAGAAGATCGGCAAGATAGTGCAGGTAATCCGCCCTGCCCGGGATCGGCGGGCACAGATACTGCGCCGGAATATCCCATCCCGCCACACCATAGCTATCCATCAACAGTGCGCGGTTAAGCGCCCTCACCGCAGCCGGATCGGCAAAGTCTATCGACTCGTCACCATACGCATTGGCTGCGACAAAATCCGCCAACTCGGGATTCGCTTTGATCAATTGTTTAAAGTCGTATCGGCCCAGATGCAGGTTGCGCGGATGCAAACCGGGCTTTGCCGCTGGCATCACGCCATCCTGTGGTTTATTTTTCATGCGCCATTATCCCATCCGAATGCCGCATCGGGATTCGGATACCTGATACCGGGTCGGCGTCTGCCGGGGCAATGCGATGCTGACCCAGCCAGTTATCGGCCCGCCCCCCAACTATTTCCTGAAAATTACCCGCCTGAATTGACAGCAGAACGCTCGTTCTGTATCTTTGCCGGGGGTCGCCCATAGCCTCCGCATCGTTATGGCGATCCGCGAAAAAGGATGGCTGCATGGCAGGCGACTATTGTTCCAATATCACGAAATTGCCTGGGGATTAATTCAACAGTCCCGTGATCAAATGTTCCCGGCCTGATTAACGTTTTAATTTAGGAGATTTAGATGTCAGATGTAAAAAAGGTCAAGTTGACTCCCGATGAGATTCGCACTGCCAAAAATGCAGCGGCAGCCGAAAAAACGTTAACCCTCGCCAACAAATTCATGCTCGCGGCGAATCAGGCTGCGGCACAGGCCAAACAGGAACTGGAAGCCAAACAGATCAGCGCCGCTGAAAAAGAGGATGCCGCGAACAAGGCACGGGAAAACTATACAGCGGCTGTTGAAAGCAATGCGGCAGCCGAACGGGAAGCAAGTGCTGCGCAGGAAGCCGGCGCAAATGCACGCGCGCAGGCTGAGGCAGACAGACTGGCCAAAGTCATTGCCGCACAGGAAGCTGCGGACGCCAAGAAATTTGCCGCAGAACAAGCAAAACTACGCGCACAGGAACAGGCCGCAGCCAAACTGGCACAGGCTGCCGCCAGAAAAGCAGCGGCGGAACAGGCTGCTGCCCTCAAGCAGGCAGCAGCAGAGGCAAGGAAACTGGCCATGCAACAGGAAAAAGCGAACAGACAAGCCGAGACTGAAGCAAAAAAGCGGGCCAGCGCAGCGCTGAAGCAGGCCCAGGCAGAGGCGAAGCAGGCCGAAACCGAAGCCAGGGCACGGGCGGCCGCAGAAGCCGCCGCATTGAAACGAGCCGAAGCGGAAGCACGCCGGCTGGCTGTGCAACAGGCAGCCGCTGCCAAGAAAGCCGAAGCTGAAGCGATGAAGCAAGCCGCACAAGCCGCGGCGGCCATCAGGGAAGCTGAAGCACAAGCCCGCAAGTTTGCCGCACAGCAAGCCGCGGCAGAGAAAAAGGCGGAAGCAGAAGCCAGAAAACAGGCCGCGCTCGAGCAGGCCTTGCTCAAAAAAGCGGAAGCCGAGGCAAGCAGGATGGCCGCGCAACAGGCCGCAGCGGCAAAAAAGCTGGCCGCGGAGCAGGCCAAATTAGCCGCACAGGAACTGGCCGCAGCCAGGCAAGCGGAACTCGAGGCGCGCAGAGCGGCGGCCGCCCAGGCAAAGCTGATCGCACAGCAAGAAACTGCGGCACGCAAGGCTGAGGCAGCACAAAAAAAAGCCGGGGCCGCCGCCAGAAAAGCCGCTTTGACCCCGCCTGAACCAGTATGGCCTTTCCCCAGCGAGAAAAGCAAAGAGGCCAGTGCTGTTTAATCGGCAGTAGCAAAGGAAGGCGAAATGCCGCCCAGCAGGTTGGCGGGCACCGCTTCGTGGATGCGCTGCGGCGTGGCGAGATTGAGGTTGTCCATGATCTTGACGAACTCCGCCTCGCTCTTGCCCGCGATGCGCGTGTTGAGCACCTTCTCCTCGCCGATGCTGCTGACGCGCCGGCCCTTGTAATCGTGGGCCGGATAGACCAGCGTCTCGTCCGGCAGCGTGAACAGCTTTTCGGTGATGCTGTGATACATCGCCACCGCACTCCCCTGCTGGAAATCGGTGCGGCCGCAGGCATTGATCATCAATGTGTCGCCGCTGAACAGCCGGTCGCGCCACAGGTAGCACAGGCTGCCGGGCGTGTGCCCCGGCGTGGCGATGACGCGTATCGTCTCGCTGCCGAACGCCAGCGTGTCGCCATCGTTCAACAATCTGTCGTAGCCCGGCGCGCCGCAGCTCTGCGCGATTACCGTGGTGGCGCCGGTGGACTTTCTGAGTGCCTGCGAACCGGTGATGTGGTCGGCATGCACATGGGTATCCGGCACCAGCTGCAGCGTCAGCTTCAGGGACTTGAGCAGCGACAGGTAGCGCTCGACGTGTTCCAGCACCGGGTCGATGATGACCGCGCTGCCCTGGTCGTCGGCGAGCAGATAGGTGAGCGTGGATGATTCCGGGTCGAATAGCTGGCGGAAGATCATGCGGTTTCCTTCATGGTCGGGATGTGACATGACTCTATAGGCAAACTATAGCCCGGCAAGTTCCTGCGTTCCCGCAAATGAATCGCCGACATGACCCGCCACTTTTAAGCTGTGCGCCCAGAAACACCCTGTCAGCGCTGCCGATAGCCGGCCGGGCGCACAAGCGGTACACTTCCGGCGCCGCGACCGGAATTCATCGAAGGCAAATCATTCAACCCCGAATGCGTGCGACTGCGTATTTTTCGCGGTATAGCCGCATGGCTGTCGAAACCTGCAACAGCAAAAGCAGCACAAGCACGGTAAGCGCAAAATTTGTAATCATGATATCGGACTCCATTAGTCAAACTGTAGCGTTATGCTTTGCGCCATTGGTCGGGCTTACCGCCGGTCGTATTGCGCACCCGCTCAACCACCGGTGAAGCACCCGGATTCAATTCCTTGGCACGTTCGATCGCCTCCGCCTGGGTGGGCAATACCGCGCTGGCCCGTTCCGAGTTGCCTTTCCTGACTGCAAAGTCACCTTCGGGGCGCTTTTCAACAAACAACTTTTTGTCGAGCTTGGGGGCTGCTGCCGGTTTTGCTTGCTTGCTATCTTTGGTAATTGACATGGTGTATGTTCCTTTCGAAAAGTTGCCGGTGCATAAGGATTAACCTGCATGACGCATTATTGTTGCAGCGTCATGGATAGCACCATATTCCTTCGGGCCCGATCAGACTGTGCGCCAGCCAACATAGTGCGCTAGCCGGGCGCGGTAAAATCGCGGCAAAACCGGATCAGGACAATGTCGAAAGCAAAAAAAATAATTCTCTATTCCAGCAGCGGATTCGTGGTCCTGCTCATCATCGTCGCGGCGGCCCTGCTCTTTTACGTGGATGCCAATGCCTACAAGCCCCGCCTGGAGGCGGCAGCTTCGGATGCGTTGGGGATGCAGGTCAGGATCGGCGGCAAGATCGGACTCCGCCTGTTTCCCGGCTTGCTCATCACGCTGGATGACGTGCACATTCGCAATCGCGGAACGGAGCTGGTCTCCGCAAAAGAGGCCAGGCTGGGAATTGACCTGCTCCCCCTGTTCCACAGGGAAGTCCGGATCGGAAAGATCGCGCTGAAACACCCCGGTATCTATATCGAGCTGGACAGCAACGGCAATTACAACTTCGAAACAAAGCAGCCAGCCGGGCCATTACCCGCACTGGGTCTGGGAAACGTTTCGCTTGCGGATGGCTCTCTCATCTACGCGGACAAACAATCCGGTGGCGGATTCGAGGCAAGCGAGTGCAAGCTCGACCTGCGCAATTTTTTACTATCGCAAGGGAAAAGTTCGGACCTGGTCAGGAACCTTTCCTTCACCGCAGAACTCGCCTGCGCAAAAATCCAGACAAAAGACTTGGCCGTGTCCGACTTGAATTTTTCGCTCGCGGCGAAGGACGGAATCTTTGATGCAAAGCCGGTCTCCATGAACGTCTTCGGCGGAAAGGGCTCGGGGAGCATTCGTGCGGACTATTCGGGCGCTGTCCCGCAATACCGCGTCGATTACGCCCTGCCGCAGTTCCGCGTCGAAGAATTTTACAAAACCCTGTCTCCGCAGAAGGTCGTGGAAGGAGCCATGGATTTCTCCGCACATCTGGCTATGCAGGGAAATACTGTAAACGAAATGACGCGTACTGCGAGCGGGGATGCATCGCTGCGCGGCGAAAATCTAACGCTCATTGGCAGCGATCTGGATCTGGAGTTTGCCCGGTATGAGTCCAGCCAGCACTTCAGCCTCGTGGACGTGGGTGCCGTGATCTTTGCCGGGCCTGTCGGTTTGGCGGTCACCAAGGGATACGACTTTGCCAGTATCCTGAAAGGATCGGGAGGCACCAGTGCGATACGGACGCTGGTTTCCGAATGGAAGATCGAAAACGGTGTGGCGCATGCGCAGGATGTGGCGATGGCGACCAACAAGAACCGGCTCGCCCTCGAGGGGGGACTCGACTTCGTCAAAGGGCGTTTCGATGACGTGACCGTCGCGCTGCTCGATGCCAGGGGCTGCGCCACGGTAGAACAGAAGATCAGCGGCCCCTTCCAGAAACCGCAGGTGGAGCAACCGAACATCCTGGTGTCGCTGGCCGGTCCTGCGCTCAAGTTGCTCAAGAAGGGACGCGACCTGTTTCCCGGCGGAAAGTGCAAAGCGTTCTATACCGGTTCGGTGTCACCGCCGAAATGAATCGGCTTGCCGGCCTGATGGATTTTAATAATTCAGGTTTATTGTTGCGACTGTATCAGCCCGCCACCCCGAACAAGGCCCCGACGCCGGCGGTCAGGGCCATCGCCAGGGCTCCCCAGAAGGTCACCCGTATCGCGGCAGCGGTCATCGAAGCGCCGCCCGCGCGCGCACCCATCGAACCGAGCAGGGCGAGAAACAGCAGCGAACTGACTGAGACAGCCCAGAACAGCGCGGCGGACGGCACCAGCACCACGACCAGGAGAGGCAGTGCGGCGCCGACCGAAAAAGTGCCGGCCGATGCGAAGGCGGCCTGCACCGGCCGCGCGGTCATGGTTTCAGAGATACCCAGCTCGTCGCGCGCGTGTGCGCCGAGTGCGTCGTGCTGCATCAATTGGGAAGATACCCGGGACGCGAGTTCCGGATCGAGTCCGCGCCCGACATAGATTGCCGTCAATTCCTCGTGCTCGTGTTTGGGATCGGCCGCCAGTTCTTTTCGTTCGCGATCCAGATCGGCGTTTTCGGTGTCGGATTGCGAACTCACCGAAACATATTCCCCGGCAGCCATTGACATCGCGCCCGCCACCAGGCCGGCAACGCCCGCGATCAGAATATTCCTGGTGCCCGCGCCTGCTGCCGCAACGCCCAATACCAGACTGGCGGTGGAAACGATACCGTCGTTTGCACCAAGCACCGCCGCGCGCAGCCAGCCAATGCGATGTGTCCTGTGTTTTTCAACGTGTCTCATGCAGCCATTCTACAAGTTCCGTTGCCTAAAGATACAGGGGTGGTTCGGCGCCGCGATTTTGCTTCGGCAACCGTGCCCATTTGGACCGTTCCGGTTGATGTAAAAAAAGTGTCTACAGGTTTCAGACTCAAGTACCTATGCCATCGGTATGAAGCCAGGCCTTGACCCGATTGCTGCCCGGATCATCGCGCAGCCTGACTCGTGATCGCCATGCCGGGGAAATATGCCCGACCTGTCAGGACTTCCCGGTATTGTTGCGCGCCGAAACGATCTCGACCGGATTTTGATAAACATCGCGCATCTTGTCATAGAGCGGGATGGTGGTGCCGTTGATGCGATTCTGGGTCAGCGCATCGAGGTCAACATCGGCCACCACCACCTGCTCCATGTTGGTCACGCCTTCCGCGGCGATGCCGTCGCGCGAGAACGGGAAATCGGACGGCGTCATGATGCATGCCTGGCCGTAATGCATGCTCAATCCTTCCACCGCAATATTGCCCACGGTGCTGGTCATCGCGACATAGACCTGGTTCTCGATAGCACGCGCATGGGCGCAGTAGCGCACCCGCCAGTAACCCTGGCGATCGTCGGTCGACGACGGGACGAACAGGATATCCGCGCCCGCCTCGCAAACCATGCGCGCCAGTTCCGGAAATTCAATGTCGTAGCAAATCAGGATGCCGATGGCACCGTAGTCGGTCTGGAACAGATGCAGCTTGTCTCCCGCGGATGTATCCCATTTGTCGCGTTCCCAGCGGGTGCGATGGATCTTGTCCTGCATGAACATTTCGCCGCGCGGCGAAAACATGAATGCGGTGTTGTAGAGCAGGCCGTCGCGCAGGTTGGGGTGGCTGCCGGCAATCAGGTAAAAACCGTATTTTTTGGCCATCGCCGCCATCAGTTCCTTGTAGCGCGGCGTATAGTCATCCATGCGCCTGACTGCTCCCTTGATGTCGTTCTCGGTATCCATGAACGACAGCAGCTGGCTGGTGAATATCTCCGGCAACATCACGAAATTCGGCTTGTATTCTGCGGCTGCCTTGAGCATGAAGCGGACCTGGTTTTCAAAACCATCCCAGTCGTCGATGGAGCGGAGCAAATACTGGACTGCGGCTATGCGGACTTTCACGGAATTCCTCCCTGGTTGAGCAAACTGGGCTTCTTTTCGTTGTAGCGCGGGTTGAGCCACACGATCAGCGCGGCATAACCGCAACTTTCGCGGTCCTCGGGTATGTAGCCGCTGACGATACCGCAGTAGTGAAATCCTTCGCGCAGCTGGAAACTGAGCACGGGATCATGGATATCGCCCCACACCACTTTCTGCGCGTACAACTCTGCCGACATCCGGTCGGCGTAACGATGGTAGCCCGGCAGCCGGCCGCAGGCCATGATGCGCTTGAGATTGAGTTGCCGGCACAGCAGGCGGCGCTCGCGGTACATGGCATGACCGATTCCGGTGCCGCGCCTGTGCGGATGCACGAACACTTCCGCAGCATACAGTGTGCGCCCCCCCGGATTATGCGTATCGAAGCTGCCGCGGGCGGTGATCTCTTTCCAGGTATGTTCGATTTCCCACTCATCCCACATCACCACGAACGAACTGGAAGCACCGACCAGCTCACCATCGAGCTCGGCGACGAACTGCCCCTGAGGAAAAATCTCCAGCTGGTGCAGCAGCAAATCCTCCCGCCAGTGCGGGATGGATGGATAGACGCGCTTCTGCAGCTCGATCAGCGGGATGATGTCTGCGACAGTGGTATTGCGGACGATGACTTTTCGGCTCATTGCTGGATGACAATCCGGGTGATTTATCTGCGGAGAAGTTTACCCCTTTTCATGGCTGCCGGCATTCGCCATCATCGCGAGCTGTGCAGCCATTCTGCAAGCTCCATTGCCCGAATAGACAAGGGCGGTTCGCCCCCGTGATTTTGCTTCAGCAACCATACTCACATGAACTTAGGCCTTGACCCGATTGCTGCCCGGACAGAGCCACTTCCATGCACTGGCTTCGCGATCGAAGTCAAAATGCTGCACCTGCGCATGGATGAAATGGCCGGCAATCTTCGGCATGATATTCGCCAAAGCGCCGTCCGCAACGACTGCAACTTTCTCTATCTTCTCAAGATGCCCCTTGAGAAACCTCATGTGCGCAAGCAGCGCGCTGAAGTCGGTCCAGCCCGGGAACGATTTGGTGTGTATCAATACGCCGTGGAGCTTGCCATGCCCCTCCAGATAGTTGTCGACCTGGCCCGTTATCGCGGCAAAATCTGCCGCTGCAAGCGGTCCCTGCGGATGCAGAACAAGTATGCCGTCGTCATGTCGCAATTCGTAGTTGAGCATCTGGTATCCTCCTTGCATAATGGCGCGTGCATGCTTCGCGCAACAAACATCCCGGAATACACCGGCAAACCCCGCTTGCTTATTGCACCGGGTTGACGGATCTGGATATGCCGGCAGGATGCGCGTTACCATAGCGGCGAGTCTGTACGCTAGCGCACGCTAGCCAAACAAATGGAGAAAAAGCCGCTCATCTCCCGCCCGGCATCTGCACACCGGCACTAATCAATCGCATCAGCGCCCATCCGCCCACAGTAAGCCAGATCGGGAAGATCTTTGCCGCCCAGCTTGCCGGCGGCGTCACGCAACGCGCTGCGCAGGCCCTCCTCCAGAACGGGATGATAAAACGGCATGCCCAACAACTCGCGCAGCGTCAGCTTGCGCTGCACTGCCAACGCCAGCAGATGCGCAAGGTGCTCGCCCTGTGGCGCGCACATTTCGGCACCCAACAGGCGGCCGCTGTTTTTGTCGGCATAGACGCGCAACAGGCCGTGATTCATCTCGGCCATCCGTGCGCGCCCCTGACTAAAGAAATCGGCCTCGCCGATGACGATCTCATCTTTGTTGAGCTCGGCGAAGCGTTGTCCGACGGCGGCGCTGCCCGGATCGGTAAATACGATCGCGAGCGGCACACGCCGTTGAAAGCATGTCGGCTTATTCTGCATCGCGTTATATCCGGCGATATACCCCTCGTCGAGCGCCTCGTGCAGCAACGGCAAGTTTTGGTTGGCATCGCCCGCGATATATACCGGGAGATCGGCGATCTGCATCGTGCCCGGATCGAAAGGCGGCACACCGCGGACATCAAGTTTTACGCCCAGATTCTCAAGGCCCATCTGATCGATATTGGGACGGCGACCGAGCGCGACGAGTATCTTGTCGACCAACACACTCTCGTTTCCGGCACGCACGCGGATGCGCTCACCTTCAATCATCGGCTCGGCGGCCTGGCCCAGATGCATGGCAAACTCCGCACGCAATAAAGCCACAGCCTCGTTGTTGACCTGTCTATCGCTCAGCCCGGCGATATGCCCGGCGGTATCGAAACCGGTGATCTCGATACCAAGCCGGGAGAGCGCCTGGGCGATCTCGCTGCCCAGGCCGCCCATTCCGATCACCGCCATGCGCGGGGGCAGCGTTTCCTGCTCGAACAAATCATCGCTGGTCAGCATCCATGGGGTGAAAGCAGCCCACTCCCCGGGGACGACCGGACGGGAACCGGTAGCTATGATGATTTTTTTCGCGTGCACGCGGCGCTCACCGACTTCCAGAACCTGAGGCTCGAGGAACCGGGCACGGCCCGTAATGTTGTGATCTTTCACCTCATCCGTAAGATTCAGCATGCCCGCAACGAAACCGTCGCGCAACCGGCGCACGCGCTTCAACACTGTGGTGATATCGACAGTCAGACGCTCTGCGCCACTCACGCCGAAGGCATCCAGCGTCTTGCGCTGGTGAAAGGCGTTGGCCGCTTCGATCAACGCTTTCGACGGCATGCATCCCACCCGCGCACAGGTGGTGCCGTATGATCCGTCATTGATCAGCACATAATTATCGGTTTGCTTGCGCACCACGCGCAGCGCCGACAGGCCGGCAGAACCTGCACCGATGATGGCAACGTCGTATGATTTGGTCATGGCCTCGCCCTCCAGTATCCGCAATCCAGAATTCTCATCATCATAATATTCCATGTGTGCTCATACAGTGCGCTAGCGAACATAGCGCACAGCAGCGCAGATGAAGCGGTAGCCTGTCACCGATTGTTATTGTTTGTGTGGGAGCGGGCACAATGCCAGCGCAGCCGAATCCGCATCTTCCGCGAGCAGAATCAGGCAATTACAGCAATTATCCGCACACTTTCCCCGGCTAATGTGTAAAATCCACGCCCCCACTGGAGGCATGCGTTGGAAAACCTATACAACATCCTCGGCGTTGCGCCGACCGCGACGACCGATGAAATCAAGAAGGCATATCGCTCGCTTGCGATGCGCCATCACCCGGACAGGAACACGCACGCCGGCGCCGAGACCCGTTTCAATGCGATCAAGACAGCCTATGAGTTGCTTTCCGATCCGAGGAAGCGGGCCGAATATAACCAGAGCCTGAACAATCGCATCATTATCGACCCGGATAATGAGGCGCGCGCATTATGGAATTCACTGTTCGATCGTTGCGGCATTGTTGTTCCGCACGACGACCATTCATCACTTTAAATACCAAAATACATCAATAAATCCCCCATGAATAAACCAATCAACAAAAACATCCATCACGAATTCGCCTACCAGTCGCGCGAACTTGGCGCGCAGATCGAAGATACCCTGGGCGAGCCGCCCGACCGGAAAAATTATGCGATGGTCATCGCATCGTTGCTTGGCGAATACGCAAAGGGCACCGAGATCGACGATGTAAACCTGCTCAGTTTCGCGCTGGCAGACTACCTGAGCTTCAACGATCCGGCCGGGCTGCTGGCGCAATGCAGGCAATATGACAAGGGCGATGCCGCGAAGGCGATCACCATGGTGTCGTGTGCGGATGCCGGGGCGGGCAAGGCGCTGGCTGCCGTTGCAATCAACAACCCGGAACTGGCGCGCAAGGCGATCCTTACGGCATTCCTGTTCAAGAACACCAAGCGCTGGGCTGCCGAGGACGAATCGGCCGAAGAGCAGGAGGACGACGACAATTATGCGGATGAAGACAAGATCAGGGACAGCGACGAAAGCGAAACACCGGGAGAGACAGGGCAGGATGTGATGGATCTTTTCGATACACGCGGGGACGGGAATGGCGAACAACACTAATTTTCCGGCGATCAGCCGGCAGGTAACCGAACTGGTTTTGGCCGGCTCTTCCGCCCATGCGGAAGAAGCGATCAATGACACCGCCGAACAGTTCGGCGATCTGGCCGTGGTGGCGGTGCTGGACACGCTGGAGCCGCAGGTGGCCGCGATGCACCTGTCTTCATTTGATGGCGGAAAAATGTCGCTGGCCACGCTGCTGATCTCGCCCAGGGCATGGGCCGAGAGCCTGGCCTTTTTCGCCGCTACCTGGAGCGAGGACAAAATAGAGGATGAACCGGAGGTGTTGACCGAATCCCTGTACGCGCATATTCATGGGGTCGTGTTCTCCACCGACAATGCGGATCGGCGCACCAGCCTGATCCACGAGGCGCTATCGACCGATTGGGGGACGACGGCTTTTGCCGTGCTGTTCTCGACCGCCGCCGCCGAGATCATCGAGCTCGCCAATGACATCCATGCGCGCGGTGCGCACAGCAGCGGCCAGACCAGTTCCGATCACGACGTGATTCCGCTTGCGCTGGAGATTGCGCGCCACGATGCGGATGCCTGGGATCGGGTGTTGTTCGAACTGTTCCCCGACTGGGTGCCCGGCGAGAACCAGATGCGGGCACGCTCGGAAGAAGGCGATGACGACGAGCATGATCCCGATTTTGCCCTGCCCCGCACCACCCATGATTTGCTGGTGCGGCTGCGCAAGCAGGTGCCGGGCAAAGCGGCCCGCGCGCCGAAACCGGGTGCGCGCCCCAGCCTGGGCGAGGGTATTTTTGAGTGATGGACATTAACAACCCCCGGAACATTACTGAACGTCCAGACATGCAACTCGCCCACCTCAACGCGCGCCCTCCCCATCTGGTGCAAGCGCTCGAGGCGCTGGCAAAACGCGCGGATAATCGGGAAGCGGTGCAGACGCTGCTCGACGAGCTCAGCGGCATCACGGTGCTGGTCGCCAAAAGATTCACCAATGAACGGACTGCGGATGGATTGCTCGACGCATGTCACCTGACGGTGGGATGCATCTCGCTGGGTATCAGCCAGGCGGACATTCCGCAAGACGGCGATGCGCAGCTGACCTTTCTGCTGCATCACGGCGCCGAATATGTTTTCCAGATGGGATTTCGCCATATCAAGGAATTGTCCGGCCTGCCCTATACGGCGTTCGTTTCGGATTTCGACAACGACCCGTACATACAGCAGCGCGATATCAAGATGCTGTTCGCCGAGATATGCCGCGCCGATCCAGCCTCGGCATGGAACGGCGATGACATCTACCGGCGTGAACTGCAGGATAGACAGACCAACCAGCGCATCGTGGCCTGCGCGAAATTGCTGCGCCAAAAACATTACGCGGGTCCGGTCAGGGACCCCGATCTGGACGCCAATGCGGTGATCGCGATCGCGGTCATTTTTGCGATTGCCGGTGACGGGCCGATTGTCGCGCGGGTCGGGCAACATGATATCGAAACCCTGATCCGCGGTGTCAGGGCAACACAACCGGATATCGAGGCGGGCTGGAATGCTTTGTTGAAAAAGGTGCCGCCCCAATATCACCCTATCCTGCGTGAACGCATGGACCAGTATCGAAATACCATCGTCAAAAAGATCCAGTCAAAAACCGGAATCAAAACCGTCATCACCGAGTTGCAGAATTTTTATGCCTGCAGCGAGCAGGATGTCGACTACGACTGATACGGGCCACGCACCGGCCAAATTACTGTAATTTCGCGCCGGGAGTTGCTGCATCATCCCGGCAGTGATTGCTTTCAGCCATCCTGGCGGAGGCTGAACATGGACGCCCGCAGTAATACTGGCCACGCTATCAGGCCAAACTGCTGCTTGCACCTGCGGCAGGTTCAACCATGGCCTGCTTTCCTCAGGTGATCGGCAAACGTTTTTGCAATGATGGACAGCTGCTTTCCGGCGGGATGCACGAAATACCAGTACCGCTTGATCGGGAAGCCTTGCACATCCAGCACCACGAAACGTTTGCTGGGCGTATCCGACTCAAGGGTATGGCGCGACAACACCGAAATCCCCAGTCCGCCGATCACCGCCTGCTTGATCGCCTCATTGCTGCCCAGCTCCATGCGCATCTTGAGTTTGTGCCCCTTGTCCTCGAACAACCGCTCGGTTGCGATGCGCGTACCCGATCCCGGCTCGCGCAGCAGGAACGGCTCCCTGGCCAGGCGCTCAAGCGGAATCCTTTTCTTTTTTGCGAGCTCATGATTGGCCGGTGCGATCACCACCAGCATGTTTTCCAGGAATGCTTCGGCGACCACGCCTGCATCGTCCGGTGGTTGGCCGAGAATGTACAGGTCATCCAGATTGCCGGCCAGCCGCTCCAGCAATTTTTCGCGATTTGACACTTTGAGCGACACATCCACGCCCGGATACTGCAGACAGAACGCGCCCAGCAGGCGCGGCGCAAAATATTTCGCCGTGGTCACGACAGACAGTCTGAGCTTGCCGGTCTTGAGCCCCTTCATGTCCGCCGCGATCATTTCGAAATTGGCAATCTGTTCGGAGATGCCGAGACAGGTTTTGTGCAACTCGTGGCCGATATCGGTGAGATAGATTTTCTTTCCGACCTGTTCCAGCAATGGCATCCCGACAGTATCCGACAGTTTCTTGATCTGCATCGACACCGTGGGCTGGGTCAGGAACAACTCTTCGGCAGCGCGTGTAAAACTGCCCAGTCGGGCAATGGCTTCGAACAATTCAAGCTGGCGCAGGGTGCTGTGGCGCATGGCGAACTCCTCCGGATGTATAGATAAAATCTATCATAAATATAGAAACATTTGACTGTTATTGATGGTTTTTTTTTGCAATATTCCGTCCACGCGCTGACATGCAAACCTGTCCGGGCATTCAAAAACGGCAGTCCCGAAATCGAGCCGGGCACGGCGCGTGTTTTTTAACCACTGGAGATAATCATGGCATCTGAAACACTCAAGGAAGGAAAGGAACGCTATAAATCCGGCGTCATCCCGTACAAGAAGATGGGCTATTGGGAACCGGACTACAAACCCAAGGATACCGACGTGATCGCATTGTTCCGCATCACGCCACAGCCCGGTGTCGATCCGGAAGAAGCAGCCGCTGCCGTGGCCGGCGAATCGTCCACCGCCACCTGGACCGTGGTATGGACCGACCGCCTGACCGCGTGCGAGCTGTATCGCGCCAAGGCATACCGTTGCGAACTGGTTCCCAACACCGGCGAGGGCACCAAGAACGAAGCGCAGTATTTCGCCTATATCGCCTATGACCTCGACCTGTTCGAGCCGGGCTCCATCGCCAACCTCACCGCGTCCATCATCGGCAATGTGTTCGGCTTCAAGGCGGTGAAGGCACTGCGCCTGGAAGACATGCGCATCCCGGTCGCGTATCTGAAGACCTTCCAGGGTCCCGCCACCGGCATCGTGGTCGAGCGCGAGCGCCTCGACAAATTCGGCCGTCCGCTGCTGGGTGCCACCACCAAGCCCAAGCTCGGACTGTCCGGCCGCAACTACGGGCGCGTGGTGTACGAGGCGCTGAAAGGCGGACTGGATTTCGTCAAGGACGACGAGAACATCAACTCGCAACCGTTCATGCACTGGCGCGACCGCTTCCTGTATTGCATGGAAGCGGTGAACCGCGCCTCCGCCGCGACCGGCGAAGTCAAGGGCCATTACCTGAACGTCACCGCGGGGACGATGGAAGACATGTACGAGCGCGCCGAATTCGCCAAATCGCTGGGCTCGACCATCATCATGATCGACCTGGTGATCGGCTATACCGCGATCCAGTCGATGGCCAAGTGGGCGCGCAAGAACGACATGATCCTGCACCTGCACCGCGCCGGCAATTCCACCTATTCGCGGCAGAAAAATCACGGCATGAATTTCCGCGTGATCTGCAAGTGGATGCGCATGGCGGGAGTGGACCACATCCATGCAGGCACCGTGGTCGGCAAGCTGGAAGGCGATCCGCTGATGATCAAGGGTTTCTACGACACACTGCGCGAGACGCACACTTCGCAGAGTCTTGAAAACGGGCTGTTCTTCGACCAGGACTGGGCTTCGCTGAACAAGGTGATGCCGGTGGCTTCGGGCGGCATCCACGCCGGCCAGATGCACCAGCTGCTGCATTACCTCGGCGAGGACGTGATCCTGCAATTCGGCGGCGGCACCATCGGTCACCCGCAGGGCATCCAGGCCGGCGCCACCGCCAACCGTGTCGCGCTGGAAACGATGATCATGGCGCGCAACGAAGGACGTGACTACCTGAGGGAAGGGCCGCAGATCCTCGAGGCAGCAGCGAAGTGGTGCTCGCCGCTCAAGGCCGCGCTGGATACGTGGAAGGACATCACCTTCAACTACGATTCCACCGACACCGCCGACTTCGTGCCATCCGTCACCGCCAACGTCTAATCACTAATCAAGGAGAAAAGATCATGATGACCAATCCCGGCAACCGTCTCACGCAGGGGCAGTTCTCGTTTCTGCCCGACCTGACTGAAGCGCAGATCTCCGCGCAGGTCAAGTATGCACTGAAGAATGGTTGGGCGGTCAGCGTCGAATATACCGACGATCCGCACCCGCGCAACACCTATTGGGAGATGTTCGGCATGCCGATGTTCGACCTCAAGGATCCCGCCGGGATCCTGATGGAGATCAACAACTGCCGCAAGACCTTTCCCAATCATTACATCCGCGTGACGGCGTTCAACTCCGCGCGCGGCGTGGAAAGCCCGACCATGTCCTATCTGGTAAACCGTCCCAAGAAGGAACCGGGGTTCGGCGTGTCGCGGCAGGAAGTGGATGGACGCAGCATCCGTTACACCATCCATTCCTACGCCACCGACAAACCGGAAGGCGAGCGCTACTGACGCAGTCGTGCAGTAGCAATGGCGGGCCACGAAATGGCGGCCCGCCATCTTTAAACCCCGGGAAATTTGAGCGGTATTTCGAACAACAACATCGGAGCTGTTACCTATGAGTGAAGCAGAGCAAACCCAAGGCACCCTGCCGGATGACACGCCGGTAGACCTGGAAGCGGAACTGAAATCCTCGAACGTGCAGGAGGTACTGGACAAGCTGGACCGCGAGCTGGTCGGACTCAAGCCGGTCAAGACGCGCATCCGCGAGATCGCGGCGCTGCTGCTGGTGGACCGTTTGCGCAAGAAATTCGCATTGAGTTCGGAGACGCCCACATTACACATGAATTTTACCGGCAATCCCGGCACCGGCAAAACCACCGTTGCAATGCGCATGGCGGAAATATTGCATCGTTTGGGCTACGTGCGGGAAGGCCACCTGGTTTCCGTGACGCGCGACGACCTGGTCGGACAATACATCGGCCACACCGCGCCCAAGACCAAGGAAGTCATCAAGAAGGCGATGGGCGGCGTGTTGTTCATCGACGAAGCCTACTATCTGTACAAACCGGAAAACGAGCGCGATTACGGCGCGGAATCGATCGAAATATTGTTGCAGGTGATGGAAAACAACCGCGACGATCTGGTCGTCATCCTGGCGGGCTACAAGGATCGCATGGACAAATTCTTCAACAGCAATCCCGGCATGCGCTCGCGCATCGCGCACCACGTGGATTTCCCGGATTACTCGCCGGATGAATTGCTGACCATCGCCAAGCTGATGCTGGCGCAGCAAAACTACCGCTTCAGCGCGGAAGGTGAAAAGGCCTTTGCGGCATACATCCCGCTGCGCATGAAAATGGATCACTTTGCCAATGCACGCTCGATACGCAATGCGCTGGATCGCTCGCGCCTGCGCCAGGCCAACAGGCTGTTTAATACCAAGGCCCGCAACCTGACCAGACAAGACCTGATCACTTTAGAAGCGGAAGACATCACGCTCAGCCGGGTATTCGACGAACCGGACAAGAAGTAACCGCATCCGGTTTGTCCGTGCGAAGCCGTGAAACGCATAACGACAATGGAGGGGCCATGAATCTGGTGCGCGACATCCCGCCGCTGCGCAGCATCCCCTATATGCTGGATGCCGGGCTTTACAACCATGCCAGACTGGCATTGCTGCGCATCGGCAATCCGCTCGAACTGGCGCTGGAAAATATCGGCATCGACCTGGTGCTGGAGAATTCCTGCTGGGTGGGCTATCACTGCCAGCAGACATCGCTGCCGCTGATTGCCTGGGAAGGTTTCGATAGCCATCGCAGTGCACTGGATACGCCGGTCGGTTGCACCATGCACCTGTACCACCACCATTCATGGCTGCAAATGCCGGGAATATTAACGGCTCTGGACGCGCAATTGCAGCTGCAACTGGCGGCGAAATGAATTTCAGCCGCACTCCCCGCTGACCGAATCCAAACAAACAGCCGTCAGTCCCGCCGCCGCCCGGTTGCAGATGATCCCGCCGATCCGGAACCCCGGCTCGCCTCGTGCCGTACCCGATCGCCAAGAAATACCGGGCCGGTTGTGCGAATTCCCTTAAAATCCCCCGCTACAAAAGAATCAAAAGGAATGCCTGCATGGGTAACCACATTTCGTCGGTCGATTATTTCATCATCGTTATTTACCTGGTCGCCACCACCGTGTTCGGCATATGGTTTGTAAAGCGCAGTGGCGACATGCAGGGTTTCACCCTTGCCGGAAAAATCATCCCGGGCTGGGCGATCGGCCTGTCGCTGATGGCCACCTACCTGAGCAGCATCAGCTACCTGGCCAACCCCGGCAAAAGTTATGCGTCCGACTGGCGCCCCTTTGTGTTTTCCCTGACGCTGCCCATCGCCATCTGGATCGCGGCGAAGTGGTTTGTGCCGCTCTACCGCAACCGGGTGCAGACCACCGCCTACGAATACCTGGAGCAGCGTTTTTCCCTGTGGGCGCGCGTGTACATGGGCGCGGCCTATATCCTGCTGCAGATCGGGCGCTTTGCCGTGGTGCTCTATCTCACCGCACTGGCGCTGGCGGCGTTGCTGAATATCGATATCAAGGTACTGATACTGGTGCTGGGTTTTTTGACCATCATCTATACCCTGCTGGGCGGTTTTGCCGCGGTGATCTGGACCGATGTCGTGCAGGCCGTGGTGCTGTTCGCGGGCGGGCTGGTGTGCCTGCTGGTGTTGCTGATCAACATGCCGGGCGGCTGGGAACAATTGGCCGCGGTCACCAGCCGCGAGCACAAATTCGCACTGGGGTCGATGGATTTCGATCTGGTCACGCAGAGCTTCTGGGTGATCTTCATTTTCGGCCTGGTAGAAAACCTGAAAAACTTTTCGGTGGACCAGAATTACGTACAGCGCTTCTTGTCGGCACCCAGCGAAGCGGAAGCGAAAAAGGCGCTGTGGCTGGGCGGCCTGTTGTACATCCCGATCTCGGCGATGTTCTTCATGATCGGCACCGCGCTGTTTGTCTACTACCTGAATGTGCATCCCGCGGATTTCCCGGCCAAGGCCGACCAGGTGTTCCCCTACTTCATCGTGCATGAATTGCCGACCGGCATGGCCGGACTGGTGATCGCCGGCGTGCTGGCTGCCGGCATGAGCACGATGAGCTCGTCGCTCAACAGCGCGGCGACCGTATACACCATCGATTTTTACAAACGCGTATTGAATCCGGCTGCGGACGACCCTGCACAATTGAAGATGATACGCAGCGCAACCGGTTTGATAGGCGGGCTCGCCGCACTGGCCAGCCTGGCGATGATCAATGCAAAGACTGCGCTCGATGTCTGGTGGGAAATATCGGCCATCTTCGGCGGCGGCATGCTGGGCCTGTTCCTGTCCGCGGTATTGATGCCCAGGCTGCAATCGCGCCAGGCCATGTTCGCCACGATTGCCGGTTTGATATTTGTCGCCTGGGCAACCGCCAGCAAACTCTGGTTTGCCGGTGACGGATGGGCGTTCGGCTGGCACGCGATGATGATCGGCGTGGTGGGCACACTGCTGATTATCGTGACATCGTATGTATTGCAATTGTTTGGTTTGTTGCAAACATCGGGGCGCGCTTGAAGATTCTGCCCGTTGTTATTGCCGGAAACTGATCATTTGCCTGCGAAAATAGCGGCCCAAAATTATTTTTGCAATAACGACAATTAGCGCAATCCCGGTCAAGACATCACCTAATCGGCCAGCTATAGTGCGTCCCAGTGAATGAGACGAGGCCTGAATCATGTCGAAGGCAAGCGAATACGCAGCAAAGTTCAACAAGGTTTTCGATTACATCGACAAACACCTGAATGAAGAATTGCCCCTGGAACGCTTGAGCCAGGTTGCCAATTTTTCCAAGTTTCATTTCCATCGGCAGTTTTCCGAGTACACCGGCATCAGTGTCTTCAAATATGTTCAACTGGTGAGACTTAAGCGGGCGTCTTACAGGCTTGTTTTTAACAAGCTGGAAAAAATCACCGACATCGCACTTGATGCACGATTTGAAAATCCGGAATCATTTTCCCGCGCATTCAAAAACACGTTCGGCCAGACGCCTTCGGAATTTCGCGGCAACCCGGCATGGCAACACTGGAACGAGCAGTATAAATTCCCTATTAGAGAGAGGAGAAACAACATGGAAGTTAAAATCGTTGAATGCGAACCCGTCAAGATCGCCATGCTCAAGCACTGCGGCTCCCCTGATTTGCTCATGGATTCAGTCAAAATATTTATCGACTGGCGCAAAACAACGGGCTTGTCCCCGGTTAAGTCCAGCCAGTCTTTCGGGATTGCCTACGACAATCCCGACACAACAGAACCGGACAAATTCCAGTTTGGAATCTGCGGCTCCGTAACAGAAAATATTCCCGACAATCCCCAAGGCATACAGAACAGCGTGATTCCAGGCGGTCGCTGTGTAGTGGTTCGCCATCTTGGCTCGCATGACAGGCTGGCTGAAAGTATCTACCCGCTGTACCGCGAATGGCTGCCAAAAAGCGGAGAAAATCTGCGCGACTTTCCTTTGTATTTTAACTACCTGAATTTGATGCCGGAGACAGCAGAGCTTGATTTGATTACCGATATCTATTTGCCGTTGAAATAGGGAGAGCGAATTCCGGATTGATCAAATAGAACCGTCCCCATTATTATGCGGTGGCGAACTGCCTCGGCATGATCAGGAAAGGATGAATCATGCGCAAGCAGCACGACAAGCTTGAAGACATTCCCAACATCGGCAAGTCCATCGCCGCCGACCTGCGCGCGCTCGGCATCCTCACCCCGCATCAACTCGCGACGCGCGACCCGCTGAAGACTTACCTCGCCTTGTCCGCCACCATGGGGCAGCGCCACGATCCCTGCGTGCTCTACACGCTGATGGCCGCGCAACATTATCTGCAAAGCGGCGAGGCCGTCTCCTGGTGGAAATTTTCCGGGCAAGGGAAAAAGATGCTTGCAGCAGAAGCAGAACGGAAAGCGAAATTATTAAAGCGAGATTCGAAGTTAAGCAGTTAAATTGAAGCCGTGGCCTGCCCCTGATTATTATTTTCTGATTATTTATTTGAACCTGATACCTTTAATCAGAGGGTGAAAGCCAAATGGACAGGGCCTGGCACAAAAGCCGCGCGCAGGACAACAAGGGTGGAACCATACCTATAAATTGAGTACCCTGACCTTCTCGCTGATCAAACCGGGAAGGATGATGAAAAAATTACTATTGCTTGCCGTTGCGGTTGGTGCCTTGTACATGTACAAGCCCGGCCTCTTTCCATCCTTCAACAAAAGCGGCGCATACGGTTCGAACGGCAAGCCCCAGGTGTTGCTCTTTACGGCCGCGAACTGCAACGGCTACTGCACTAAGGCCAGACAGGAACTCACGGATCGCAATATCGACTTCACGGAACTGAAGCTGGACGGCAACGATGAAAATACCAACCGCTTCCACAAGCTGGGCGGGAACAACATGATCCCGCTGCTCGTCGCCGGCAGCCTTTCGGTGCCTGGATACGACAAAGGCATGTACGCCTCGGTGCTGGCGCAAAATTTTGGCGACAAGGCCCTCTCCCAGGCGGAACAAAGCTACTACAGCAGGCACTTCAAGGCCGATGGCACGCCGACCATTTATATGTACGGCGCGACCTGGTGCGGTTTCTGCACTGTCATGCGCAATGAGATGGAAAAGCGCAACATCGACTTTGACGAAATTGACGTCGACACGACCGCCGACCGTACCGAAGTCGAAAATACCATGGAACTTGCCGCCCTGCCGGTAACCTATGTCGGCTACAAGCGCATCGTCGGCGCCGAAAGTGTGGATCCGGTGCTGGCGGCGCTGAAATCCGGCGTAAAGCGCATGTAAAGGCTGCGGCTGACTGCGGCAAACCGCGCCTCAGCCGTGTGCTTGCGGAAACCGTCAACCGGCAAGACAAATATTGCCTGTCCCCGATTTGCCCATGCAGGTCACCATCGCCACGCTTGCCAGCGCGTTCACAGCCAGTAATCGGTGATGTATTTCTCGCCCTTGTCGCAAAAAAAGGTAACGACATTCTCGATCTGGTGCCGCTCGCGCAACTCCCGCGCGGCGATCAGGTGCGCGCCGGACGAGGGGCCGACAAAAATACCGTGTTCGCGCGCCAGACGGCGCATCTCCAGCACCGCCTCATCGGAGTGAACCGCCACCACCTCATCCAGCTCGTCGCGATGGCGCTGAACGATGCCGGGCACAAACCCGTCGGCGATGCCCTCGATCAAATGCTTGGCGATCTCGCCGCAAAGTATCGTGCATGATTCGCTCGGCTCAAGCGCGACCACCCTGCATGCCGGGTTCGCTGCCTTGAACGCCTGACCCACGCCGACGATGGTGCCGCCGGTCCCCACTCCGCCGACAACCGCGTCGGGCAGCACGCCCCCATTCGCAACCCCGCGCAGTTGCTCGAGAATCTCCCGGCCCAGCCACTCGCGGTTTTCATCCACGTTCCATTCATTATCGAATTGCTGCGGGGCAAAATATCCGGGCAGCTTGCCCAGCCTGCGCACCTCGGCCAGCGCATCGGTCACATGAAAATCGCCGATGATGCGCACCTCCGCGCCGTAAGCCCGCGAGATCGCGGTGCGCTCGCGGCTCAATCCATTCGGCATCAGCACCAGCATCTTGTAGCCCTTGACCGCGGCGACCATGCTCATCGCATTGCCGGTATTGCCGCTGCTCGCCTCCACGATGGTGTCACCCGGCTTGAGCAGTCCCTCGCGTTCGGCACGCTCGACCATATATTTCGCGATACGCGCCTTGATCGATCCCGACGGATTCAAGAATTCCAGCTTGACCCAAATACCGTCGATCTGAATAAGCGGGGTCGAGCCGATAGCGTCCAGAATAGTTTGCATGGGTCAGTGCTCCTCACTATCAAGATTTAATAGGCATTGTAGATGAACTGTAACCCGTATCGTAGTGGCGATGACTATCGGGGCGTAGTGCAAGAAGTGGCATTATCCATTGCCGAATTCGATGGAACTGCTGTTTTGATTTTGTCTGCGGCTTCAGGTTACTGCAAGCGGGTTCACAAAGCGATGCGGGGAAGAGCAGAAGCGGTGCGCTGTTTCGCCCTGAAAAAAAACCCACCGGGCAAGGGTGGGTTTCCCGGTCAGGCTTCGCTATGGTTCACTGGGTCACCGCGCGCATCCTGTCAATCTTCTCGATAACAGCCTGATAGAGATCATGGTCGGAATCGGGGTTGTTGCGGTCCGGATGATGGGCACTACGGATCTTTTTCAGTTGAGTCATATCATCAGGCAGGTCATGTACCCTGGTCACCCGGTCACCGTTTTTGACCATCACGCGCTGAAGCTCAGCCTCCGCGCCTGCGCGTGTGTCATATAACGTCTTGCTGCCAAGACGCCAACCATCCTGGTTTTTGCGCGGGGATAGCTTTTCCTTGCCATCAAACCAGCTCCATTTGCCGGTATCGGGATCCTGTTCAAAATTAATGGTGGTGATGGCGTAGGTGTAAACGGGCGGCTCGATTTCCCTGGCGAACAGCTTGATGACCTTGTCTACAGTCCCCACCGTCGCAAGGTAATACGCGCCAGCCTCATGCGGGCAGAACGCGCTGCTGAGCGTTGGCTCAGGCTTGCTGTCGTTACTTGATGAATTCATTGCAGCCATGCGGCTGAGTGCTTTGCGTTGTGCGTTGGTCACGGGTATTGCTCCTTAAAATTTGTTGAAACCCACTGGGATCGCCCTTCGCTGAAGGGATCACCCGCTGGGCTCCCGGCAAAACAAAAGGCCACCGCGAACGATGGCCTGATTGCCTGCTATGTCTGGCTCCCCGAGTAGGCTTGGCATCTACGACCTGCAAATTAACCGTCGTATTCCCAAGCCACCACTGAGGCGACCATCAATTAATTCAATTAAATCAGTTGCATGATTATACTGCATATTGCCGAGTCTAGCCAAGCAGGGTGAATAACCGAGCCAGCTCTGCAAGACAGTAGATGCCATTGAACCAGATTAACATATTTGTTACTATGCGCGCATGAGCTACTCCATCACCTACTACAGTGAATCGCTGCAGGCAGAGATCATGGCTTTGCCCGTCACATTACAGGCGCGCTACATCGGGTTGACTGCAAGGATGATGGAATATGGCGCAAATCTCGGCCAGCCGCACACCGAAGCCTTCGGTGATGGCTTATTCGAATTGCGCCTGAAGGGAGCCGAAGGAATTGCGCGCGTGTTCTATTGCACGCTGGTTGGGCGAAAAATCGTCATGCTGCACTGCTTCATCAAGAAGACACAGAAGACGCCGGTCAAAGAACGCAAGATTGCAGAAAAACGAATGAAGGAGATCAAACCATGAATACCAAAACCGTAAAAGCCAAAACTCCCAGACCACAAACAGGGAAAGCCAAAACCATGACCCACGAGCAAATGGTCGCCAAGATGTTGAAAGACCCCGCCGTGCGCGCCGAACACGAGCGCCTGAACCGCGAAGAATTCGCCATTCTCGACGAGATACTCGCCGCACGGCGCGAAGCCGGGCTGACACAGGCGCAGATCGCCGAACGCATGGGCACCAAGGCTCCCGCCATCGCCAGACTGGAAAGCTCACTCGCCAGCGGCAAACATTCTCCCAGCCTGAGCACCCTGCGCAAATACGCAGCGGCCCTGGGCAAGCGCGTAGAGGTGCATCTGGTTTAGCCAGTAGGGTGGATAAGCGTAGCGCATCCACCAACTCGCGCCTAATCTAACATTCCGGTGGGTGCGCTACGCTTATCCACCCTACGATTTAAGGTTTTGTGAATAACCGGGTCAGTATAAATTGAAGGGCGCTTCTAAAAATTCAAAGTTCTGATGAAACTACTAGCCATCCCACTAGGCCGCCAAAGAACGGCGACCAAGTGGTTGGTTATAAGCAAGGCAAGGCGCGAGCAAAAAATTGCGACGCGGCATATGTGTGATATGTAGGGAGTAATTTTTTGTGAGCAACGCAGTATTGCAACAAAACGCAGTTTCAGTGAAGACTAACCTTTAGGTTATGTCGTAACTAAAATTTGGATTTTTAGCAGTGCCCTTAAACACCCTCACCCCAACGACCGGCCCACCACCTCCTGCACATCCTTGGACAAGCCTTTGGCCGCTGCCACTTTCTGCAACGCAGCCTGCATCTGTTTTTTCAGCGCAGGCCGGTATTTTTTCCAGTGATCCAGCGTGCGTACCAAACGTGCGGCTACCTGCGGGTTGAGCTTGTTCAGCGCGATCACCTGTTCTGCCCAGAACGCATAGCCGCTGCCATCCGCCGCATGGAACTGTGACGGATTGCCGTTGCAGAAACTGAACACCAGGCTGCGTACACGGTTGGGATTTTTCAGCGTGAACGCGGGATGGGTCATCAGCTTGCGCACCGCGTTTACATCGGTATGCATCGCCACCGCCTGCAGGCTGAACCATTTGTCGACCACCAGCGCCTCGTTCTTGAAATCCCGATAGAAGTTAAGCAATGGCTGTTGTGCCGTCTTGCTGCCGGTGTTGACCAGCGCCATCAGCGCGGCAAGGCGGTCGGTCATGTTGTCGGCGGAGGCGATCTGCGCGTGAGCCAGTTGCAGCGTGGATTCGTCTTCCCAGCCTAAAAGATAAGACAGGCAAAGATTCTTCAGGCCGCGCTTGCCGGCCGATTTGGCATCGGGGCTGTATTTCCCGGGTGTCAGGTTGGCTGCATAGACCGCGATGAAATCGGCCTTGAGTCGCGTAGATAACGTCTTGCGCATGAACTGGCGCGCAGTGTGGATCGCCTGCGGGTCTATCACTGCGCACTGTTCCGCCAGCATCAATTCCGAAGGCAGCGTCAGCACCTCTACACGGAAAGACGGATCCAGCATCTGGTCGTTGAGTGTGGTGCGCAAGGCGTTGATGAACAGCTCATCCAGCGTCAGCGTTTCACCGCGTTGCACCTGCTTGATCAGCTTCAACAGACGCTGCATCGCCAGGCGTTGACCGGCCTCCCAACGGTTGAAGGCATCACTGTCATGCGCCATCAGCTTGGCCAGCTCCCGATCGGTGTAGTCGTATTCCAGCACTACCGGCGCAGAGAAGTTGCGCAGCAAGGATGGCGTGGGTTTGCTGGTGACGTTGTTGAAGATGAAAGTCTGTTTTGCCTTGGTCAGCTCCAGCACGCAGGTGGTGGCAGGTTTTGCAGGCTTCTTGGATTTTTCAGATTGGGCTCCGTCAAGATACAGCGCCATGTCGCGGCCACGCGCATTGAGCAGACCGACCGCAACGGGGATATGGAAGGGCAGCGGTTTCTTTTGTCCGGCGCCGGGCTTGCAGCTTTGGCTGAGCGTCAGTTCATAGGTCTGTTTGGTGGCGTCGTAGTGGCTTTGCACTTTGAGCTGCGGCGTGCCGGGCTGGCTATACCAGCGCTCAAATTGAGAGAGATCGCGCCCGTTGCTGTGTGCCATGGCCGCGCGGAAATCGTCGCAGGAAACCGCCTGCCCGTCATGCCGTGCAAAGTACAGATCCATGCCCTTGCGGAAGCCGTCACGCCCCAGCAGTGTCTGGTACATGCGCACCACCTCGGCGCCTTTTTCATAAATCGTGGCGGTGTAGAAATTGCTGATCTCGACATAGTAATCCGGCCGCACCGCATGAGCCATCGGCCCCGCGTCTTCGGAAAACTGGTGCTGGCGCAGCCCGCGCACATTTTCGATGCGATTCACCGCGCGACCGCTGTCCGTGCCGATCATGTCGGCGGAGAATTCCTGGTCGCGAAACACGGTCAGGCCTTCCTTCAACGACAACTGAAACCAGTCGCGGCAAGTGACGCGGTTGCCTGTCCAGTTATGGAAATATTCATGGCCCACCACCGACTCGATGTTGGCGTAATCGGCATCGGTGGCGATGCGGGGGTTGGCCAGCACATACTTCGTATTGAAGATGTTCAGGCCCTTGTTTTCCATCGCACCCATGTTGAAGTCGCCCACCGCAACGATCATGAAACGGTCCAGATCCAGCTCCAGCCCGTAACGTTGCTCATCCCAGCGGATGCTGTGCTTGAGCGATTCCATCGCATGCTGCGTCTTGTCCAGATTGCCCGGCTCCACCCACACTTGCAGCAGCACGCGGCGCCCGCTTTTGAGCTTGAACTTTTCTTCCTGGCACACCAGCTTGCCTGCCACCAGCGCAAACAGATAGGAAGGTTTCTTGAACGGGTCTTCCCACTTGGCGTAGTGGCGGCCTTTGGGCAGGTCTCCCTGTTCGATCAGGTTGCCGTTGGACAGCAACACCGGATATTTTTTCTTGTCGCCGCGCAGCATCACGGTGTATTTCGCCATCACGTCCGGGCGATCGGGGAACCAGGTGATTTTGCGGAAACCTTCGGCCTCGCATTGGGTAAAGAAATTGCCGTTGGAGACATACAAACCCATCATCGAGGTGTTTTTCTCGGGCTCAACCAGTGTCTCGATCTCCAGCGTTATCTCGTCCGGTGCATTGGCGATGCGCAATTTTCCGTCTGCTATTGAGTAACCCTTGGCATTTTTACCGAGCGTCTTGCCGTTCATGCGCAACGCCACCAGCTTCACGCCGTCGCCCAGCAGCTCCACATCCTTGTTGGGCGATGCGCTATTGCGCTGCAGGGTGATGCGCGTGGCCACACGGGTTGCCGCGGGGTCAAGATCAAAACCCATTTCAACGGTGTTCACCCAATAGGCCGGGGCAGTGTAGTCTTTGCGATGGATGGTGACGTGTGGTTTCTTGGTCATGAGCGGTTGGTCAAGATGTAGTGAGAAGGATTGGATTTTAACAGGGTCGGCTTTGGCAGGCTGTTGCTTTAATCGATGGCGACTAACCCCATTGTTTTTTGGAAAATATTTCGAGCCTGCGATTCGGTGAAACTTACGGAAAGATGGCACGGCTGCATTGCATGCGGACCGCCTCAATCTCAACCGCCTCTTCAAAGGTCATTAGAGCAATGTGAAGCGGTAGCTCCAAAGCATCAGGGTCGATAGCTCGCCGAAGGACATCAGCCTGTTCCGCACTGTTGCAGAGAATCATCAAATCGATATCCTCTGCATCCTGCTCATCTCGGTCGACTGAACCGAAAAGATGCCACTGACTTCCTTCGGCCTTTGGCCCAAGGTTGACCGCGAGCGCGCGAAGGCTGGTGACCACACGTTGGCGGATCATTTTTTTTTGCTAAGCCGTCCCATCAAATCTCCAAATTTCAGAGCCTCCGCCCCCATCGACTTGGCAGCGGCTTCAGCTTGACTTGTGATGGAGCCGTAGCTCGTTGACTTGACGACGACATCAAAGTGACCCAATCTGGCTCTGGCATTTCGTACGTCCTCCGCGCTCATGTTGTACGCCTCGATAACCGCAACTGTGAGACTTGGCCCGGTCATGCGATCAGCTTCGAAAACACTGTCATAGACGTACGAAACATCGATCACGTTCGTGTGCTGTTGCATCGCGTTAATGAAAAAGCCCATGTTTTTGTCCCGATAGGAACCGGCGTCCCCTGTAGAGGCGGCCCGAGAGACATCACCTAGACTTCCGAACGCGGCAGATTCGCCATGGATGTAGTGGATAGCGTCTCCACTCCACAAGGTATTGGAAGGAACGTTAACTATAAGCTGCGGTTTGTTGGTTCCTGCGAAGAGTGCCATTACGTCCGAACGCCTAATCACATCCTTCAAGCTCAAAACTGCAACTAGAAACGTGTATCCGTCCATCGACTGCCGGACTATAAGGAAATCTTCAGGAGTACGCCCGTCAATCTCCAGATCACTGCTTTCCTCTAACTTTTGGCCCACCCAATCTGTCGCATTCTGGCTCATGCATCAATCCTTCAGTATTTTGGCAAAATCGGTGGGGAAGCGGGAAGCATCCTCATTTATCCCTTCAATGTGGAAGGCTTCCAAGTCGTCAATATGTTGCCGAAACTTTTCCAACGCCTCCTTCTCTTCGTTGCCAAGCAGATGGAGGTTGACGTCGAGAATTGCGAGCATTCGCCTGCTGTTGGGGAGGATGCGCGTCAGCATCTTGCGTGTCCACTGTTCAGCTGCACCGCTTTCTGGATGGTTGGCGGCGTCGATGTGAGGTCCGTACTGTTCGAAGATCGCATGATTCTGTGTCAAGAATGGTTCCACAGTTTGACGAGCACTGGCACGGTCGCCGAACTTCACCGCACCGAAGAGTCCTTTTAGCTTGTTCGTATGCTCGCGCTTCCAGTTCAGCATCGTCTTGTCCGGGAATGCTGCCGGCGCCTTGTCCACCATCGTATGGCAATTAGCACAAAGCATGATCAGGTTTTCAAAGGCCCCGCGCTCCTTCTTGCTGAGATTCGTGTTAGTTCGAGGTCCGCCATCTGTAGCCGCAAACACGTGGGCCATTTCGGCAATGTGGATGGACTTGCCCGCAGCGTCCACAAACAACTCGTTGGCACAACTAGGATTCTGACAATAGCCAGCTGATGCGGCGAACAGACGGCGCTGTGTATGTGCATCAGGCGAAGCTGCGCCTCTGGAGCAAGCCATCTTGATATTCCTTTTCATGGTGCAATGGATGACATCGGGACAGAGCCCCATTCTTTGAAATCAATAGGGCTCCGTCCCTAATGTCTCCGAGTGAATCGGGGGTGATTCATTTCGCTATAAACTTTTCCCCATCGCCTTTATAAGCCATAACTCAAAGCAGGCTAGCAACATTAGTTGCATGGTAAGTTTATTGCAGCGGTATAAATATTCGGCATAGGAAATCTTATGGATGGCCCCCGTCCCCCCGCTGCGATAAGTGATTTCATTTCGTGCGTGATTAAGTTTAAACCATCTATGATGAGAGGCATTTCTAACAGTACTATCATATTCAGATACAAGCCATGATAACTCTGCGTTGTTGGCAAAGCATGTTGTGCGATTTGCCTTATTGATAGTTCTATAGTGTTTTAAATCCATCTTTTCCATCTGATCGTAAGGTCTGCCAGACAATATATTATTGATGGCAGCAGGTAGATCAAGGTGCGTTGCAAGTACCTCAAAGGCATTGCCGTAGAACATTTTGGTTAAGTCAAAGTTAGTAGACGTGGCAACTTTATCAGTATCTAGTTGTTGCTCGAGCCGGACATATAGGAGAGTCTGATTGAACTCTCCATAGGCCTTAAAATATTCACTGAATATTTCAGAGTAGCTTTCGAACCTGTCCGACTTCAAATCATGATCATAGTGAAAACAAAGTTCTTTCATTTCATTTGTATTTATTTCTGCTGCTTTTTTTATAGTGTCTATCAGTGGGTTAAGCCATTTCGTGGTACTTGGCTGCATAATCCGTTGAAAGAACATAAAGAGAGTGTTTTCTAGTGACTTATCTTCTTCAGTCCAGTCTATAAATGCTCCATCAGCGCTTAGTTCCCAAAGCTTATTGAGTTGCACTTCCATAAGTCCAGTTTGTCCGTTGTTATGGAAACGCAATGCTTGTTTGAGGAATTTCCAATATTCAGCAGATCGAGGAAGAGTTCCTAACGCAATCGTTGTATCAAATATTACAGGTCCGGCCTCATTAATATTTAATTCAATCTCATCAACGGCAGCAGCCATTGCCTTTGCATTTTCCCTCATTAACTCAAATGATGGGAAATATAAGTCCCTATGCAAGTTATCCTTATCTATTGCGAATCCTGCGCCAATGTTGGTGATTATTCCTTCCTCTTCTCCCTCTTCGCAGTTTTCTTCAAATATAACTTTTACATGCGGAGGATTATCGAGTAACAGTTTTAAACGCATTTCAGCCCCGCAATTCGGGCAAAGGAAACTAACTGATTGCTCTGATTCATGCCCAATTTGAACTCGGGCCGTATTGGGTTTATGACAGGCAAGGCATGTGATCAGGATGCGGCTAATCATTAATTGTTAGTCCTTAAATATTTTGATTCAACTAAAACAGATTCTGCTGATCTTTCTTGAATTTCTTTTGAGCTCTAAACCTTCTCCCTTGCGCAGTTTCGATTGAGGACGTGCCATCAGTCTTATTTATTACGGTCGAAACTGAATACCCCGTTATAAGCACATCACCAATCTCATCAAATTTCCTGTGAATGTTCAAAACACATTGAATTGCGTATTCCACTGAAACTGGACGCTCAGTCCACGGCAAACTGGACAGTCGGAGCGTAGCGACGCGGGGGTTGTTTTTTACTCCTGATTTGTGGGTTTAGTCAAACCTCTTTTGCTCTTTCTGA